>ENA-OWNT01000747-OWNT01000747.1-seawater-metagenome-genome-assembly--contig:-NODE-747-length-59115-cov-54.805600_pt1 | contig 59115 bp, 62 predicted proteins | sample MGYA00238136_ERZ651165 | MGnify/ENA primary metagenome ERZ651165 (study PRJEB26861, sample SAMN08777766) | seawater metagenome | isolation source: coastal seawater | place: USA: Florida | collected... | reverse complement strand
ATCTGGCATCGGGGTCTGTAAACTGATCAATCTGATCGCTTCCGGTCAAGCGTTGTGTTTTGTCGCGGAGCACTTCCATCTGTTGATCGATATCTATCTGCGAAAAGGATGTCGGCAGTCCGAGAGCGGTCTCGAACATTGATCGCAACGGGGGCAGACCCATTATCGAGAACCATTTGACAGTATCACTGCTGCCAGACCCCGCGAGTTCTGTCAGTTCGCGTTGCGCGTAAAGAGCGATTCTAAGGGTATCATCGGCTTCACCGACGGATACTTCGAATGAATGTACCTGGTTCATCCGGACGATCTCGGCCATCGCGCGGGGGTTTCCGGTCTGCGGTATCTCGCCCGGTCCGAACCCGAATGCCTGCGACAGACGGGTGTAACGCTTGTCGGTAAGACGGTTTGCCAAGGCCTCCCTGTCTGTAGAGCCGTCTTCCATGATTTTCTGAATGAAGTACTTGTTTGGCAGATCGTCTTGCAGGCCAAAAGCGCCTAGCGCGACGCTCAGAAAGCGGCGGTCGGCAACCAGATCAGCCGCAGATGAAACCGTCTGGATGTTTTTCAGAAAGTACTCTGTATCCCGGCTGATCTGCGGTGCCGATGAGAAAGTCTCGATCTGCGCATCGTAGGTGCGTTGCAAAAACCGCCAACCGATCAAACCGCCTGTAGGGACAATCGCCTGGAAAGTCATATGTTGCGGGCCGCGATCAGGCGGTCTTCGCGCGGCAACAAGGCTCGGAGCGCTTTCAGGCACTGGTAGTAATGATCACCGATCAAGGCATCCGTCGCTTCCGCCAGGGAGGTTCGACTATCAGGGTCCGTAAACACCTGGCTGAGTTCCTCAATCCGCCTGAGGAGTTGCAACCGGGCACGATCGGGATCGCTGTCGCCCGACAGAATGAGCTGTGCGGCGTAGCAGACCCGGCGGACCGGTGTCGTCGCGTCCTCCGGGTGGATCGCGTCACGCAACCTGAGGATATTGGCGTCGGGTGTTACAATGGATAACCGGCTGCGTCGATCCCCGTTTTCCACGACCGCGCCATTGATGAGAATACGTTCTTTCGGTGCGAGTTTTAGGACAAGGCCACCCATTTAGCTTTTCCCTCCACGCAACCCGCGCAGGACAGCAGCGTTGACCTCCAACAATGGACCAACTGGGGCAGTCCGATTCAAAACCTTGCGGGTGTGGGCCGCAGTGAATTCGGACAGATAGAACAGCCGCGCCTTCAAATCGCGCGGTAAGGGGTTGTTTGCATCTGACACCTGCGTTGCGAAAATGGTCCAGAGCCTGCGGTTGTCATGAAGTGCGGCTGCGAGTGCCTGGAAACCAGATGGCCCTTGCTGGGCGGCCATTTTCAGGCGCTGAGAAATACGTGCGATAGCATCGTATTCGATGCTTTTGCTGGTTTTTGTAGGAACAGAGGCTGCGGAATACCCGCGCCGAGCCATGGAAAGGGCGCTCACTTTTTTTCCTTACCTGTTTCGAGATCCTGCGAATGGCCGGGCCGCTAAATAGCGGCCCGGAGTGGAGTTTAGCGGAACAGCGACAGGATCGATTGCGGCGCCTGGTTCGCAATCGATAGGGCCTGCACACCAAGCTGTTGCTGCACCTGAAGGGCCTGCAGCCTTGCCGATGCCGCTTCCATATCTGCGTCAACCATGCCACCAATGCCGGATTTCAACGAGTCCGTGAGGTTGGAAATAAAGTCCGACTGAGTGCTGATCCGTGTCTCCACCGACCCGAAGGAGGATGCGGCGGTGATTGCGGTATCGATCAGTGTTTCGATTGCCGCCAATGCCGATGTGGCACCGCCGCTGGTGGACACGTCGATTCCGGCCATTGCGCCAAGACCACCTGATCCGGCGTTGGTGAACTGACCGCTAACCGAAAGGTCAGTCGTGCCGGCGTTGGTAAAGTCGAGGGTACCCGGCGTGCCGCTGTCGTAATCGACGGTGAGACCGGTGATGTTCAGCGAGTCGATTTTTGCCTTCAAACCCACTGCGACTACGTCAGCAGTTGTAGTGGACGCCGCGTCGTCAGCTGTAACAGTGTAGGAAACGACTTCGCCTCCAACGGTAAGACTGACCTTGTCTCCAGCGGCAAATGCTGCGCCGTTTTCAGCGATTTCGATCTGCTCGTTGCCGCCACCGTTGTCCAGCACCAGGGCTACGGCGTCACCGTCGCCCGACGAACCTGTCGAACTGCCGGAAAAAATATCGTTGGCAGTGTATCCACCGGTCGAAAGATCCTGCCCGTTCACCGTGATTGAACTGGCCGTCACGTTGCCTGAGGAGTCGCGATCAAGCGATGCCAGAACGCTGGTCGAGGCGGTGTTTCCATCCACCAGGTTCAGGCCGTTGAACTGAGCAGCGCCCACAACCGAAGCGATGTTTTCGCGGATCTCACCGATTTCGGTCTGGATCTTGGTGCGGTCAACGTTTGCGCCCTGAGCCGTAACGATCAGCTCTTTCATGTCCTGCAGAAGCTCGGTGACTTTCTCGGAAGCAACGCGAGCAACACCAACCGTCGAAGAACCGAGGTTCAGAGAGTCGGAGATTTGCTTGAAGCTTTCGACGTCGGTCGACATGACGGTCGAGATGGCCCAGATAGCGGCGTTGTCTTTGGCACTTGAGACGGATTTACCCGTCGAAATCTGGTTTTGAACCGATGCGAGGTCTTTGTTGATGTTGCGCAGCGTGTCAAGCGCAACCATTGCGCTATTATTAGTCAGAATACTGGACATATTATACCCATCCCTAAGGAACGAGGCCAGCGAACGGATCGCGGCCTGATTAATTTGCGTGTCGTCCTGACTGCGGAAATCCGCCAACCCCTCCAGGTTTCATGAATTGGATACAATCGGAGAGTGTACAAGCAGTTAACCAGTCAGGCCTTTTTGAGGAATTGTCCGGTCACTTCCGTAAACGCCACCTGGCTACCTGTTTGCGTATAGGAGCCGACATAAGCGTTCGCATGCTGAGACTCCATCCGTCCAATGGCGCGCCGCAAACCATTCTGGATCGCCTCGAAGTGGACAGCGTTCTCTTTCGCCAAAGACACGATCTCCACCATGTCGTTCTGAAAGGCACGAGGTGCAGAGCCGGGCTCGAGAGAACCGAACGCCGTTTCCAGTGCGTCCATGGCCGACAGTTTTGCCTCCGCCAGAGCAAGGGTTTCACGCGCGCGCCCTGCAAGAAGGTATTGCTGCTCCAGGGCCAGTGTTTCTTTCAGGCCGTCAATTTCGCTCTGTATCGAAGGCTGACTCATTCTGCTGCATCCTGTTGTAGTGATTGGCTAGCCGCCACAGTGCGATCCACGGCCTCCCCCAGTCCCATGGGATGAGACTCGGCAAGGTCTGCGGCGATAGATTCGATCAAGTATCTGGAGAACGTCTCGGCGGCCTGACCGCCATCCTGAGCAAACGCCTTGTCCAGCCCGGCATAGGACAACATTTCGGTCCACAGCATCTGCTCGAACTTCTTTCCCAGTTCGGACGCTTCAGATGTCCCCTGCCCCGCCGCAGCACGTTCCGAAGTGTCCGGAACCGTCACATTGTATGCCTGGAATGAGACAGGCTGGGGCATCTGATCCTCCGGGTCCGGATTGCTGCAGAATTAATTGCCGCAAACCTATTTTCGTTAACGCTGTTTTCATGTCCTTTCGTTGTAACTTGGTTAACATTGGGACGGGGAATCGTAACCCATCATGACATTTTTGATTGAACCGGGCCTGGCGGCCTCGCAAGCAAATTCCAGGTTCGAGCGCGCGGAGCCCAAACCGTCCCAGACCGGATCTGGAGACGCCTTCGCCCATTCTCTTCAAGCGGATCGCAGCGCGACCGAAGAGAGTGCCGACACCTCGGCATCCGCCAAAGACAAAAAGCCGGATTCAGAGCACCCCCAATCCACGCTCTCTCTTCTGCAGGGCGATGACAGTGATGTCGCGCTGAAGGATGACGTCCTGACCGAAACAGACGATCCGGACGCTTCTGGTGACGCGGCAATTGTACCGAACAATGCCGAGGAAGTTCTCGCTCAAGAAAGCGAGCCCGAACTGGAACCAGCCGAAGCGCCTGAAGAAACCAAGGATGGCAAGGAAGTATTTCTGGCGAACGTAGTACCTGCTCCCAGTGATGCCGCTCAGGCAATCGTTGAAACTGAATCTGCGGAAAACGTGAAATCTGATCCTGATGCCGTTCCACAAGAACTCGCGAACGCACAATCACAGGATTCGCCGCCGCCTTCCGATGTTCAGGCCATGACCGTGCAGGCGGCCAGTTCAGGAGAAGCCAGACAGAATATAATTGGCGCTTCAAACGATGATGCTCGCCTGGATTCCACGGTCCAGGTGAAAGGTTCGGCTGAGCCCGCGACGGAGACCTTGCCCCAACAATCGGTGGCAGCATCAGAAAGCAAAAAGGGCATGGTCCCTGCGGACGAGCCTGCGAGCGGAAAAGCAAGTGACGCGTTCCAGGCTGAGCTTTCGGAAGTCTCATCGGGGGCGGGTACAGATACCGGAAAGACAGGCACCCTCACGCAAACGGCTCATACCCCCGATAGTAATGGCCAGCTGGCCGCAGCCAGCTTTGGTGCGTCACCTGTTTCTCAACCGGCCGTCCAGCCGGCACAGTCTCAGATCCAGATGACGACTGCCAACGCGATTGTAACGGCGAGCCCGGCCGAGACGGTAAAGATCATCACGGATGCCGTTTCGTCACCAAACGACCCACCGGACCGGATTACGGTACAACTCGATCCGCCGGAACTTGGCCGCGTGTCCATTGATTTCAAATTCGACGCACATGGCATTCAGCATATCACGGTGACCGGCGATTCCCCGGAGGCGCTGAGGCAACTTCGCCTTATGCACTTCGAACTCACGCAAGCGCTGGAGCGGAACGGGCTATCAAGTGAGAACATGACGTTCCAACAGCACCAGTCCGGTCAGCAACAATCCCATACGCCTGCAGACGGGCGTTTGTTGGGCGATAGCGACCCTGTCGCCGAACCAGCCATTCTCACCGCTGCAAACATTACCGCAGACTCGATCCGCCCTGCCCGAACGGCAAGTGGCGGTCTCGACATCAGACTGTAAGGATTCCCCCCATGTCCGACGTATCTGGCGCAACGACCCAAACAATCGGCAGTGAGTTCAATGCCTTTATCAAGCTGCTGACAGCTCAGATCCGGAATCAGGATCCACTATCACCAATGGACTCGACACAGTTTGTCGATCAGCTGGCAACTTTCTCGACCCTGGAGCAGCAGGTCGCCTCGAACACCCATCTGGAAAGCATCGCCGGCATGATTGGCGGACTGCACTCCAGCATTCTTGCCGGCCAATGGCTCGGTGAAACAGTCGCGGTGGATACGTCCTGGGCCCCCTATGCTGGCGAGGGTGTGGACTTTGTCGTCGACATACCTGAGTCGACGGACGAAACCGTCCTGAAGGTAAGGGATTCAAACGGTAATGAAATCTGGTCAAAAACGCTGGCCCCTGAAGCCGGCCGGTATACCTGGAATGGCGAAACTTCCACCGGAGACCAGCTCGCCGAAGACGGCGTCTACCAGTTGGAAATCCAGATGTACAAGGATGGTGAACTTCAGCGCACGACCTCACCCCGCCTGATCGGCACGGTGACCGGCGTTACAGCCGATGAGAACGGGACCATGCTGCTGGAAACATCTCTGAACCTGACGACGGAAATGGCAAACGTCGAGAAATACAATCGGTAAGAGCGCGCTACGCCCCTACCTGTTCACATGGTCAGAGGTCTTGCTGGGCAATATCCACGATGAGAACATTCTGGATCCCTGCCGGCACAACTTTTTGCAAATTCAGCAAGACCATGGCCCGCAGGGTTTCATAGCTTTCGACATCCGTGAGATTCTCGAACGTCCGCCCATCATTGCTGAGCTCGATCAGCGTGGTCATGATGTTGTCCCGGATCTTTGGTTCCATTGAGAACAGTTTCTGGGAAACGCTGGAATCTGCTTCCAGATTGATGTTCAGAATCACGAGGCTCTCAACCTTGCGATCATGCATGATCGGGACAATGAATTCGCGGGTGAATTTGAAGTAGACAACGTCCCCGGTTGCCGCCCCACCATCATGGCCACCGCCGCCATGACCGGAAGACGCCTTTTTGGCCCCGTGGGAGTCTTTCTTTTTCTCGTCGCCATGGCTGTCTTTTGCGCCATGGGAGTCTGCCGGCTTGTCTGCTGACTCGTGTGCGCTCGTACCTGCCGCCGCCGTCAGACCCGTCTTTACGAAATGGCCGGTAATGCCGCCAATAAGAATACAAACAACTGCAACGACCGCAGAAATGACATGCTTCATGCCGGTCTCCCACCCCTAGAATGGCAGCACCTTGTCCAGAAGCTTCGGCACCGCTTTGCGCCCGTTTGGACCGGTTGTGTCACCCTGATTGACATAGGAAAGCTGGGCATCGGCGATCTTGTCATACGTTACAGTGTTGGTCCGGGTAATGTCCTGGGCGCGAATGACGCCTGAGACGCTCAGATAGCGGATCTCGTTACTGACCCGTGTCTGCTGATACCCCTGAATGATTAAGTTCCCGTTCGGCTCAACCCCGACAACACGCGCGGCGAGTGTAAACGTGACCTGTTCGGCCCGGTTCACCGCGCCGTTACCCGCCATATTCGAATTGCGCTGGAAATCGATCGCAGGCGACACGCTGGCCGACCCCGGCAGCGCATTGTTCAGCACATCCGGCAAGCCAAGCAGTGCATCGATGCTCATGTCTTCGCTGGATCCATGACTGCGGGACAGCGAACTTTTCAGATTGGCCTGATCATTCATTTCCACCACGACGGTCAGGAGGTCCCCGACAGCCTTGGCCCGTCGCATGCTGAGCAGCGCATTCGGCGACGTTGCCCAAAGGGACGGATTAGGCTCTGTGACCGCATCCATGTCGACCCCTGCCCCGGCCCAGGGCCCGGCATAGAGCGGAACCGGCTCTGGGGTAGGATCAGAGAGAGGCGAGCTTGCGCAGGCTGTGGCAGCTGTCGCGAGAATTGCCGTTGAGATGAAGTTTTTCATTGTGCCAGCACCCATCCGCTTTCCTGAACGATGCCCTGCACCATTTGCTTCGATTGTTGATTCAACACGGTCACAGGGTCATTTATGCCCGCATCACCGAGGGCCCGACCGGAGGCTGTGATCTCCAGTCCGCCTTTGATATACTTGACTGAAACGACCTGATTGCGCCGCACCACCACAGGCGCCCGCGTATTTTCGAAAGTGATCGGCTTGCCAGTATAAACCGTGCGGAGCACTTCGCGACCGACCAGGGGATCGCCGGATGCATTCCCGCCATCTTCGGTCGTTGCGTTGTATGCAGTCACAGGATCGCCTGCGCGGATCACTTCCGCCGCCACGAGAGAAGATGACCCCGCAAAGGCGGTCATCATTGCAAGACTGAGAGCGAGAATGGACATGGCGATTATTTCACCCTCGTCGTCGCCGCGAGCATCTCGTCCGAGGCGGTGATCACTTTGGAATTCAGTTCGTATCCACGCTGGGCTTCGATCAGTTCTGAAATCTCTTTCACAACGTCAACCCCAGATCCTTCGAGGAAACCCTGCCGGATAAAGCCTGCGCCTTCCGTTCCCGGAACGAGCTGTGTTGGTGTGCCCGAAGCCTGCGTTTCGCGGAACAGATTGTCCCCCATGGCTTCCAGGCCTTTCTCGTTGACGAAGCGGACCAGTTGGATGTTTCCGATCGCCTGCCCTTCCGTGACGCCAGCGAAGTAAGCGACAACTTCACCATCCCTGCTGATGGAAATCTTCTGGGCGTCATCCGGAATGATGATGCCGTCCGTCAGCGGGAAACCGTCCATGGTGACGATCTGTCCGTCCTGCCCGCGATTGAACTTGCCGTCTCGCGTGTAGGCAGATTCCCCGGAGGGAAGCGTGATCTCGAAATATCCCGAACCGTCGATGGCGAGATCCAGTTCTGCGTCCGTGGGGTTCAACGCCCCTTGGGTCAGTTCCATCGAGACCGTGGACGGACGAACCCCGGTGCCGATCTGGATCCCTGCTGGGACAAGCGTTCCGACCTGGGAGGTCGATGTGCCCGGCGTCAGATATTGCTGATAGACGAGATCGGAAAACTCGGCGGACCGCGGCCGGTAGGCTGCGGTACTCATGTTTGCGATATTGTTCGAGATGACGTCGACGCGCATTTGTTGTGCGGCCATCCCTGTCGCGGCGATTTGTAGAGATTTCACGTCCTGCTCCTTCTCTTACCTGCTGCTCTTCTTCTTATCCATTACGAATTGCGCTGATGATCTGGCTAACGCGCTGATCCTCGCGCTCGAACAGGGCTTGCCCGGCTTCGTAGGCGCGCTGCACTTCGATCATGCGCGCGACCTCAAGGACAGGAGACACATTGGATTGCTCCAATGCACCCTGGACAATTTCATTGTTTTCCGCCGGTCTGTGACCGTCCGGCGCGGAGAAATAGGAGTTTGAGTCGCGCACCAGCGTGGCTTCCTCGTCGACGGTGACCACGCCAATCTGACCGACTTCTTGTGGCGGCAGGCCATCACCCGCGCTGATTGTCACGGTCCCATCCGCAGCAACGCGTATCTCGCTCGCATTTTGAGGAATATTGATGGGTGTCCCACCGGAACTCAGAACGGCGCTGCCGTTCATGTCAACCAGTTGACCATCCGTAGACAGTTGGAAATGGCCGGCCCGGGTCAGGCGTTGCCCCTGCTCCGTGTTGACCAGAAAGAAGCCATCGCCCTGGATCGCAAGATCCATTTCTCCGCCGGTGATCTTGAGCGCCCCTTGCGCCATTGCAAAACTGTGCCCGGCCAGGCCACCCATGGAGAGTGAGGATGACTGGGATCCTGTAGCAACAAGAAACTCTCCGAACAGGGCGCGGTCGGACTTATAGCCAGTGGTGCTGGAGTTTGCGAGATTGTTCGCGACAACCTGCATTTCCTGCATCAATCCCTGCTGACGTCCGAGCATAGCGTAGATGGCGTTTGACATTAGTGCGCGCCTCCGGTGACTTGTTCTGAGGATGGATCCGGCTTGCCGAGGACAGACGCAACTTTGGACATCGCCAGCCTTGTCCGTGCCGGCTTCGACAAATCCCTGGCAGCCTGGCGCATGGCGAACACTCTTTCTGAGCGCTGTTTCTGAACCGGGTCGGCTAAGTTCGCCGCCACATCGTAGATCGCATCAGAGACCAGCCAGCGATTGGACGCCGCATCCAGTTCTATGAGTGCCAGAACGGTTTCCGGCTCCAGGTCGATGCGCTGCTCATAAACACGCAAGGCCGCCGCATCTCCCTTCCGGATCGCACTTTCGGCAGCCAGAAGGTTCAGCGGGGCATTTTTCGGATAGGCCTGCGCCCAGTTCGCCACAGCGTCATAGTCCCCGCGCCGGAATTCGAGGTTCGCGAGCTCGGCAATCACGGCGTCATCCGCGTCTTCCCGCTTCATCAGAACGCGCGTCAGCGAGACAAGACCAAAGCGGACCGCCAGCGTGGCGCCTGATCGGTAAAGTGTTGTGCGTTCCGGGGCGACTTCGAGAATCCCCGGATCAGAAACCAGTGCGTTGATAGCCGCCAAATTACGCAGCCGATTGTCGCTGGCGAGATCACGCTCCAATCCATTGACGAACTGGCGGCGGATTTCCGTCTGCGCTGCGTCGTTTTGCAAAGCCGGCATGCCGGCAAGTTCCATGATTGGCTGGTAATGCGAACTGCCACTCAATTCTTGCAATGCATATTGAAGGCTGGCTGCGAGCTCCCGGTCATTGCCGGTCTGACCGAATTTTTTCATCAGTTCGCCCAGCAGAATCTCTTCATGCACATCGCTCAGTGGCTTGTCGTGCCGCATAAGCACCGCCAGCGCCTGCTCCTGAAACAAAGGTTCACTCAGAAACGCTCTCACCGTCTTGTCTGCATCCGGACGGTTTTCACCGAGATCGATGATCGCTTTGACGAACTGCAGTTGGGATGCCTCACCGACCTGGTCCGGCGTAAAATCTGCGAGAAGCTTCACGGGCAGGATCCGCTCGCCGCGCTTATCCAGTTGCGGGACAACCATTGCGGTCAGATCAGCGCGCAGCCGGAAAGGCAATTTGCGGAAGCCGTTCAGGTTTTCATTGAAGGTTTGGACACCTTCGTCCTGATCGCTTGCCAACAGCGCTGCTCCAAGCCAGACGCCCGCTTCTTCGCGGCATTCCGACAGCTTGCGGAAATAGTCCACATCAGCCTCGGCCCGGTTCTCCATCAGGCTGGCGACTTTGCGGTACGCTGCCGCAACGGGTCCCGGAGTCGACTTCAGCACCATGCCCGCTTCAGAATAGAGCCCGAGCGCCAGATAGGCCTTGGCGAGCTGGATACCGTCCAGTCCTGCGGCGTCACCGGACATGCCGGAGGCGTTTTCCTGGAACGTGTAAATCTGCTGATACCGGTCAAACCGCTCGAACTCGCCGAAATCCAGCGGGTATGGTCCGTCGCAATCAACCTCGACCGGAAAGGGCGCCGCCTGGCGCCGACGTACGCCGGCCGGCAGCACCTTTTCCAGTGCAGGCTCAACCTCCGGCTCCGCCTCCCCTTTCGGGGTCAACAGGCCCTCATCAATGGCGTCGCGAACGAACTGGTCCAGTTCGCTGGTCAGCTGAGTTGGCTGCCCCTCCTCCACTCCGGATACGCCACCAGTGTCCTCAAGCGCCAGGGAGACCGGCGCGAGACAGCTGCTGAGCAGAAGGAGAAGGCAAAGCCGCTTCATGCCGCCTTTTTCAGCTCCCGGATTGCCTGCTCGACATCATCAAACGTCGGGCGAACCCGCGCCGGCGCGTGACGGCGAGCCACCTCTACCGAAATGTTGACCGGATTGTGATGGAGGTTGGACACGAGAAGTCCGCCAATCGTGGCGTAGAAGAAATGCTCTTCTGTGCGGTTGTGCTTCACCTTGTTGGCGAACGGCCCGACGATCCCGTAGGCAAGGAAAACGCCGAGGAACGTCCCGACAAGCGCACCGCCAATCATACCGCCGAGAATTTCCGGCGGCTTGTCGATGGCAGCCATTGTCTTGATCACACCAAGAACAGCCGCAACGATCCCGAGTGCTGGCAGCGCATCTGCCATGTTCTGCAGCGCGTGGGCGCCGTGCAGACTGTCCTCCTGCAGGCCTTCTAGCTGAGCTTCCAGCAATTCCTCGACCTGATGAACATTGTCGAAGTTCATGATCATGGAACGGATCGTATCGCAGATCATCTCGACGGCTGAGTGGTCCTTCAGGATCTTCGGGTACTTTGCAAAAATCTCGGACTCATTCGGCGCCTCAATGTGCGGTTCGATATCGACCGGATTCTGCTTGAGCACATTCAGCAGCTCATGCATCAGGCAAAGAAGGTCCTGATAATCCTGCTTTTTCCACTTCGGTCCTTTGAAAACCGACACAATGTCACCGACCGTATGTTTGATCGTTGTCAGATCGTTGCCGGCCAGAAACGCCCCGAGCGCCGCACCGCCGATCATCATGCCTTCGAACGGAAGGGCATGTGTGATGATTTCCATCTTGCCGCCGGCCAGAAGGTAGCCGCCAAACACCATGGCAACCGTCACCAACATTCCTATAACTGCATTCACTGCTCAACTCCCATCTAGCAATCCCGATACGGATGATTGCTATGAATCCACGATTTCCTGTGCAAAATTCTCTGAAATAGGCGTTCTGAGTTTCAACGCCCTCTGGCGCTTCCAGACGCCAAGTTCCCCAGTCCCGATGTCGACGCTGCCGTTGATCGTGTTCGCCGACAGGGAGAGCCTGCCGGCATCCGCGCCAGCGAGCGGCAGGACCGTGCCGACTTCAAGCTTGGCGCACTCGCCGATTGTCAGGGGCAAACGATCCAGCACGGCATCCAGCATCGTTGTCGATGCAAGGATGCTGTTGCTAAGTGACCTCTGACTGTTGCCGCGGGCATTCGCTTTCTGCTCGGCGGCTGCCCGCTGGCTGGAAACAGCGAATTGCTGCATGAATTCAAAGGCGAAGGCCAACCAGATGCAGGAGACCTCCTCCCCCAGCTTGAGCTGGAATTCTACCAGCAGGTAACGGCTGGACGCATCGAAGCGGCCGATAGCACCCGCCGGATCAGCTGAGGAGGTGACACCTTCCCCCGTCTTGATCACGGTGGCGGCGACCTGCCCGCCAAGCTCCAGGCCTGCCTGCTCTGCCAGAAGCTTCAGAAATAATGGTGACGCGTCGCCAAGGCTTTCGGCATCCTGGTCCATGCGAACCGATGCATTGCGGATGGCGCCGACTGCGTCCATCGCGACACCCGCAAGCCCCGGTGAGGTCTTGGCTGAAAAATAGAAGCCGGTTTCCGCGTCAAGCTTCTGCTGAGCCTCCTGGCCGTTGATAACACGGCGGCTGCTCAGTGTGATATCTGGAAGAATACCATAAGTGTCCGCGGCCCAGTCCCGGGTGCAGGCCTGCAATTGCAGCCAGAATTGCTGCAACCGCATGATGCTGGGAGGAATACCCGCCCCAGCGTCGATCTTTTTCCGCAGAACTGCAGACACAGTTTGCCACCTATTAAAAAAACGTACCGTCCCGTTAACCAGTGATGGTGGGTGACCGGTTGAAAAACCATTAACAGCCCGGAGCAAGTTAACCATCGACTCCGCAGCGTTCCTTCACGGCTGTCTGTTAGAGAGTGCCTACTGGCTCAAGTGGTTAGGGTTAATGGGTACTAAGCAACAACCTGTCGTTCACACGACGATCATCAAGCGGAAGAAGGTCGTTAAAGGCGAAGGGCACCATGGCGGTGCCTGGAAAGTCGCCTACGCGGACTTCGTGACCGCGATGATGGCGTTCTTCCTTCTGATGTGGCTTCTGAACGCCACAACGGAAGAACAGCGCAAAGGTATTGCCGACTATTTCAACCCGACCATTCCGATCAGCCGTATCTCCGGTGGCGGATCGGACGGCCTCAATGGCTCGTCCATCTTCACGGAAGAAACCTACGCAAAAATGGGGACTGGCGCATCGCGGTCGAAATCCATCGACTCGCACGGGACGAAAGACAAAACCGATGAACGCGCGATCGCCGCGCAGCTTGAGGACCTTAAGAAGGGTCTTACCGAAGACGGGCACCAGATTTCCGAGCACATGCTGATCAAGATGTCGCCGGAAGGGATCGTGGTGGAGATCACGGACTCGGCTCAGACCCCCCTCTTCCCTGTCGGTTCCAGTCATCCGTCCGAATTGCTGGCAGACCTGATGGGACAGGTCGCCGGATCGTTCGAAAGCTTCGAAAACCAGGTCAAGATTGTCGGTCACACGGACAATCGCAGCTACAGGAATGCCGCCGTCTACGACAACTGGAACCTGTCTGCCGACCGAGCCAACACGGCCCGCCGCCTTCTGGTCCGCTCCGGCATGCCGGCAGACCGTATACGGGAAGTTTCAGGAAAGGCCGATTCTGAACCCCTGGTTCCGGAAAACCCGGCTGCTCCGCAGAACCGCCGGATTTCGATTACCATCCTGACCCAATAAATTTACAGGGTTAAGCGAGGTTATCTCGTCATTAACCAACAATAATTACTCATGGTTGCGTCACTTTGCAGGAGCAACCGACATGAGCATTTCTTCGTCCCTGAATGCAGGGGTGATGGGTTTGAATGTAAACTCCGCCCGCCTCTCCACGATTTCCGACAACATCGCCAACTCGTCGACCTACGGTTACAAACGCAGCCAGGTCGATTTTTCGAGTATGGTTCTCCAGCAACGCAGCTCTGCCTATGCGGCAGGCGGTGTCCGGGTGAGTTCCTACAAGGATATCGCAGCAACAGGGTCGCTGACAGGGACAGGTAATGCCACCGATATTGCTGTCGGAGGCCGCGGCTTGATCCCGGTTACGAATGAGGGCGGCGTCGGCGCCGTACCATCGGAACGTTCGCTCATGCTCCTGCCGACTGGTTCATTCTACACCGACCAGAACGGTTATCTCCGTACCCAGAGCGGCATGTTCCTTCTGGGCTGGCCTGCAGATTCCTCGGGCGACATCGGCAATGTCAGCCGTAACAGCGGCCTGAACCTTGAGCCTGTGAACATCGCAACCTCACAGTTCACTGCTTCGCCGACCACCAGCATGGAACTCGGCATCAACCTGCCAGCCGACGCAACCAATACCGGCGGTTCCGGTGAGCCTTACCTGCTTCCGATCGAGTATTTCGACAATCTTGGTCGCGCCCAGACTTTGACTCTTGAGTTTACACCATCGGTGCCGGGCAGTGGTTCGTCAAACGAATGGGATGTCCAGTTCTTCGACAGCGCAGGTGACCCGCTGACATCGATCGGCGATCTCAATCTCGTATTTGACGACACGGCTGCCAATGGCGGGCGGATCGACACGGCAACGGCTGGTGGCGGCGTCGCTTACGATGCATCTACCGGCCGCCTGTCGATGACCCTGGCGCACGGCCCAGTCGAAATTTTCATAGGCCGCCCGGACGACAGCGCCGGCATCACCCAGCTGGCGGGTCCCTACTCCCCGACCGCTGTGACCAAGGATGGCGCCCCGCTGGGCGACCTCGCAGAGGTCGAGATCGATGAGAACGGTTACCTTCAGGCCGTCTATGATACGGGCCTGCGCCGCACGCTCTACCAGATCCCGGTGGGAGACGTCCCGAACATGAACGGCCTCACCGCGCTCGACGGGCAGGCATTTTCGATTTCGTCCTCATCCGGCAGCCTCTACCTTTGGGATGCCGGCACTGGGCCGGTCGGAACTGTTTCCGGCTACTCTCTTATGGAGTCGACCACGGACATCGCGGCCGAGCTGACCGATCTCATCGAAACGCAACGGGCCTATTCTTCCAACGCGAAGATCGTCCAGACCGTCGACGAGATGCTGCAGGAAACCACAAACCTGAAGCGCTAATTCACGCTTGAACGGGACGGCACGTAAGTGACCATATCCAGCGCTATCCAGGCGGCACAATCAGGCCTTCGGATCACAAGTCTGAAGGCCGACGTCGTCGCCACGAACGTCTCGAATTCGACGACGGCGGGCTATGTCCGCCGTTCGCTCGTTGTGGCGGAGAACATCCTCGGCGGGAACAGCGCAGGGGTCCGCTCCGTTGGCATCACCCGGGCCGGTGACGAGGCCTTGTCTGCCGAACGCAGGTCTCTCGGAAGCGACCTTTCACAGGCGGACCTGTTCGCATCGACCTGGAGCACCATCTCTGCCCGCGTCGGAAATACGGCCGACGGATCCGGACTTTTCGGCCTGTTTTCGAACTTCGAGAGTGCCCTGTCCAATCTCGCCATATCGCCCGAGTCCGGCTCGGATATGACCGCGACGCTTCAGGCGGCCAGTTCCCTCGTCAAGGAATTCAATGCCCTTTCCGATTTCGCCACGTCCCTTCGCGCGGAAACCGACCACGAAATCGCAATCGGCGTAGACACAGTGAATGCCGCCCTGAAGGGCATTGAGGAACTCAACGGAAAGATCGCCCGGATTGACCGCACCAGCAGCCAGGCGGCCGCGCTGATCGACGAACGGGGACGCCTGCTCGACCAGATTTCCGACTACTTGCCGATACAAACCGTACCGCGCCAGAGTGGCGGCATCGATATCGTCACGCAGGAAGGCGTCTACCTTCTGCAAACGACCGCCAAAGAGATTGAATTCACGCCATCGACCGTGTTTGGCCCTTCGCAGACACTGGCAGGTGGCGGCCTCTCCGGGTTGAGCGTCGGGGGCATATCCATCACGCCCGGCACGTCTTCGTATGGCGCTGTTTCAAGCGGCATGTTTGGCGCGCTGTTCACGCTGCGCGATACCGACCTTCCCGCGTTCAGTGACCAGCTGGACACTCTTGCGGGCGATCTGATTGCCCGCCTTTCGGACGATGCAATCGATCCGACGAAAACGCCGGGTGCGCAAGGATTGTTCGTGGACTCCGACGGCTCCGGCGATCCAGGTCTTGCAGGGCGCCTGGCACTGAACCCGGCCATCGACCCTAGCCAGGGCGGCAGCATGTGGCGTTTGCGGGACGGTATCGGGGCAATCAGCGAGGGCGCTTCAGGGAATGCGACCATCCTGCAGAACATGCTGGACGCAGTCACAACCGTCCGCCCAATGAATATGGGAGGGTTTCAAGGCAGTTATTCTTCCAGCGAGCTTCTTGCCCAGTTTGCATCCACGACCGGACAGAAGCGAGTAAGCCATGAAGCAGTCTTCTCGTCGACATCATCGCAGTACAGCATCATGGCGGAAGCAGAAATTTCCGAGACGGGCGTCGATGTCGACCAGCAGATGCAGGATCTTCTGATCATCGAGCAGGCCTATGCCGCCAATGCACGGGTGATTGAAATTGCCAGCAACATGATCGACCGGCTGATGGAGATCTGATGACATGCGCCTGAGCCTTCCCATCCACAACATCTCATCCGGTCTCAGTGAGACGGTTGTTCGCCTGCGCGAACGCATCGACACGACATCCGAGGAAGCCGTCACAGGCCGCTACAAGGACATGACCGCGCATCTGTCCGGTCGTATTGGCAAGGCCATGCTCGGACAGAAAGCAATCGACGATGTCACGAACGAGCGGACCCAGCTGACCCTCAAGGAGACCAGGCTGGACATCATCCAGCAGTCTCTGACAGCAATCGATGACAATATCGGTCAACTCGGCGTTCGCATGAAAGCCGCGCTCGGCTCTGAGGATTTTACCGCAAGGGAAGCGGTTGTACGCGACGCGAAAGCGGCGATTGGCTCAACATTCTCCATCCTCAATACGCGCCATGGCGAACGCTATCTGTTTTCTGGCGACGCCACTAACACCAAGCCGATGAGTGACGTGGACGCATTTCTGGACGATGTCCGTGCCATGGCGGCCTCCGCGACCGATGCCGCGGACTTCGCGACGCAGATGGATGCCTATTTCAACACGCCAGGCAGCGGCTGGCAGGCCGATATCTATTCCGGCACTGCGACAGCCTCCGATCCGGCAAGTGTGACGGGCACCGACCCTGAGATCACCAAGACTGTCTGGGGGCTGGCCGTTCTGGCGCTGTCCGGGGCCGACGAAACACTTGCCCTTTTCGACGGCAACAGTGATGCCCTCATGCAGGCAACCGATACGCTGGCGGACGGTCAGGCAGCTCTGACGAATGCCCGCGCAGAGCGCGGCATTCTTCAGGCGCAGATCGAGTCTTCGAAAAGCGCGCTCGATGTTGAGGAAACCGTCCTCACGCACGCTTTCAATCAGATGACGGCAAGGGACCAATATGAAGCGGCTTCGGAACTGAAGCAGCTCGAAACCGGTCTCGAAGCCTCCTACACACTTACTGCACGGCTGGCCAATCTCAGCCTGCTGAACTTTATGAGGTAGTGCCATGAAATGGACCGCCCTGATCCTCGCAGCTTTTTCAGCAATGACCATGGCTTTCTCCGCCAGTGCTGAAACCCGCATCCGCGATATCGTGGATGTAGAAGGGATTCGCCAGAACGATCTGGTCGGCTATGGTATCGTTGTCGGACTCAATGGCACCGGCGATACGGTGAAGAACTCCCCTTTCACCGAAGACTCCCTCTCCTACATGCTGGAGCGCCTGGGCGTGAACGTTCAGGGTGAAGAGATCAAGCCGAAGAACGTTGCTGCCGTGCTCGTTACGGCCACGTTGCCCTCCTTCTCCCGGTCCGGATCCAGCGTCGATGTCACTGTCGCCTCCATCGGTGATGCGAAAAGCCTCGAGGGCGGGACGCTGATCCTTACGCCGCTCAAGGGCGCGGACAATGAAGTCTACGCCGTGGCGCAGGGCGCGATCATCGTCAGCGGCATCGATGTCCAGGCAGCGGGCGCGCGCGAAACGCGCGGCACTCCGACGACCGGCGCAGTTCCCAACGGTGCCCGCGTGGAACGGGAACTCGCTTATGACTTCAACCAGCGCGACCACCTGACCCTGGCGCTCCGCAGCCCGGATTTTACCACGGCGGCGCGGATCGAGGATGTCATCAATGGCCGGGTCGGCAGTCCGATCGCCTTCATGCGCGACCCCGGAACCGTGGAGCTCAACTTTGCTTCACTCCAGGTCTCCCCTGCCCGTCTGCTGGCAGAAATCGAGAACCTGACCGTGCCGGTCAACGCCCCGGCCCGTATCGTCATTGACGAGAAATCCGGAACGATCGTGATGGGCGACGATGTCACCATCTCCCGCGTTGCGATTGCGCAGGGCAATATCTCGATCAAGATATCAGAGACGCCGGTCGCGTCTCAGCCCGGGCCATTCTCCGGCGGAGAAACGCAGGTGCTTCCGCGATCCGAAATCTCCATCGGTCAGACGGGTAGCGGCAATATTGCCCTGCTCCAGCCGAATGTGACGCTGTCGGAACTGATCTCTGGTCTGAACGCCCTCGGCGTCACACCGCAGGAAATGGCAGATATCATCCGCTCCATGAAGACGGCAGGCGCCATCCACGCTGAACTGGTGATCCGATAAAGGTGTGACTAGGGCCGGTTGAGAACAGGACGCGTCAGGCGTCCTGTTCTGCGCTGCGCTCAAGCACGATCAGGCCACGCCGCTTGAGGCCCATCAGGGCATTGAGGAATTCCCGCTGGACCGTCTCGGCGGCTGCTGGTTCCAGAGGCTTCATGCCGCCAAGGTCGTCACGATACTGATCCGCCATCCGCGACGAAATATTCCCGAGCAGGTAATCCGAGACGGCACTGTTGCTGCCCTGAAGCGTGCTGAGGAGCTTCAGCAGGAATGACTGGTCCACTTCGCGGAACACGACCGGCACGGCATTCTTCGGCAGCAGGTCCGGCAGACCTTCGATCGTGAAGATCGATTTCTCGATGCCTTCCAGCTTGTCCTGATGCTTGGAGCGGAGAAACGCGACAAGGCTGTCGCGCTTTTCCGTCGAGATGAGGCTCAGCAGCTCCCCGACAGAGGCCAGATTGTTGCCCGCTTCCTCGGTTTCTTCCTGAACGGCGTTGAGAAATTCCATCTCGACCATGCGGCCAAGCACCTGGTCGACGCCCGGATCGGTCTTTCGCGGCTCGACCATGTGGCCGATCATCGGTCCCAGCTTATCGCCTTCCATATGGCCCAGAACTTCTGACGAGACGGACACGTCGAGCTTCTGCAGAATCAGAGCGATCAAATTGGGCGACAGGCGCGAAAGGTAAGTTGCGACCTGTTTCGGATCCTTGCGCTCCAGACGTTCCCAGACGCTGAGCTGTTCCTCATCCTCGTCATCAGCCGCTTCTGAAGTGTCGTCCTTGTAGATCAGGTTCAGGCGATTGGAGTCGACCACGCTGGACAAGACTTCCTTGGCACGTGTCCGGCCTCCGCGCATCGCGCCATTTGTCTTGCGAAGATGGGCTATGAAATCCATGACGATGTCGACCAGTTCATCGCGGGTCAGCATGGACAGGTTTTCAAGCGCGGAAGCGACCTTGGCCAGCGCGGCATCGTCCAGCTTTTCAACAATCGGCTTGGCGGCGCTCTCCCCCAGCAAGGCGATGATCACCGCAGCGCGCTGGGCAGAACTGATCGGTGCCGGCTGAGGCGGCGCCACGCCCATTTTTTGCGCGCGGCGCGCTGGAAGGCTTTCCACGTTGGCGGCAGTTCGGGCAGAGCTCATCCTGCATATCCGCGCAAAATGGCTTCTGTAATCTTAAGCCAGCCGTCTGCCAGAACAAAAAATCCGAGCTTGAACGGCAACGAAACCACAGTGGGTGGCACCATCATCATGCCGACCGCCATCAGCACCGAGGCTACCACGAGGTCGATCACCATGAATGGCAGGAATATGACAAAGCCGATCTGGAAGGCATGTTTGACCTCCGACAGCATGAAGCCGGTCGCGAGCAGAGGAAAAGACGGCGCTTCACCCTCGGCGAGCGGCCGGTTCAGGGCATCGCTCAGCACGTAAAGGGTTTCCGGTTCGGTCCGGTTGGTCATGAAGGTCCGGAACGGGTCCGTGGTCATTACCCAGGCCTGCTCTTCGGTCAGTACGCCATCCATGTAAGGGGAAATGCCATTGTCCCACGCATTGGTGAAAACCGGTTCCATGACGAAAAAGGTCAGGAACATGGCCAACGCCATGATCATCATGTTGGGCGGCGCCTGCTGGACACCGACAGCCTGACGCATGAACGAAAAGACGATCACCATGAATGGCAGGCACGTCACCATCATGGCGATCGCCGGCACCAGGCTGAGTACCGATACCAGCAGGAAGAGCTGGATCACAGAGCGGCTGAGCCCGCCCTGGCCATTTCCGTTCAGGACATCATTCAGGCTGGGAACCGGGTCCAGCTGCGGCGCACCTTGCGCATGCGCGGCGAGCGAAAAGCCCACCCCGGCAAGCATCACCAGAATGCTGAAGCGGAGGAAAATTCCCCCTGCCCTAGCCCAGATCATCGTAGGATTGCTCCGGTATCTCCGTAATTTTCACGCCGAGCGAACCATCTTCCGTTTCCACAAGCTCACCTTTCGCGATGACCTTGTTATCGATCGTGAGGTCCACCGGGTCCTCGATACGAGACGTAAGCGGAACAATTGATTCCGGCTGCAAATCGAGGATTTCCGACACACTTAGACGTGCCTGCCCGATCGAAACAGTTACAGTGACCGGAACACTGAAAATCGTCCGGCGATGCTGGTTTGCTGAAGACGGGTCACGACGCTCGACCTCAGGCGATTTGGGTTCGGCTTCCATAGGGACGGCCATGGGTCTACTCCTCAATCATTGTGTGGGAGGGGTCCAGATGGGCGAGGCACGCAGCCAGCAGACCCTCGAAATCAAATGTTACGCCGCCGGTCTTCCACGAGACAAGCACACGCGTCTCATCCTGCGACGTTGCGGGCGCCAACTTGCAGCGGCCAGCCAGAGACGACTCGCTCGCGATGATGGGTTCAAGCTTGTCCAGCATGGCCTGCCGGGCACGGATCTCAAGTGAAGGCACCGAAGCTGGCACCAGATTCGGAAGGTGCCGGGCAATCTCGTCGGCCAGAAACTGCCGCGACAATTCCGGGAAAAGGCGTGCTGCGAGTGCCTGCGTGACCTGCATGGACTGATCCCGCGCCTCGCCCTCAATCCGGGTCAGCGCAGAGGAAAGCTGCGCGACGAGACTTTCGACTTCCGCGAAGGATGGCCCCAGGTCTTCCGGAGGCGTCAATTCCTCTTCCGCTTCCGACACGTCCTGTTGCGGCGGTGCAGCCGCAGGCCGTGCGGCAGCTGCCTGCATCTGGCCCAGCATGCGTTTCAACTGCTCGGCAGGATGCGTCTGATCATCCCTGTCGAAACGCGGCAGGTTGGAGAGAAGCGCGTTACTCATTCACAGCAAACTTCCGGTCTTCATCGAGCCATTCCTGCAGGATAGCCGCAGCATCGTCCTGGCGTTCGGATGCATAGTCTTTCAGGGAGACGAACGGGTCGGCCGCAATCGCATCCAGGCTACCAGGCTCATGATCATCCAATGACAAAGCATTCGTCTTCGGCTGCTTCATCATCGGCCGAATCACGCCGAGGGCCAGGACGATGACCACAAGTCCCAGAACGAGGATCTGGATGCCGGACCAGAGGTAGCGCTCCATCAACTGGTCCATCATGCTCGGCGCGGTAGCGAGTTCCTCAACGGGCGCGGCCTGGAAAGGCATGAATTCCACGGTCAGATTATCTCCCCGGCCCACATCGAGCCCCACGGCGGATGTCACGAGCTGGCGGAAATCGGCAACCATCTGGTCATTGACCGTCGCGGCGTCCGGTGCGGCAGGATCCAGTCCGAGCACCTGGTCATTCACGAGAACCGCGACCGAAATCCGCTCCACCTGCCCCGGCAGGCGTTCGGTTTCCGTGCGGGTTTCGTTGATCTCATAGGAGACAGACTCAGAGGAATTCTTGACCGTGCTGTTGCTCTGGCTACCGGCCGGTGCGCTCCCCTGCGGGAGATTGCTGGATACAGTAAGCGCGCCGGAGGTGCCGCCGCTGGTCTCCGCCACATCGCCTGTTGTACGTGACCGGACGACCCGAGAGTCAGGATCATACGTCACCGCGGAAGTCCGCTGGCGTTCGTGACTGACATCGACAGACACAGACACCCGCGCATTGCCGGCGCCGACACGCGCCTCAAGCAGGCGCAGGATTTTCTGCTCCAGCTGCGATTCCTCGGTTTCCGCCTGAACGCCCGATTGCTCTGCGGATGCAACGCCTGGCCCGGCCAGAATACCTTTGTTGAGATCGATCACGGCGACCTCGTCCGGGCTCAGTCCGGAGACTGCCAGAGCAACCAGGTACTGGATGCCCTGTGCCTGACTGCTCGTCAGGTTATGTGCAGACGACAGCGTTACCGAAGCCGTCTGCGCCGGATCAGACCGTGCGAACCCCGAACGCAGGCTTGCGCCGATATGGACCCTTGCCGACTGGATTCCCGGAACGGCAAGGATGGTGCGCGTCAGTTCGCCTTCCTTGGCACGCCAATACGCAGCATTGTACATCTCCGACGTGACGGAAAACCCGTTTACGTTGTCCAGAAGTTCGTAACCCTGAACCGACTGTTTCGGCAGCCCGTCCCGGGCGAGCGCGAACCGGACCGAATCGCGGTCTTTCTGCGGCACCAGGATCGCATCGCCCTTGATTTCGTAGCGTGTGCCGCGCTTGTCGAGCTCATCGATGATCTCACCCGTGACGGAAGCGTCGAGTCCCGAATATAGCAGTCCCATCGGCTGTTTCATCGCCCCTTGCACCATGAAACTCATGATTCCGATGACGCCCAGCATGGCGACAGCGAGCATGATTTGCCGGCTGACAGGCAGGGCGCGAAGATTGGCAATGAAATTCATGAATCAGGTCTTCCCGTATCGGGGCGGATCGTTGGAATGGTTAATATCTGGCCGAAAATCATTAACGGTTCCTTTACCCGAAGCCTTGTTTAAGGAGCATCGGGAGTCTTGGGATAGCCGGGAAGTTGATGGCAAAAAAAGATGCTGCGAAAGCTGGCGACCAAGCCGCGGACGGCGGTGCGCAGACCAGCGGGAAGAAGTCGGGTGGCGGGTTCGTCGGCCTGGCGATCCTTGCTGTGGGCGCCATGACCAGCTCTTTCGCAACCGTCTATGTCCTGGCCTCCGATCCACCGACGGGCCCAGCCTGTCCGGTGGTCGATACCGGCCCAGCGATCGAACCCATCGCGCAACAAGACCAGACCTATGTGGAACTGCAGGACATCCTGATCACGATCGGAAGCGAGCCGGCAACACGCTATCTGAAGATGAAGGTCTCCATTGTCACCGATAACAGCGGTGCGGGTATGGTTACCAAAGCCGAACCCGTGCTGATCGATGCATTTACCAACTATCTGCGTTCCGTCGAACTCAGCGATTTCGAAAACCCCGATTTCTACGCCCACATGCGAGAACAGCTCAGCCGCCGCTCTGAACTGGTGCTGGGCGGCGGTGTTTCCGAAGGCGTCCTGATCACAGAATTCCTGCTGAGGTGAGCCCCATGCCGATTGAAGCCACCGACATCGCCATCATCCTCGTGTCCTTCGCCGCCTGTGTGTATTGTTTCGTGCTGAACCGCCGGCTGAAAGCCCTGCAGGATACGCGCGACGGACTCGGCGCAACCATCATGGCCATGTCCAAATCGATTGCAGCCATGTCCAGCTCGACCAAGGAAACACGTTCCCATGTCGGCGAAATGGCTGCGCGCCTCGCAATGCAGTTGGAGGACGCAAAACAGACCTGCGCCCGGCTGGAAGAGCTGAAAGCGTCCCTTGAAGCGACACAGAAGGACGCCGTCGACCAGGTGACGGCCTCTCAGGCCGAACTCAGCACGATGATGCGGATCATCCTCGACCAGTCCAAGACCCGCATCATGGAAATGAACCGCGTCATGCAGGACATGCGTGAAATGACTGAAGACGCCGACGAAGACTATCGCCCCCTCGCCCAGACCACCGGGCGCTGACCTCGCAGAAGACGAAACGGGTAGCCTGCCATGAAGTCTCTCAACAACAGCCGATCCTATGTCCTGCTTACCCTGGGATTCCTGTTCACACTGGGTGCCGCCGTCAGGTTCCTGCCCAGCAATCTGGCGATTGCAGAGAGCCCGCAGAAGACGGCCCATCCCACGGACGCCGGGGACCACACTCCGTCGCCCGCGCCGATTGTGGCAGGGACCAAACAGATCGACCAGGTCTGTTTTACCGCCGAGACCGCTGCGCTTCTGGCGGATGACCAGAAAAAACTGAAAGAACAACAGGCTGCCTTGCAGGAGCTCGAGCTGGAACTGCTCGCACGCCAGCAGGAACTGGACCGCCGTGCGTCCGATCTTCAGGCAGTCGAAGCAACGCTTCAGGACCGGTGGGGCCAGCTCCAGGACGCCTCGAATGATGATATGGATCATCTGGCGCGCATGTACGGCACGATGAAACCGGACCAGGCGGCGTCGATCTTCAACCAGATGGATTCCGACTTTGCAGCCGGCTTCCTGCGTCTCATGCGCTCCGAACAGGCCGGCATGATTCTCGCTGGCATGGAGACCAAGAAGGCCTACGAGGTCAGTCTCCGCCTTGCTGCCATGAATGAAGACGTCCGGAATTCCTCCAGAAACGAATAGATTCGATTGTCTGTTCTTTCCACGATAGACTCATTTTGATGTGTCCTGTAATGATAGCATTAGCTATCTAAAACACGATCCGGGCAACGGACGGGGGAGACAAATGGTGAGGACTTTCACAGCGACGCTGTTGCTGGCATGTATGTGTGCCTGTTCCCGGGGGGCGGAAGAGATCGCCGCGCCGGAAATCGTCGAACCCGACGCCGCTCACATCGCCCTCGCCGAAACCATGGTCCCAGCAGATGCCGGTCTCGCCGCCATCTATGACCGGTCCTGCCGGGCCTGCCATGCCCTGAATGGACTGGGCGCCCCGCTGACCGGCCACTCGGCGGCGTGGGAAATGCGGTTCGAGCAGCGTGGAATGGACGGTTTGCTGACCTCGATTCACTCCGGCCGCGGTACGATGCCCGCCATGGGGTACTGCCCGGACTGCACAGACGACGATTTCAAGTCACTCATCGAATTCATGGCTACGGAGGGCCAGTCATGAGCACCACCCGGCGCGCCATTCTGCTCGGATCGGCCGGGCTCGCTGCCGCCGTCGCCATTCCCGGCGTCCAGTATGCAAGCTGGAGCATGAAGGATTTCAAGCGCGACGGATACAGCCCGGACCTGCCCCCTGCCCCGGAAGGTGAAGTGGCCTGGTCCAACTGGTCCGGCATACAGCAATCCACACCAAGTCAAATCGCAGTACCAGCCACCGAAGCTGACCTTGCAAGCGCACTCGCCGAAGCACGCCGCGTGCGCCCTGTCGGCAGCGGACACTCCTTCACCGGTCTCGTCCCCTCAGAACATTTGATCGTGGATGCCAGCCGCTTTTCAGGACTGGTTTCGTCTGACACAGCAACTGGAATGGCCACGATCGGGGCTGGCACACGAATTCGCCAGGCAGCGCGTGAACTGGACGCCGCCGGTCTCGCGCTTCTGAACCTGCCAGATGTCGATGTGCAAACCCTCGCGGGATCATTTTCGACCTCCACCCATGGCACAGGCCGGACGCTCAAGCCCCTGCACGCACACATCGAAGGCTTCCGGATCGTCACGGCAGACGGCACCGCCCGCGATGTAACCGCCGCTTCGGACCCGGATTTGTTCTCCGCCGGCCAGGTTTCGCTCGGCGCATTGGGGGTCATCACTCAGTACACGCTGAAATGCGTGCCGTCCTACAATCTGAAACGCCGGGTCTGGGTGGAACAGCTGGACACGCTGCTCGACCGCGTGATGGATCTTTCGGAACAACACCGGAATTTCGAATTCTACTACTTCCCGTTCACAGGGTATGCTGCCGGGATCTCGCACGATATTTTCGAAGGCGAGGTAACCGGCCGGGTTTCCGACGAAGACGAAGACACGCTGGCAGGTCTCAAGGAACTGCGCGACGTGTTCGGCTGGTCGTCCTGGCTGCGCCGGCGCATCGCCGCCGGAAGCCTGCCAAAGGGCCAGATCGAGGAAAGTTCAGACGCTTACTGGAAGCTGCTTGCCACCGCGCGGCCAACCAAGTTCAACGAGATGGAATACCACATTCCGCTTGAGAACGGCCTCGCCTGCCTGCGGGAGATCATCGCGGCGCTGGAATCCCGCAACGACACTTTCTTCCCGATGGAAATCCGGATCACGGCGCCTGACAATGCGTGGCTCAGCCCGTTCAATGACGGTCCACGCATGTCGATTGCCACGCATGCCGCTGTGGACGAGCCCTACGACTATTTCTTCTCCACGCTGGAACCCATTCACCGTGCCCATGGCGGACGTCCGCACTGGGGCAAGCTGCATTCCCTCGGAAAGGAAGACCTGATCGCGCTCTATCCGGAATTCCAGAACTTCCTTGACCTGCGCGCCGCCCTCGATCCGGAAGGGAAATTCCTGAACCCGCACCTTGCACACCTGTTCGGAGTGGACTTCGATGCCTGAACTTTCGCGCCGTACCCTGTTTCTTGGCGGCGCCGCCGTCGCTGCCGGAGGAGCCGTCCTGATGAACAAGCCTCACGACCATAGTGGGCCGCGCGATCCGTACTTTCTCAGCGTTCAGGCTGCCCTGATCCGCGCCGGCATCGCCTGGCCAACGCTCGTGATCGACAGGAAGCGTCTCTCGGATAATGTCAGAACCCTGAAGACGCACCTGCCCGCGGGCATGGGCTACCGCATCGTTGCGAAATCCCTTCCCTCCATCGGACTGCTGTCTCATATCCGCGATCTTTCCGGCACCAACCGGCTGATGACGTTCAACCAGCCCATGTTGTCCCAGCTCTCCGTCGACATGCCGGATGCAAGCCAGCTGGTGGGCAAGCCTCTTCCGGTGCGCGCCGCCCGTCACTATTTCGAGACGCTTCCCGCACATGCCAGCGCAGCAGCGGACAATATCGAATGGCTGATCGATACGCCGGAGCGGCTTCAGCAATATGCCGCGCTCGCGTCGGACATCGGCCGGCCCCTGAAGATTGTCCTCGAGCTCGACGTCGGCCTGCACCGCGGCGGCTTTGAGCCGGGGCCTGCCCTTGGTGCCACCATCGAAGCGATCAAGGCGGACCCGAATCTCGAATTCAAGGGTTTCATGGGCTATGAGCCGCACATCCCTTCCCTGCCGACCGCGCTTGGCTGGCGGGACAAGGCGCTGAAAGGCGCGTGGAACACCTACACCTCCGCCCTGGAACAGGCGGCCACGCTGATCGGCGGTGACCAAATGGCGGGCCTGACCCGGAACGCAGCCGGTAGCCCGACCTATCGCTACTACCAGTCCACCGATATCGCGAATGAGGTGTCCGCAGGGTCCTGCCTGGTGAAACCGACGCATTTCGACACGGAACTTCTGGAACCGCACCAACCAGCCAGCTTTATCGCGACACCGGTCATCAAATCGTTCGACAAGACCCGCCTGCCGGGCCTTGAGTTTGCGAGCGGAACTGCCTCTGCGTGGAATCCCAATTCGAAGAAGACCGTCTTCATCCATGGCGGTCATTGGCTTGCCGACCCGGTCGATCCGCCCGGTTTGGAGTACAACAAGACGTTCGGACGTTCCTCGAACCAGGAAATGCTGAATGGCGGGCCTGAACTGTCCATCCAGACGGACGAGTTCGTTTTCCTCCGCCCGCAACAGAGCGAAGCGGTCTTCCTGCAATTCGGAGACATTGCCGCCTATGAAGACGGCGCGATCGTCGACACCTGGCCGGTTTTCCCGGTTTCCGCCTGAGCGCGGATGAGGCCTGCAGAGCCTCTTTGTCGCGCGAGAAGCGGAACGGCAGGCGCAGCGGACTGCTGATCATCTTCCCTCGTCCATTTTTCGCCACGAATCTGGTGTTTGTGCCGCCCCTGCGCGCCGAGTGGAGTGTCTATCGCACCACGCATCCACATGCTAAGCCGACTGCCGCGCGACAGCTCAGGAAGGAGGGGGTCCCCCGTGAAACTGTTGAGACTGCCAATCTGTGCCGCACTCGTTATGGCGCTGGTGCCTGCACCTGCCATGGCCGAACGCGAAGGGCGCGATGACATGACAGTTCTGGGCTATGTCGAAGACGTTCACGTCGGCAAGTTAGGCCTTGAAATGAAAGGGAAACTTGATACCGGCGCTGACTCCTCCTCGGTCTATGGTCGCGATGTGAAGGTGTACAAGAAATCCGGTAAGGATGATTGGGTGACTTTCCGGCTGCGCGGCAAGAACGGCCGCACCGTTCGCTACGATCAGGACGTCCGCCGTTTCGCCCTGATCAAACTGAAGACAGGCGGCACCATCCGGCGGCCCGTGATTCACCTTCCCATCTGTGTGGGCGGCGTTCGCGGTCTGGCTGAAGTCAATCTTGCCGACCGGGAGGACTTTGAATACGACATCCTGATCGGCCGCGAATTCCTCGCGTCCCGCGTTCTTGTCGATTCCGCATCGACTTTCATTGCCGACGACGAATGTAACGTACCTGAGCGTGACTAGCACTTTTCACACCCGTCTTCTGGCCTTTGTGCTGACCGCGATCGCGCTGACGATCTTCGGCATCAAGGTGTTCCAGTACAACTACCCGCTCACGCCGGGCACCCAGACGACAACCTGGGATTTCGAAATCTATCTCGACTTTGATACCGCCAACCAGCCGGTGCGGATCGAGACCTTTGTCCCGTCCAACAGCGATACGCGCAGGGTTTCGCAGGAACAGTATTACAACGGCGCCTTCGGGCTGCGCCTGGAAACCGACGACGACAATGGCCGCAAGGCGATCTGGACCTATCGCTATCCCAACGACCGCAAGGTGCTGCGCTACCGCGCGCGTCTCGAAGGGGAAACCCAGCGCTCTCCCCTGCCCGCTGAAATGCACCGACCGGCTGACCGCGCCCCACCGGAATCCCTCAATGACCTCGAGCGGCAGGCCTTTCTCGTCTGGTCTTCCGACATGCGCCGCCGCTCTGCTGATGATGACTCGCTCGCTGAGCTGATCCTGCAGGAAATCTTCGTCCAGAAGGACGCCGACGAGATCGAGGCGCTTCTGCCCGTCCTGCCGCCGCCGCTCGACCGTCTGACACTTGCCGCAGAGGCGCTTCAGAGCCAGGGGATCCGCGCGCGGGTCGCCAATGGCGTTTACCTCGACGAAGCCCGTCGCCGCACGGAAGTGCAGCACTGGCTGGAGTACCATGTCGACGGGCGCGACAAGCGCTACTTCATCGGTTCCGATCCGAAAGAGTTCTTCACCATCTGGTATGGCACCGAGGAAATGATCCGCGCCGACGGTGTGTTCGACTTCGAACCGCAGGTCTCGATCCAGCCGATCGACTCCTCGGCCTCTGACGTTATGCGCAAGGCGGCGCGGGCTGACCGCACACCGGTCGAACTGTTCAGCTTCGACCGGCTGCCCGTCACCACACAGCTCGTCTATCAGGTGCTGATCACCATTCCGGCCGGCATCGTGCTGCTCGTCTTCATGCGCCAGTTCATCGGCATCGAAACGCTCGGAACCTTCATGCCGATCCTGATCGGCATCGCGTTCCGTGAGACAGCCCTGCTGAACGGCCTGATCCTGTTCACCCTGCTCGTCGCGCTTGGCCTGGCCATGCGTTTCTATCTTGAGAAGCTCCGATTATTGCTTGTTCCGAGGCTGGCTGTGGTGCTGATCTTCATTGTGATCTGCATGGCGGTGATCGCGCAGATGTTCAACAGCGCCAACATGCGGATGGGACTTTCGATCTCGCTGTTCCCGATGGTCATCCTGACCATGACGATCGAACGCATGTCGATCATGTGGGAAGAGTATTCACCGGAAGATGCCATCAAGGCCGGCGCAGGCTCGATGCTTGTGGCCTCGCTCTCCTACCTGGTGATGACGAACAAGCATATTGAGTTCCTGCTGTTCAATTTCCCTGAGCTTCTTCTCGTCCTGATGGCGGCCTGCCTGCTGATGGGCAAGTATACCGGCCTGAGGCTGAGTGAGATCCGGCGCTTCCGGGAGCTCGCCAAGGAAGCCGAACCGAAATGATCAAGACGTGGCTTGGCCTTCGCCGGGCCGGCGTGCTCGGCATCAATGAGCGGAACCTCCGTCTCATCAACGACTATAATCCGCGGCGCCTGATGCGCCTGGTCGACGACAAGACGGAAACCAAACGCCTGGCCAATGCCGCCGGCATCCAGACGCCCGAACTCTACGGCCTCATCCGCAGCCCGGCGGAAATGCGCAAACTCGAAACCCTGCTCAATCATCCGGACGGCTGCGTCATCAAGCCGGCCAATGGGTCGCAGGGCAATGGCATCCAGGTGATCCTCGGGCCGATGCGCGGTGGCTGGCGGCGCTCCAATGGCCAGCGTGCATTGCTCGAAGACCTGAAATTCCACGTCAACAATATCCTGTCAGGCATGTATTCCCTGTCGGGCCAGCCCGACATCGCCATGATCGAATACCGGGTGAAGTTCGACGATGTGTTCGACCCGATCAGTTTCGGTGGGGTGCCGGACATTCGCATCATCGTGCTGCGTGGCATTCCCTTTGTCGCAATGGTACGGCTGCCGACAGCTGAGTCGGACGGCAAGGCAAACCTTCACAAGGGTGGAGTCGGCGTCGGCCTGGACCTCGTCACCGGCCGGACCCTCTATGGCATGCAAAAAGGCAAGACGACCGACATCCATCCGGATACGGCCAACCCGCTCAGCAATATCTCAGTGCCGCATTGGGACGAGATGCTGCTGATGGCCGCCAAAGCCTATGACGTGACCGGCCTTGGTTATCTCGGTGCCGACATTGTGCTCGACAAGGGAAAGGGCCCGATGCTCCTGGAGCTGAACGCCCGTCCCGGCCTCGCCATTCAGGTGGCAAACAGAATGGGTGTGCGTCCGCTCATCGAGGCCTGCATGAAGGCCGACACCGAAGGGCTCAATGCAGAACAGCGCGTCGAGCTCGGCAAGAAGCTCTACCGGGAGCACGTACCGGACCACGTGCTGGTCTGATCCGTCAGTCTGTAAACGAGAAATCCGGCAAAGACTTGAAGGCCAGCTTCAGCGCGTCTCCCCAGCTGCTCGAAACGGTCTGGAAGTAAGGATCATCCTCTTCGATACGGCGGCGATGCGTCACCTTCAGGGCGCCCTGCTCCACGACCTGAAGGTCAAGCGGCATACCGACCGACAGGTTCGCCTTCAGGGTCGAGTCGAAGGAGACGTACAGAAGCTTGATCGCTTCCTCGAAACTCATGCCGGCGTCATAGGCGCGCAGCAGGATCGGCCGGCCATATTTGGTTTCACCAATCTGGAAGAAGGGTGTCTCCTCGCTCGCCTCGATAAAATTGCCTTCCGGATAGATCATGAACAGGCGCGGCTCGATGCCGGTGATCTGCCCGCCCACGATCATCGTCGCGCCATAGTCGGCCTCCGATTCCGGGCCGGTCATCTTCTGGGTCTTGATCACTTCCTTGAGCGTGTCACCGATGATGTTGGCGACCTGGAACATGGTCGGCGCTTCCAGCAGGCTGGGCCGGCGTTCATGCGGCGCCTTGGTCCGCTCGTCGAGAAGACTGATCACAGCCTGGGATGTCGCAAGGTTCCCGGCTGTCAGAACGGTAATCACCCGCTCGCCCGGCTCCTCCCAGGTGAACATCTTCCGGAACCTGGAAATGTTGTCGACACCCGCATTCGTGCGCGTGTCTGACATGAAGATGAGCCCCGCGTTGAGCCGCATCGCCACGCAATATGTCACTTCGAACCTCTTCGGACCCGTTTATTGTTGTTGGACCTGGACATTGACGGACAGCACCTCCTGCTCGCCGCCATACATCACCCCTGTCAGTGGCCCAGCTTCGCGGTAGTCGAGGCCAGTTGCAACCTGAATGTACCGTTCGTCGGGACAAACCCTGTTGGCTGCATCAAATCCGACCCAGCCGAGCCCCTCGACCCAGGCTTCCGCCCAGGCATGGCCTGCTTCCTGATCCACTCGGTCCAGCATCATCATGTATCCGCCGACATACCGGGCCGGGAAACCCATCAGCCGCGCAGCTGCCGCAAAAATGTGCGCATGGTCCTGGCAAACGCCATGACCAAGTTCGAGGGCTTCCTCGGCTGAAGTGTTCGGCCCTGTCGGTTCAATGTCATAGACGACCGAGTCTGCGATCAGGTTCATCAGGGCATGTAGGGTTTCGAGATTGAGTTCCGGTTCCTTGCCAAGTTCGGCAACGAGTCCACGCACGCCCTTCCCCACCTTTGTCAACGGGGTGAACCGGCGATAGAGCCAGAGGGGCGGCACCATCCGGTTGCTAGTCAGTATGCCCGCCGTGTCCCGTGTTTCCACTTCACCCTGGCAGGAGATCGAGACGCGCTTTGCTCCCGGTTCCATGGAGACGAGTTCGACATGGTTGCCATGATGGTCCATATATCTCGCCTCGCTCTTGGCCCCTTCCAGGACGAGATCCCAGGAAATGACCGTCTGCGCATCCGTATCATGAGGACGTTTGCGCACCTGCTGCAGCGCGTAGCTCGACGCTGTCTCGTAATTGTAGACGGTAGTATGATCGATGCGGAGTCTCATGGCCTATTCATTGAACCTGTAATCGGTTTCGATCTGGGCGGAGAACGCCGCATTCTGCGCCATGAAGCTGGTAAGGAATTCGTGGAGCCCCTCCTCAAAGACCCGCGCAATGTTCAAGGCTGTCAGCCGGTTTTCCTGCCGGATCGCCAACTCATGTGCCGGTGTGCTTTCGCCATACTCCTCGGCAAGCCTGCCGAGATATTCCGTGATCATATCATAGCAGAATGCCAGAGACCGCGGCAGACGCGCATCAAAGATCAGAAAATCTGCGATGGCTGGCGGGCTGACGGTTCCACCATGCAGCCAGTAGAAGCTGCGCTCTGCGGAGGCTGAGCGGAGGATCATTTCCCACTGCACATTGTCGAGCGAGGACCCGATCGATGCGCTGGACGGCAACAGCACATAATACTTCGTATCCAGAATACGGGACGTGTTGTCAGCCCGCTCCACCAATGTGCCGATCTGGATGAAATTGTAGATATCATTGCGCAGCATCGTGCCGGTGATCGCGCCGCGGACCTGTGCCCCCTGCCGGCGCACCAGTGACAGGATTTCCGGCAAGTCGCGTTCCGGGATCGGACGGCGCAGGGCATCGCGTACGCTCATCCAGGCATCATTGATCGCTTCCCACACTTCCCGCGTCAGCGCTGTCCGTGTCATCCGCGCATTCTCGCGCGCGGTATGGAAGGCACACAACACGCTGTTGGGGTTTTCCTTGTCGCGCAGGATGAAGTCCAAAATCTTGTCCGACCGGATCGTCTCGTGCTTTTCCAGATAGCTCTGCTGGCAACCAGCCGTCGTAATGACGGACCGCCATTCTTCCGTATCGGACTCGGCCCGGGTGAGCGCGAGGCGAAACCCTGCCTCGGCCAGGCGCGAGGTATTCTCCGCCCTCTCCAGATAACGGGCCAGCCAGAAGAGGCCAGCGGCTGTTCGACCCAGCATCACCTCTAATCCCCCTTCAGGACCCAGGTGTCCTTGGTTCCGCCCCCCTGGCTGGAGTTCACCACCAGGGAGCCTTTCTTCATGGCCACGCGCGTCAGCCCGCCGGGCGTCACCTCCACTCCTTCCGGGGAGACGAGCACGAATGGGCGCAGATCAACGTGACGCGGGGCAAGACCCGATTTTGTCAGTACAGGGACGGTGGACAGGGCCAGCGTCGGCTGGGCGATATAGTTTTCCGGCTTCGCGGTCAGCTTGGCGCGGAAGGCCCTGAGCTCCGCCTTGCTGGCTGCGGGACCGACCAGCATGCCATATCCACCTGACCCGTGGACTTCCTTCACGACCAGTTCTTCCAGATTGTCCAGAACGTAAGCCAGCGCATCCTTTTCTGCACATCGCCAGGTCGGCACGTTCTGCAGGATCGGCTTCTGGCCGGTGTAGAATTCGACGATCTCCGGCATGTAGGAGTAAATCGCCTTGTCGTCGGCGATGCCCGTGCCCGGAGCATTGGCGATCGTGATCCCGCCTGAACGGTAAATATCGAAGATGCCCGCGACTCCCAGCAAGGAGTCCGAGCGGAAATTCAATGGGTCGAGGAAGTCATCATCGATCCGGCGATAGATGACGTCCACAGGTTCATACCCCCGGGTCGTCCGCATCGCGATACGCCCATCGGTGACCCGCAGGTCGTGCCCTTCCACCAGTTCGACCCCCATCTGGTCTGCGAGGAAGGCGTGTTCGAAATAGGCCGAGTTATGGATGCCCGGCGTCAGCACAGCCACAGTCGGCCGGTTGCCATCTGCCGCAGGCGGCCCGCACCGCTCCAGGGACCGGCGCAACATGGTCGGGTATTGCTGAACCGGCTGCACCCGGATGTGCGAGAAGAGTTCCGGGAACATCTTCAGCATCGTCTCGCGGTTTTCCAGCATGTAGGAAACACCGCTCGGCGTGCGGGCATTGTCCTCCAGCACGAAGAATTCGTTCGGCCCGGTCCGCACCAGATCCACACCCACAATGTGTGTGTAGATGCCGCCAGGCGGGTCCATGCCGATCATGCGCGGCAGGAAGGCGTCGTTCTCACGGATCAGGCGTTCGGGCACCCGGCCCGCGCGGATAATCTCCTGCCGGTGATAGATGTCGTGCAGGAAGGCATTGATGGCCTTCACCCGCTGCTCGATCCCGCGAACCAGGTTCGCCCACTCCCCCGCTCCGATGATGCGCGGGATCAGGTCAAACGGGATCAGGCGCTCGTCCGCTTCGGCTTCGCCATAGACATTGAACGTGATGCCGGTACGCCGGAAGAAGGCCTGCGCTTCAGCGGACTTCTTGAGAAGGGCCGGACGGCTCATCTCCTGCAGCCAGTCCGAATATGCCGAATAAGGTTCGCGCACGATTCCGTCGAACCCGTCCATTTCATCAAAGAATTGAGGTGCCTCTCCCATAATCACAACAACGCACGCAAGGCTGTGCCCGGTCAAGGCGTGCTATCAGGCATAGCTGTGCCCTGCTGAGGTCGCCCCGCATTGAAGAAAGCCGCACCAGCGCTGCCCAAAAATTGGGCAGACGGCCTACATCGCCTGGCTCCAGGGCCGTGAAAGCAAGGCTGCCGAATTGATGATGCCGACCATGCAATAGGTCTGCGGGAAGTTCCCCCACAGCTCTCCGGTGTCGGTATCGACATCCTCTGACAAGAGGCCCAGATGGTTGCGGGCCGCCAGCAGCGCTTCGAAGACGCGCCGCGCTTCCTCGGTCTCGCCGATCCGGTGCAGGGCATCCACCAGCCAGAAAGTACAGGCGGTAAAGGCGGTTTTCGGCTTCCCGAAATCGTCGGTCACTTTGTAGCGATAGACATGGTCGCCTTCGCGCAGGTCCCGGTTGATCACCTGCACGGTAGACACATAGCGCGGGTCGTCTGCCGCGATGAAACCGATCTCCGCCATCAGCAGGACAGACGCATCAAGGTCTTCCCCGCCAAAGGCCGCGGTGAACGCACCAATGTCCTCATTCCAGGCCTTCTCCAGGATGGTCCCGTGAATGATGTCGGCCCGCTCGCGCCAGTAATCCGCCCGCGCGGGCAGCCCCAGATGCGCGGCGATCTTCGCCAGCCGGTCACAGGCCGCCCAGCACATGATCGCGGAAGACGTGTGCACATGGGCAATCGTACGGAATTCCCAGATGCCGGCATCCGGCGTGTCATGCACGGCGAAGGCGCGCTCGCCCACCGGCTCCAGCTGCTCGAATTCCGTCAGGCCGGGCCGTTTCATGAGGCGCGTATCGAAGAAACTCTGCGCAACGCCCAGGACAACCTGACCATAGACATCATGCTGGACGTGCTCAGCCGCCTGGTTGCCGACACGGACTGGCCCCATGCCGCGATAGCCGGGAAGCTCCCTGGCAAAATCCTCTGTCAGGTCCGCTTCCAGCCCGATCCCGTAAACCGGCTGGATATGGCCGCCTTTCGACTGAGCCACGATGTTCCGCACCCAGCGCATATAGTGCTCCAGCGTCCCCATGCCGGACAGCCGGTTCAGCGCGGTGACCGTGAAATACGCGTCCCGGATCCAGCAATAGCGGTAGTCCCAGTTCCGCTCCGAGCCTTCATGTTCCGGGACGGAGGTCGTGAGGGCCGCGACGATGCCGCCGGTTTCCTCGTAGACGCAGAGCTTCAGCGTAATCGCGGCACGGATCACGGCCTGCTGCCATTCAAACGGCACTGCCAGGCTGCGGGCCCAACGCTTCCAGTAGAGGCGGGTCCTCTCTTCCCAGTCGCGCGCAATGACCTCCGGATGATCGGACAGGGATTCGTCCGCTCCCAGAATGAAAGCGGCCTCCCGGTCCAGAATGAAGCTGGTCCCCGACAGGATATAGGAGACCGGCGCATCCGTGGTGACGCGGAAGGCAAGTTCCTCATCCACGTAGCGGACATGGTTGACGCCCCTGACCGGCTTCAGCTTGCGCCCGCCCCAGTCGGTTTCCGGGGTCAGCGTGATCCGCATCCGCGGCGTGCCCGCCAGAACCCGGAACCGGCGCACCAGCGCTGCCGGACGGAACATCCGCCCCTGATTCTCGAACCGCGGGGCAAAATCGACGATTTCCACGATGGCGCCATCACGGGATTCGAGGCGCGTCCGCAGGATGGCGCTGTTGTGGTCGTAGGCCTGGGTGCGCGAGACGAGGTCTTCCATCCAGACGGAAAAGGCACCGCCGCCGCCCAGAAGCTGGTTGAACACCGGCTGGCCATCGAACCGCGGCAGGCAGGACCATTGATAATCGCCACGTGAATTGATCAGGGCGGCAATCGTGCCATTGCCCACAATGCCAAGGTCCAGTCCGCTCATGTCCCAGCCAGCTCCTTCAGATACGCATGCACGGCATCGACATCTTTCAGCCGGTACCTGGCGACGGTGTCGCCCGCGCCGACCTTGACCGTCAACCCGCCCAGGCTGTTCGCAGCCCGGAAAGCATCTTCGTCGGTCGTGTCGTCACCAATCATGACCGGGCGCCGCCCGGAAAAGGGCATTTCCTGCATCATTCGGGCCAGAGCGCGGCCCTTGTTGGCATCTTCAGGCTTTGCCTCGAACACGAACTTGCCATGCTGGATCCGGTATCCCGCGCCTGACAGGCCGGCCTCGGCCAGCGCATTGCCAAGGTCGTCCACCGCTCCCGGCGCCTGCCGGTAATGCAGGGCCAGCACCGGGCCTTTGGTCTCGACACGTGTGCCATGAAACATCGCGCTGATCTTTTCGATCACGCCGCGCACCGCATCCGGCGCTGCAGCGCGGTCTTCCGGCGGGTCTGCATTCGGCGCCAGCGGGATCAGGCCATGATTGCCGATCCGCCACAGCCCGCCCGGCACCCGGCGCGCGAGGTCACCTGCATCACGGCCGGACAGGATCGCCAACGCCCCTTCCAGCCGGCGGCCAATCGCCTCCAGGACGTTATCCATGCCGGCCGCCAGAAACACCGTATCGGGATCGTCCTGTAGCCCGGCCAGCGTTCCGTCAAAATCTAGAAATAGCGCATCGCCCGCGGTCAGCGGCGGCGGCGCGATGATCTGTTCTGTCATGAAAGTACCGGCACCTCAGCATCGGCCGGAACAGCGTTCAGGAACCGCTCCCGCCACCAGATCAGATCCTGCGCCTGGATGCCATCCATCAGGGTCCGCCAGCGGGCCTGACGCTCCTCCAGCGGCATATGGATGGCCTTGTAGACGGCTTCAGCAATCGCGCCGGAATCGTAGGGATTGACGATCAGGGCTTCCCCCATCTGCTCGGCCGCGCCGGCAAACTGGGACAGGACCAGCACACCGGGATCCTCTGGGTCCTGCGCCGCGATGAATTCCTTGGCTACCAGGTTCATGCCGTCCTGCAGCGGCGTGACGAGGCACACTTTCGCCGCCCGATAAAGCCCTGCGATCTCATCGCGGTCATAGCCCCGCGCGAGATAGCGAATGGGAATCCAGTCGAGGTCGCCATAATCGCCATTGATCCGGCCGGACAATTCATCCAGCTGCTGGCGCAATTGCTGGTAACCTTCGACAACCGAGCGCGAAGGCGGCGCAATCTGGGTGAAGGAAATATGCCCGTGTACATCCGGATGCCGGTCAAACAGTTCCGCCATGCCTTCGAAGCGCTGGATCAGGCCCTTGGAATAATCCATCCGGTCAACGCCGAGCACCAGCTGCCGGTTGCCCAGGAACCTGTCGAGCTTTGACGCAGCGAGCTGCGCGTCTTCGCATGTCGACGCTTCGACAAAGGCATCGACATCAATCCCGATCGGACAATGCAGCAGGCGGACGGTTCGTTCGCCGACCTGGAAACGGCCATCGGGCAATTCCTCTGCACCGAACTCCTCTTCGAGATAACGTGCCAGATTGTAGAAGTCCTTGCCGGTCTGCACACCCACCACATCATAGGCGCACATGGCCTCGCCCAGTTCCCTGTGCTGCGGGATGGCCCGGAAGGCCTCCGGCGCGGGGAATGGAATGTGAAGGAACCAGCCAAGGCGCCCCTGCCAGCCGCGCTGGCGCATCATCCGGCCGAGCAGGAAGAAATGATAATCATGTACCCAGACGAAATCTTCCGGCCGGGCTTCCTGAACCGTGATCCGGGCAAACTTCTCATTGACGGACCGGTAGCTGCGATACGTGTCTGCTTCGAACACCGCCAGGTCGATCCGGTTGTGCATGACCGGCCACAACACCGAGTTCGCATAGGCCAGATAGAACCCGTCATACTGCCGGCGTGAGAGGTCGCTCAGCGCGAACTGGACCCCCTCCTCCTCGACATAGTTGACCCGCGCGGTTTCAAAATCCAGCACCCGGCCCGACCAGCCGATCCACAGCCCCTTGGTCTCAACCAGAGTTTCCCAGAGGGCTACGGCGAGCCCGCCTGCCTTGCTCTCGCTGCCCGCAGCCGTGCGGTTGGATATGGCGACCAGACGCCCGGAAGGCTTGGCCGATGTGTCTGCGTTGGCGCTTGTCATCGGTTCTTTCCTGTTGAGTCTCATTTAGGCCGCTCCGGCCCCGGACCCAACCTCCACATGGCGGATTCTTGCCTGAAAAGCTGCTTCGCCCATAAATATGACAGCCATTGCGCCGCTTTCCATGCGGGTCACGCCTTCGCCCGGCGCCGTACCCCGGAAGGTCCTGCACCATATAATAGAGTCAGGCCGAAGACGTGCGGTTACCGCCCCCGCGGGCAACGGCCCCGCGACAAGCCCCATGACGGAAACAAAGCTGATGAAGGCTGGGATTCCCCGTTGACGACAGCGCCGCGGGCTTATACATCCGCGCCTTCCAATCCTGTGCCCAGATGGCGGAATTGGTAGACGCGCACGGTTCAGGTCCGTGTGCCGCAAGGCGTGGAGGTTCGAGTCCTCTTCTGGGCACCAAATTTCGATGCTTAATGCATTGATTTCAAAGGACTTTCCAGATCGAATGTCGCCCCTCGAGTACAAAACGAGGTACAAATCGACATCATGGGAATTGTCTTGAAGAACCTGAAACTTCTAACCAACGGCAAGTACCAGTATCGCCGATCCTGGCCTGAAGATGTACGGAAAGCTCGCCCGGAATTGGGTCGAGAGCTCAAGCGCACGTTTGACATCGACGTTGGGCGAGATCAGGCGATCGTCCAGGCGACGTTGCTCAATCGAGACTTTGAACGCGTGCGTCGCTCCATTCGAGAGAACGGGGGCGCCATCCCCACATGGGAAACCGCTGAGAAGGTCGGCCTTTGGCTGGAAGAGAATAGATCCACTTTTAATGCTGTCGTCTACGAGGGGGTTGGGTACGACAAGTATGGCAATGAAGTCGTCGTACAGGAAACCGCGGGCGATTTGGAGATCGAACGGATTCTTGAGGAAGCGGCTAAGCGTTGCGGCCGAGACTTCGAAGGAGACCCCGCTGAACTAACAGTCGAAGAACGGTTGAAAATCGAGGGCTTGAGCAAGGGAAGAGTCTCGGCACCTGAGCTCACGGTGCGCAGCGCCTTCAACCTTTACACTGCGAAGAAGAAGGGCGGCAAAGTACACCGGCAAACAAACACAGCGGTGAATCAACTCATAGAGTATTGCGGCGACATCCCGCTACGCAACCTGACCAGCGCTAAGATTATGGATTGGCTCGACTACTTAGTAGATGAACGCGACCAGTCATATGAAAGCGTGAAGAAACGTAACAGCTCAATGAAAGCTGTGGTCAACTTCGCCAAGAAGCGCGGAGCATATGAAGGCGCGAACCCCTTCGAGGGGCAAAGGCCGCCCGAACGAGCAAGAAGATCAGAAGACCGGCTTCCGTTTAACAAGATCCATTTGGAAGCAATCGACCACTACTTGGCGACCAGCAATGTCCAAGATGAAACACGTTGGGTTGTGACCTTGTTGAAATACACCGGGTGTAGACCGAGCGAAATTGGCGGCCTTCGTGCGGAAGACCTCTCTCTCGATGGGGACATCCCCTTTTTACTGGTGCGTTGGACTGAGGATCGCCGCCTGAAGACCAATGATAGTGAACGCCGGGTCCCGTTGGTTGGAGAAGCGCTTGAGGCAGCAAGGAATGCCCACAAGCGGCATCCAAAAGGGTGGCTGTTTCCGAAACTCGCACCGTCGTCCGCGGAGCTGAATGACAATGCAGCGCTTTCGGCCCGGATCAACAAAGTCATTCGGAGCGCAGGCATCTACAAGTCGACGCAGCTCGTTTCCTACAGCTTTCGTCACACGATGGCGGTCGCACTTGACCAGACGCCTGGTATCGCACACGCGGTCCGTGAGCGCGTTCTGGGCAGAAAGAAAGCCCAGTATGGGGCTACGGAGCAGCCATTGGCGGAAAGCAAGGCCGCACTAGAGGCAGCCATCCAACGTCTCGGCAACACGGACAAGGTCCTCTACAAGCCCGAAATGCTTGAGACCAGATCTTCTTAGAATATCCTGTGTCTAGCGTTGGCTGGATGCCTAGTAGTATTCGCGAATGTAGCCGTACGCCCTTTCGAACAGGTCTGTGTCCTGGTGCAGTTTGTACTGAAACAACGTCTGGCGTAGCGCTTTCTTGATCTCCCGTTCGCCTGCGTGTGTGTCTTGCCAGCCATCGAAGCGCACTGCACGGACGATCTCATCTATGTTGTCGACGACTCGCTTCACCATGATTGGGGTGTCGCCATTTTTCGCCTCTTCAAACAGAGCAGTCAAAGCAGCCTTGCCTTGATCAATGTCATCCTCATCTGACGTTTCTCGTTCCTGCCGAACGACGTCCTTGGCGAGCGATAACAACTCTTTCAGGAATTCGATGCTGAGCAATAGCCCTTGCTGGTGTCGGTTCTTCAGGTCTTCCAAACGTTCAGCGAGCGCTTTGAATTGAGGATTTCCGCTGTGCTTCCTGAGGCGCGCAGAGAGCTTGATTGATATCTCTTTGGCTTTCTTTTCCGGATCAGGATTTCCGAGAACAGTTTCAAGCAGGTCAGCATCAAGCACCAATGTGTCGAGATCATCTCTCACCTTCTCGACATGAACGTTTTGATGGATAAGTTCGACTGTCTTCGCACCAAGCCGGTGCCAAAGAAGTTTTCCTGTACCGGTCGACGGCTTCAGACTTTCGTAGACCTGCGCCAACCAACGATAATCCACTTCATGCGTCGACAAGACAGGGTCCGGGGACAATGCCTCCCATATCCGAGTGAGAACGCTAAACTCAGCAGCAAAAGCATCGCGAATTTCATTGTTCGGTATGCACTCCTGCGCCGCGATAAGACCTTCATACCCCGTCAGGCTTCGATCCACCCCTGCGAAGTAGGCGAGGCATTTTTGCAAGGCGACAGGCAATGCGTTTTTCAGTTCCGCGATGTTGGATACTGCCTTCTGTACCCCCTTCTCATCAAACTGAAGTGCCTGGGCAACGTCATCGAACACACCGAGATAATCCACGATCAGCCCATGCGTTTTCTCAACACCATAAGGACGATTGGTTCGGCATATTGCCTGCAGAAGCGTGTGATTGCGCAGTGGCTTGTCGAGGTACATGGTCTGCAGGATCGGCGCGTCGAAGCCGGTCAACAGCTTTGAGGTCACAATGATGATCTTGAGAGGGTCCCTGGGGTCCCTGAATCGGTCTAGAAGTTTTTCCTCTGCGTCTCTGTCACGCTTGTAGGGCGCATACTCCGCCTCACCACTGTTTACAGAGATCACGATATCAGAGGCCTCTGGAGGAAGGTGTCGGTCGAGTTCTTCCTTGTACAGCAGGCAGCTTTCCCGATCGAACGTGACTACCTGTGCGCCAAAACCGTTTGGAGCGACTTTCTCCTCAAAATGTTTGGCGATGTCGGCACAGATGGCTCGAATCCGTTCCGGTGCCTTGACCAGGATCGACATCTTGGCCGCAGCCTTGCCAAGCTTGTCACGGTCTTCATCAGTCAGGCCGTGCGTCAACTCAGCATAGGCCTCTTCGATCGCACTCTGATCGATGTGGAGATCAACCAGGCGCGGGTCGAAGTGAAGCTCCTTTGTCGCCCCGTCTCGGATCGAGTCATTGAGCCCATAGCGGCTCATGTAGCCGTTTTCGTCGATCTCGGCGCCGAAAGCATAGAAGGTGTTTCGGTCAGCGCGGTTGATTGGAGTGCCGGTCAGGCCGAATAGGAACGCGTTTGGAAGCGCTTCGCGCATCTTGCGACCAAGACCACCTTCCTGCGTACGGTGCGCCTCGTCGACCATAACGATGATGTTGTCGCGGTCATTCAGCACGCCGTCAGCCTCGGCGAACTTGTGGATCGTAGTGATGACAACCTTGCGCGTGTCCTTGGCCAGCAGGTCGGACAATTCCTTACGGCTGTCGGTGCGCACCAAGTTGGCCATGTCGGCGGCATAGAACGTACTAGCGATCTGACTGTCGAGATCGATGCGATCTACCACGACCAGTACCGTTGGGTTCTTCAACGCGGGGTGCAAGCGCAACTTGCGAGCGGCGAACAGCATCAGGAGCGACTTGCCCGAACCCTGGAAGTGCCAGATCAGGCCCTTGCGCACCTGGCCAGCAACGACGCGTTCCACAATCTTGTTGACGCCCTCGACTTGTTGGTACCGCGCGATGATCTTGATGCGTTGTTTGCCCTTTTGCGTGGCGAAGGCGGTGAAGTTGGCAAGCAAGTCCAGCACCATCGCCGGCCGCAGCATCGCGTTGACGGCCTTTTCGACCTCGCCCATCGACTGCGGGCCATCGGCATCCGTGCGCCACGGTCCCCAGAGATCGACGGGCATCCGGACGGAGCCGTAGCGGTATTCCTTGCCCTCGGTGGCGACCGAGAAGACGTTCGGCACGAACAGCTCCGGCACGTTCTGCTCGTAGTCATCATGGACCTGAAGCGCGGCGTCGAGCCAGCTCTGGCTGGAGCGGACCGGCGTCTTGGCCTCGATCAGGACGAGCGGCAAGCCGTTGACCAGCAGCACCAGATCGGCGCGCTTTTCGGTCTTGCCGGCGCGGAATGTGAACTGCTGGGTGACGACAAAGCTATTCTGCTCGATGTCGTCGAAGTCGATCAGCCGTATGGTGACATGCTGGCCGTCCGCGCCAAAGGGCATGGAGCGCTCGCCGAGCATCCATGCGGCAAATTCCTCGTTCGCCTTCACCAGCCCGTCCGAGCGCGCGCTCATGACGATGGCGCGCAAGCGATAGAGCACGTCGTCCACGCGGGAGGGGTTGGCGGCGATGTCGGGGTTCAGGCGGATCAGCGCGTCGCGCAGATAGGGCTCGACCAGCGCCTCTTGCGACTGGCGCGGGAGGTCGGCTGGGCCGACGAAATACCACCCGAGGCCTGAGATCGCGCCGCCCTGCCGGGCGAGGCCGGGCGCGACGGCGGGTGAACTGGTGCTGCCCGCGAGGCGGTCACGGATGAAGGCTTCAACGGTGTTGGCTTCGTTAAACAATGTCAGTTGCCTTCAAATTGCTCTCAGCCAGCACCATCTCAGGGATCTTTGCCAAAGCCTCTATTCGCAATTTGATTTGCGACGAAGTCCTATCGAGCGCCGCAATTTGCTCTACAAATTCATCTTGGTCCCCAAGGCTCGGCAAGGTGATCACCAGTTTTTCGAACAGATCTTTAGTTAAATACTTCGTCGTTGAACCGACCGAAAAGCTCTTGAGACGTTCAAGCGCGTCTTCCAAAAACAAGGCGAGATACCCTGTTCTTGCCATGCTTCGGTCTGGTTCAAACACATAGGTGCGCTGGTAGGCGTTGAATTTTCCATTGAAGGTTTTGACCCAGTATTGCCCTTGAGCATTGTTGCCCGGCAGCAAGACGGCGTCACAGTCGAAGGCAAAAGTGTCGATAGACTTCGGAACTGGATCGCAGGTGAAATAGGGGTACTTTCCGCCTTCGACGGCCGCGTTTGAATCGAGTTTTCCCGTCCGAATGCTGCACAATTCTGTTAGGCTGATACCAAGTAATCTGTTCAGTCCTCCCTCTACCGGTTGAGAGAAATGATTGAAGATCAGAGAACTCCGCAATTCTGAAGTTACCGAGGAGCACTCACGATAGCTTTCCTTGCAGCTTTCGGACGCGGAGAGAACCTCCACCAACCGCGCCTGCTCTTGGATCGGCGGCAGGAGGAATTCCTCCTTCGCCAATGCCTTCCAGTTGATAGTGGGAGACAGCGAGCCGACCGAGATGCTCAGCGCCCGCTCCATGAACAGATCGCTCTGCATTAAGAACGGCAGAAACTCCGGCAGCACGGTTTCGGGCTTGGCCCGCAGCACCATTCCATGAGCCGAGAACAATCCATCGTGAGGGGCCAAAGCCACTCTTCGAAGATAAGCATTCCGCCTGGCAAATAGGATATCACCCTCGCGCATGCGTAGTTTTGTTCCCTTTAGTGCAACCTCTGACCCCCATCGTCTGACTCGGAGTGATCCGCTATCGAGGTGTTCGAGACCCACATACGTTTCATTGTCATCAGGTTCTGGCTGAACTCGCTCGGTGACGTTCACAGCCATCTCATCGAAGCGAAGACGGGTCCAACCGGCCTTGTTGGCGATTACCTGCTCAAGCATCGGCGTCCTCCGCTGGCGCAAGCCCGTCGAGCAGGTCGACCAGCGCGTCCATGCCGGTCCAGAACTCGCGCCCCTCGGCATCGAACGCGCCCCAGGCTGCCGCGAGCGACACAGCATCCTCCTCCGCCGCCGGAGGCCTCTGCTTCTTCACATAACGGGCGATGGACAGGTTCCCTTCCGCCGCCATCACTTCAGTATTGCTGACAATGGCAGCGAAGCCGGGCGCATCCTCAAACGCCCTATAGGCCGCCAGGATGCGCGCCTGATGCGCGTCGCGCAAGAAACTCTGCGCCCGTTCGCGCGCGATCTCAGCCGCCGCATCGATGAACAGGACATTTCCCAGCCGCTCGGGGGGCTTGCGGCTACGGCAGACGATGACGCAGGCCTCCATCGGCGAGTTGTAGAACAGCCCTGGCCCAAGCCCGAGCACGCATTCCACCAGGTCGGCTTCGATCAGTTTGCGGCGCATTTCGGCTTCTTCATTGCGGAAGAGCACGCCATGCGGGAATAGGATCGCGCAGCGCCCGGTCTCGGGGTCCATGCTTTGCAGGATGTGCTGGAAGAAAGCGTAGTCCGCGCGCCCCTGCGGCGGGGTACCAAGGAAGTTGCGCCCCCAAACATCCTTTTCCCAGGCGCCGCGGTTCCATTTCTTAATGGAGTAAGGCGGGTTCGCGAGGACCACGTCGAAGGTACGGAGTTTGTCGTCGTCAACAAAGGTCGGTGAGGCGAGCGTGTTGCCGCTAGCTATGCTGAAGTCATCCACGCCATGAATAACCATGTTCATTCGGGCTATGGCGGCCGTGATTGTAATGAGTTCCTGCCCGAACAGGCCCATCGTCCGGGTTTCACCGCCACGCCGCTTCACTTCCGCCAGGCATGAGATCAGCATCCCGCCGGTGCCGCAGGTCGGATCATAGATGGATTCACCAGACTGCGGCTCCAGCATCTGCGCCATCAGGTGAACCAGTGTGCGGTTCGTGTAGAATTCCTGGGCAGTGTGACCGCTATCGTCTGCGAACTTCTTGATGAGATACTCATAAGCGTTGCCAAGTTCATCTTCGGGCACTGAGGCAAGCGACAAATCATGCTTAGAAAAGTGTTCGATCAAATTCTTGAGCGTGGTATCCGGCATCTGCCCCTTATCCGTCCACGGGGCATTCCCAAACACGCCGTACAATCGCTTCGGATTGGCCGCCTCAATGACCTGGAAAGCAGATAGTAGGGCACGTCCAACGTCCTTCGAAGCCACACGAACGTCCGCCCAGTGCGCCCCCTTCGGGATCACAAAGCGGTCGTTTGCTGTGTCGGACGCGTAGACCATGTCGCCGGTCTCTTCGAGCGCCTCCTTGTAGTCCTCGTCCCACACATCTGAGAGCCGCTTGAAGAACATCAACGGGAAAATGTACTGCTTGTAGTCACTCGCATCGACGAGTCCCCGCAACAGCGTAGCGGCGCCCCAAAGATAGCTTTCAAGTTCGCGTTGAGAAAGGTGCTCGGTCACTGCAGCCAACCTCCGTCAGTCAGTACTTGGCGCAGGTGGTATTCTGCTGATCGCGCTTCTGCGAGCGCAGTCTTGAACGCCTCCACAGCGTCAGGAAGCGGCGGAATGTCTTCCCCGATCGAGGGTAGCACATAGCGGGAGATGTTGAGCGTCCAACCTTCGCTCTTGATTTCATCGATAGTGGCGACCTTTGCGCTATCCTCGACATCCTCGAAGGCGCGGTACCAGGAGACGATCTGGTCACTGTGCTCCTGGTCGAGGAAGTTCTGTGCACGCCCTTTGCGAAACAGGCTTGAGGCATCGATGATCAGGACCTTGTTCTTTCGTTCATTTGGCTTCTTGCGCCGCAGCACGACCACGCAGCCGGCCAGTTGTGTGCCATAGAACAGGTTCGGTGCCAGGCCGATGACGGCCTCGACCATGTCATTCTCAAGCAGCGCCTGGCGGATTGTTCCCTCGGCGGACTTCCTGAACAGAGCGCCCTGCGGAAGGACTACCGCCATCCGACTGTTCCCGGTCGGCGCCATCGATGAGATCATGTGCTGGACAAAGGCGTAATCGCCGTAGCTCGCAGGCGGGATGCCGTACCGCGCCCGCCCCCATGGATCTGCTTCCCATAGCTCGCGTCCCCATTCCTTAAGTGAGAATGGAGGGTTTGCGATCACACAGTCGAAGGTAGCGATGCCGCTCGTGCTTGGGTCTGTAAATGCGGGGTTTCGGAGCGTGTCCTCGCGGGCGATCTGGAAATCTTCGATACCGTGCAGCACAAGGTTCATGCGCGCGATCGCGGAGGTTGTGAGGTTCTTCTCCTGACCATAGATCTTGCCGTAGAAAGTCCTGGGGTCGCCGCCTTTACGCGTGACATGCTCGATCGCCCCGAGCAGCATGCCACCCGTTCCGCACGCAGGATCGTAGATGCTCTCGCCTTCCTTTGGGTCCAGGATCTCAACCATCATCCGGATGACACTTCTCGGCGTGTAGAACTCGCCTGCCTTGTTACGCCGGGTCACGTCAGCAAATTTGGCGACGAGGTATTCGTAAGAATCGCCCAACACATCCGTGCTGACGGCGTGGTTTCCCAGATTGATCGCAGAAAAGCCCTCAACGAGATCCTTCAACAATTCATCGGAGAATTTTTCCTTGTTTGCCCAATCTGCCGTCCCGAACACACGGTAGAGTGTATCTGGATTCGCCCGTTCGATCTCCTGCATGGCGTGGTGCAACGCCGTGCCGACATTCGATGCTACCTCACGCACATCGTCCCAGTGGCACCCTTCAGGGACGACAAAGCGGTGAACCTCAGGAAATTGTGAAGGATCGACATCGCCGTATAGTTCTTCGGCAGCAGAGGTCTCTTCATCCCACACATCGGATATGCGCTTGAAGAACAAAAGCGGAAGAATGTAACCCTTCCAGTCCGTTCGATCGACTGCTGAACCCCGAAGCGTGTTTGCCGCGTCCCAGAGGGCCGCCTTTAGCTCTGCCGTTGAAGGATCATTCATTCATATTAGTTCCCGTAGAATTGGTCCTACAAACTAAAGTTTGGCCCCCACTTCAAGTTGCTAGATACGCAGCTGCTTGGTCGTGGGCGATAGGCCTGCTTAGCTTGCCCAGATCGCGGGCCTCTTCGGCACTTACTTCCCGGCCGGTATACATCAGCTGTTTCGCCCGCTGCATGCCGATCATGCGGGGCAGATTAAACAGCACGCCACAATCCGGCACCGCACCAATGCGGCAGAATACGGAACAGAAGCTGGCCCGGTCGGACGCCAGAACAAAGTCGGCACACAGCGACAGGCCGAACCCGGCACCAAAGGCCGGGCCATCGACGGCGGCAATCACCGGAATTTCCATGGTGCGCAGCTGCTGCACCCATTCATTCATGTAATACAGGCGCTTGCGCACGGCATCGGCGGACATGCCCTTGCCCTTCGCACGGTCCAGCATGCCCTTGATGTCCCCACCGGCGCAGAAAACACCATCCGAACCGGTCAGGATGAAGACCCGCACGCTGTCATCATTGCGCACCCGGGCCATGATATCCTGAATACAGGCGATGAATTCCGCACTCATGGCATTGCGCTGTTTCGGGCGCCGCATGGTGGCGACGGCGATACCGTCATTGATTTCCAGTGAAATTGCCGGATCCTGGTCTGTCATGGCTGTGACCTCTGCCTCCCAACTTTAAGTCAACCGGCTCAAAGTCTAGCGGTTTATGCGGCGGGAGGCACTACCGGAAAGCCATGCGCCAGACCGGCGGCGCTATGCAGCGGCTCGCATCAGGGCCGGTTCAGTTTCCAGTCATAGTCATGGTCCTCGATCTCGGTCACCGCCGACAGTCCAGCGGCCAGATCGGGGCTCGCATATTCCTTCAGGTGCCGGATCACACCCCGGTCATTGCCCCCGAAATCTTCCTGAAACCAGCTGTAGATGGACGAGACGTGCAACCGTCCTTTCCCATTCAGCCGCGCACCGCGGGGATGATTGATGAATGTCCGCGCTGCCCGGTCGAGCATTTCTTCCGCATTCGCGGCCGTGACCGCCCGCTCCGGCAGGTCAGGGCAGCCGAGGGATGCGCAGTTCAGCACGTAATGCAGCCTTGCATCCCGCCAGATGGGCCGCAGAATCCGGTGTTCAATGTCGTCCAGCGACACCTCCACCCCGGCGACTGTCATCAGCTTTTTGCCCCAGGGGCCGGACGAGAACAGGCCCGGCGATATATCAATATCCCGAATGGAATCGACCGGCCCGTGTTCCAGCACCACGGAAACCGTCAGTGCATTGTACAGATTGACCCAGTACGCCATCTGTTCCGACCGGTTGAGCTTTCTCGGATCCAGTTGGCCGAGGGTGGCAAGGTATTCACCCAGCCGGGTTCCCGCCCCCTCTTTCCGGGCTCTGTCGTAATCAAACCGGGCGATGCTGCCCGCCCGTCGATATTGGTCCAGCAGAGCATCCCAGGGCGTGTGGTCCACCACATCGGTCGATTGCGGGTCATGCGCCTGCCAGTGCGGCCAGAGTTCCGCCTCCGGTGCCGCATGCGACGGGGAGGTCAGACTCAACACGCCCACAAAAATGCCGAGTGCCAGCAGATACCAGCCTGTGAAATGCGTCTTTCGATCCTGTGTCATGGTGGCAATATGGCGGCGGGGTAAATGAACTGCGACCCACAAATCCGTGAGATGGCTGCTCATCCCCGCCGGCGTGCCGCGATCCGCTGTTTCCGGGCAGGTGCCGGTTCCGGGACCGTCACACCCTCATAGGCCAGAACGTCAAATTCCGGCAGGACGGCGGTCAGCAATTCGTTGGGCTGCAACAGAAAGTCCGGGTTGGATGGTCGACCAAAGGCTTCATTGCCCAGCGCAAATGTTTCGTAAATCAGCAGCCCGCCGACATCCACCAGGTCCAGCACCTGTGGCAGAAACGGGCGGTACAGGTAGTTGCAGACAATCACCCCATCAAATTTGCGCCCCTTCAGGGGCCAGTTCGCCCCCTCCAGGTCCTGCACTTCGGTTTCCAGCCTGTCTGGACCTGCGCGGGTGCTCAGATCTTGTAGCGCGTCGGCATTGCGGTCCACCGCCACCACCCTGTAGCCCAGCGTCAGCGCCAGCAGCGCGTGCCGCCCGCGCCCGGCGGCAACATCCACGATCCGGCCCCCCGGCGTCACGTCGGCGATATGGCGTTTTACCCAGCTTGACGGTGCCGACACGCGAATTCTCCCCACAATTGCTGCAACAATACTGTCAAAGGTCTTGCTCCTTTACCGGTTATAGACCAAATAATGCGGTATTGGAGCAGAGTTGGAATTTTCAGGACCCCCGGCACAATCAATGATCAGTTTCGATCTCAGATGCGCAGACAATCACGTTTTTGAAGTCTGGTTCGGCAGCTCCCGCGACTATGAAGATCAGCGGGCAAAGGGCCAGATCGAATGTCCCTATTGCGGCGATACTGCTTCCATCGAAAAGGCGCCCATGGCCCCCAATGTCGCGTCGAAAAAGGATGCGGTGCGGGAAAGCATACCGGTGCCTGCCGAGAAAACACCGCCCCCGGAATCTGCACCGGCTCCGGCAGCGCCACCCGCGCCACCGCAGGCCATGCCTTCCCCGCAGCAGATCCTGCAGCTCGCCATGAAGGTGCAGGATTATGTGGAGAAAAATTCCGAAGATGTCGGCAAGGCATTTCCGGAAGAAGCCCGCAAAATCCACTATGGTGAAAGCGAAGAACGCGCCATTCGCGGCCAGGCCACGGAAGAGGAGCGGGAAGAACTGGCCGATGAGGGGATAGAAGTGAACCAGATGCCCTGGTTCGATCCCATCAAACACTGAGCCGGTGACTCGCCCGCCGACACCGCATTTTCGCAGGATCGTCATTGTCGATTTTTCGGCAGCCGCCAGCCCCGGCCCCCGAAAACAAAAGGCCGATCAGCTCTGGCTGGCCCATGTCATCCCCGGCGAAGAGCCAGCCGCTGCCGAATATTTCCGCACCCGCCACGACCTGGAAAACCATCTTGATGCGCTGATTGCCACCACGCCGGGGCCGATGATGATCGGCTGGGATTTCCCCTTCGGCTATCCGGCAGGGTCCGGCCTTGGCGGCGGACAGCAGGCGGCGGCGACGCTCGCCCGCATGATCACGGACGCACCCGACAACCGGAACAACCGCTTTGACGTCGCCTGCCAGATCAACCTGCAATGGCCGGAGGGGCCAGGCCCCTTCTGGGCCCGGCCGGCAAATCTGCAGATGCCCGACCTGCCGCCCAGACGACCGGACCAGAGCGTCTTCCCCTTCGCCCCCTGGCGCATTGTCGAACAGCAGCTCAAGGCCTCCGGCATGCATTCGATACAAAGTGTCTGGAAGCTCTACACCACCGGCTCGGTCGGGTCACAGGCGCTGATGGGCCTGCCCCTGATCCACCGTCTGCTGCAAAACCATGGCGGTCGCGTCTGGCCCTTCGATACCGGCTGGGACCGGCATCTGGACGGCGTCGTCCATGTGGAATGCTGGCCCAGCATGATCGATTTTTCCGCCGAAGATCACCCGATCAGGGATGCAAGACAGGTCCTCGCCACCGCCCGCGCCATGGCCTTGTCCGATATGGAAAACCGTCTCAGCGACTGGCTTGGCGTGCCCCATGGGCTCGGCGACGCCGAACTGAAAGCGGTTACGGATGAAGAAGGCTGGGTTGCCGGCTTTCCGGCAATGCTCAGCTAACCGCCTCCGGCAGATCAAAATCCGTATACATGAACCCGCCACGTTCCACCGTTTCGCCCCGCTGCACGGTGAGAGATTTGCTGAAACCGGGACCGGCGCTGACAATCGTGTGGAATTCGCCGTTTTCGCCGCACGGATCAACGTTGTCCGGCAGGGCGGCGAGGAAGTCGGCGTCATAGGTTGCACCACACAATTCCCTGGGCGCCCGGCTCGGGTCGAGGCTGACTACGTGGGCGACAAGCCCGGCGGTGATCATGTCCCGGGCCAGTTCCGTCGTATCCCGCCCCCAGATGGGGAAATGCGGGGTCAGGTCGTGCGGTTCCAGCTGTTTGATGCGATAGGCGCGAACGTCTTCCAGAAACAGGTCACCGAAAATCCAGTCTTCCACCCCCTGCGCCGCCAGTTTCAGCGTCGCGCGGCCGATGCGTTCTTCATATTGCTCATTGCTGCAGGGAAAGGGCAAATCCACCTCGATCAGCGGCAGACCGAGGGACATTGCCTGCGCCCGGGCAATCGTGCGGCGGGTCCCATGGATCGCCACCCGGTCCGCGTCTTCGTTGAACGTGGACAGCAGCGCCACCACATCCAGTTCCCCTGCCTGCCGCGCCGTATGCAGGGCGAAGGTACTGTCCTTGCCCGATGACCAGGACATGACGGCTTTTTTTCGGATTTCGGTCTTGCTCATTTCAGCGCCTCGACAATAGCGTCCAGCCCGTCGGTCAGGGCTGCCGGGCCCGGCTGCAGGATCAGGGGCGACTTGATTTCATGAATGCGATTGTCCCGTACCGCCGGAATGGTCTGCCAGCCGGGACGGGCAGCGATTTTTTCCGGCCGCACCTTCTTGCCGCACCAGGATGCGAGAATGACATCCGGCGCCGCATCGATCACCCGTTCCGGGCCAATGATACGGTCCTTTGCCGCCTGCCGGTCGGCAAGGTCGGGGAACACATCCTCACCCCCCGCAACCCGCACCAGTTCCGATACCCAGCTGAGGCCTGTGATCAGTGGCTCATCCCATTCCTCGAAATAGACTTTTGGGCTTGCCCGGCGGGATGCCTGATCAGCGATATCGGCCAGACGCTGTTCGTAGGAGCCAACCAGCTTTTCCGCTGCTACCATGGCGCCGACCGTGGCGCCCAGATGGCGGATCATGGCGAAAATCCCGGCAATGTCCCGCTGGTTATAGGCCATCACCGTCACGCCGGACCGGATCAGCTCTGCCGCGATATCCGCCTGCAGGTCGGAAAAGGTCAGCACCAGATCCGGTTCCAGCGCCAGAATCTTCGGAATGTCTGCGGATGTGAAGGCGGCCACGCGCGGCTTTTCCTTGCGCACACCCGGCGGGCGCACGCAATAGCCGGACACACCGACAATGCGATCCTGTTCCCCCAGCAGATACAGCGTCTCCACCGTTTCTTCGGTCAGGCAGACGATACGTTCCGGCGGAAATTTCCTCATGGCTCAACAGCTCCCCTCTGCTTTCCCCTGATCATGGATCACCCGACCGTCCGCGCTCAGCACAAAGGCAAGCGGCATGCGGCCTGGCGGGTGTGAAATATGTTCGGCTTCCGCCCCGGTCAGAAACGCCTGGGCAAAGTCACTGAGCGCGGCAATGTCCCGATCCGTCGGAACGCCGCAGAACAGCTCGACCCCCCGGTCCGATACACGGAACGCCGCCGGGCAGGTCAGCGGGCAGCCATTCAGCCGCGTGGTACCGGTGACCTCAAACTCCGCCACGGCCTTGCGGGCGGCATTCCCGGCACGGGCAAGCTCTCCGGCCAGACCCTGGGCCGCCGGGCATTGTCGCCCGGAATGGCGGCAGATGGTGGTGATGAATTCCGTCGGCTCCGGTTGCCCGGCAAGCTCCGGCAGGTAGGTTTCTTCGTCAATCATGGCGCCCTCCGCGCGCATCGGGCGGCGATGGGACGGGCGTGGACAAATGGCGGACGTTTCGGTCATTCGCTTCGCTCCCTCCGGGGCACCCCGCCCGGGTTGGTGTGATATGCCGTCATGGCGCGATGGCAGGTCTCCTGGCTCGCGGGTCAAAGCAATTCCGGCCCTTCCCGGGCTGACGGCCCAGTGGACATTCCGGAGTGCTCACCGCTCACAGTTGCGGGGGCAGCCGCGGTTTGGCCCCCGGCGGGTGAATACCCGGGGGACGTACCGCGTTCCCTTTTCAGCCGGTCCCTTGCGGGGCCGGACACCATCGCCTGCAGGATTTCACAGTGACGCCTGCTTGTCCATGGCTGGCGCGCAACAGGTTTCTTGGCAATCGCGATAATCTTCCCTAACCTGAAACCCGGTGAGACGAAACCGCCGAGCCAGGGAGGCCGCGATGAACGAAATGAGCCAGATCGGAACCGCCACCACCGAAGAAATGAAAGCCCTGCTGACGCGACAGCGCGCTGCACAACTGGCCGCCGGACCGCCATATGCGGCGGAACGGATCGACCGCATCAACCGGGTGGCCGACCTGATCATCCGGCACCGGGAAGCCTTCGAAAAGGCGCTGAGCGACGATTTTGGGCATCGCTCCGTCGGCGTTACCGCCTTTGCCGACATCGCCGCCAGTGTCGCCCCGCTGACCCATGCCGCCAAAAATGTGCGGAAATGGATGAAGCCGGAAAAACGCGGCGTGGAATTCCCGCTGGGCCTGCTGGGCGCATCCGCCCGTATCGAGCATCAGCCAAAGGGTGTGGTGGGCGTCATGGCCCCCTGGAACTTCCCCGTCTATCTGGCGCTGGGGCCGCTGGCCGGGGTTTTTGCCGCAGGCAACCGGGCGATGATCAAGCCGTCGGAATTCACCCCCACCACATCGGAACTGATGCGCAGCACAGTGGCGGAAGCCTTTGATGAAACGGAACTTGCCGTCATCACCGGCGGACCGGAGGTGGGAGCCGCCTTCTCCGCCCTGCCCTTTGATCATCTGATGTTTACCGGCGCCACTGCCATTGCCCGGCACGTCATGCGGGCGGCGTCGGAAAACCTGGTGCCGCTGACGCTGGAACTGGGTGGCAAATCACCAGTCATTGTCGGCAAATCGGCGGATATGGAAAAGGCCGCCAAACGCATCATGTTCGGCAAGGTGATGAATGCCGGGCAAATCTGCCTGGCGCCGGACTACACCATGGTGCCGGAAGGCTCGGTAGACACCTTCGTGAACCATGCCGAAGCCGCCGTTACCGGCATGCTGCCCGACGGGGCGCGGGAAAGCGATGATTACACATCCATCATCAACACCCGTCATTATGACCGGCTGCGCGGATATCTGAAGGAGGCGGAGGAGCGCGGCGTCGAAACCCGGGTGCTGAACGCGAAGGATGAAGATTTCGATCAGCAGCCCCATCATCGCATGCCGGTCACCCTGGTGATCAATCCACCGGATGATCTGGGGGTGATGCAGGATGAAATCTTCGGCCCGGTCATGGCGGTGAAGACCTATTCCGGCATTGATGACGCCATCGACTATGTCAATGAACGGGACCGGCCGCTGGCGCTTTATTACTTCGGTCAGGACAAGGAGGAGGAAGAAAAAATCCTCGCCCGCACCACATCCGGCGGGGTCACCGTCAATGACGTGATTTTCCATATCGCGCAGGAAGAGCTGCCCTTCGGCGGCATCGGCCCGTCCGGCATGGGCAATCATCACGGGCATCACGGGTTCCGGGAATTCAGCCATCAGAAAGCGGTTTACCGCCAGATCGGGGCCGAATTGCTGAAAATCCTGCGGCCACCCTATGGCGGGACCTATTTCAAACAGATCAATTCCCGCATAAAACGATAGCTCCCTTTCCGTCCGTCAGGAGCATATGATGACCGATCAGCCTTCCCGCCCGTTTTTCCATGACGGCATGCGTGATCTTCAGGACAGGTATGATGGTCGCCGCACCGCCGACGCCATCGCCGAAAAACGCGTGCATGACGATTTCTGGGACAGCGAGCAGGAACTGATCGAAACGGCGCCGATGTTCTTCATCGCGACATCTTATGGCGACTACACCGATTGCAGCATCAAGGCCGGCGACCCGGGCTTTGTGAAAATCGTTGAACCGGGCGTGCTGGAATATCCGGAATATGACGGCAATTCAATGTACCGCACGCTCGGCAATATCGCCAAAAACCCGAATGTCGGCCTTCTGTTCGTCCGCTTCGATGGCAAAAGCCTGAAAATGCGGGTGAATGGCCAGGCGACCCTGCACGACGATCCGGAGACCCTCGCCCGGCATTTCGGTGCGAAGCTGGTGGTGCGGGTGACCTGCGAGATCTATCCCAACTGCCCCCGCTATGCCCCCAATTTCGAAGAAGGCAGGCCAAGCCCCTACGTGCCGCGCGAAGGTGAGGGCACACCACCCGCCCCCGAATGGAAAATGCGCCCCTATATCCAGGGCACCCTGCCGGAAGATGACCCGCACAAGGAATAAAACCGCATTTTGACCTTGCCTGAAATAGAAGCATCATGGCCGAAATGCTGAAGGAGCAGGTAATGGCATCCGCCAAACAGGACGCAGAAGCCATGATCCGGTGCCTGCCGAATGACGCAACAATTGAAGATATGCAGTACCCGCTCTAGGTCCTGGACAAAATCCGTCGCGGCATGGCTGATATTCACGAGAATGGCGGCGTATCACACAAAAATGCCAAAGAGCGCTTCAAACAAAGGCTCACCGACTGATTTGATCAGGCCAAGCGCTGGACGAACTGTTCACCATTGATCCGCTGCATTGAACGCCAAGACATCCGTGGGCATCCAGCGCTATCACACCAACATAACCATGCCCCTCATCACCGCCTGGAAAAAGCCAGCGTGAACGGTTCAATGATGAACTGCCGAAACTCTAAGACACCGCCCGGGCCAAATTCATCGCCATGAAGGCCTGGGCCAGTGCCAATGTCCTGACGGAAAAGCTGGGCAAAGCCATCGGCTTCATTCTCTGAGCTGTCACATGCTCACGTGTCATCGGCTTCCTGCCGCTGGCGGCGGCGCAATTCATCCTGTCGGGCAAGGCGTTTCAGCAGGTGCTGAAACCCGAAATGCGCCGCGATCACGACGATAAGGGCTATTCCGCCCCAGATCTCGATCATGTTTCCCCCATCCGATATTGCCGCCTTATTTGAAACGCACCAGAACCACACCGACAATGACCAGTATCAGGCCTGCCATATTGGCCGATGAAAATTCCCTCGCCTGCAGGCCGAAGGCGCCCCAGCGATCAAACAGATACCCGGCCGTCATCTGCCCTGCAATGACTGCGACCAGATAGGCGGATACGCCGAGTTTGGGCACGGCAAGCACGGATACCAGCACCACAAAGACGCCGATCAGACCACCGGGCCATGCCCAGATCGGAACCGCGCGCATCTGCCCCATGTCGGGGAAAGTCTGCCCGCTGATGATCAGCCCACCCCCCAGCGCCAGCGTGCCAATGCCAAATGCCAGCAGCGCCGCCGGTACCGACCCGCCCAGCGCCCCGGCCATGCGGGCATAAATCGGCCCCTGCGCCGCGATCAGCGCCCCGCCCAGCGCCGCCAGCGCCAGCAGAACGATGCCGTTGCCCAGCGGTCCGCCCATGGTCAGAGCACCTTGTACATATAGGTGGTGGCGTCAAACCTATCTGACCCGTCCGGCGCCCTTGCATATTGCGGGATCGACCCGGCAGTTTCATAACCCAGTCCCAGATAAAGCGGCTCCGCGACATCACCGCTGCGGGTATCCAGCGTCAGCAGCCGTTTCCCCAGACATCGCGCCCGATCCTCCAGCGTCATCATCAACTGCCGCCCAAGCCCCCGCCTCCGATATTCGGGATCGACCAGCAGTTTGCTGACATCCGAACGATGAGTCTGGTTGGGCAACAGGCCATGGCGCAATTGCACCGTACCCGCCGGGTCACCATCCACCAACGCCAGAAACATCACCCCTTCCCCGGCCCGAATCGCCGGGAAAACATCTCGCTGCCAATATTTCCGCGCTGCCTCCCCCGCGAACGGCATGACAAAGCCCACACTGCCACCATCCGCCACCACACGCTGCAGGATACAAGACAGCGGTTCCAGATATTCATCCAGCGCGTCGCCGGACACCTCGATCACCTGAACACAGGCCATCAGACCAACACCATGATGTATCGCGCCCCGCCCTTCGCCCCCGCCTCGAACCGGGTACCGCCATATAGCTGGTAACGCAGGCAATCACCGGCCTGCAGGTGGAATTCCCTTCCCTCAACTTCGACCATCAGATCTCCGTCCAGCATCACCAGGTGATGCTCCAGCCCCGGTGATGGCGAGGTTTCGTAGGTCAGGGTCGCCCCCGCCGTCAGTTCACATTCCAGCACCTCGCCCGCCAGCGGGCCGCTCGGCGGCGAAACGGATCGTCGGGCAAAGCCGGTCCTGACGTCCGACCAGACCGCCTGTTCATAGCGCCTTACCAGCGGGCTGAACGCTTCCTCCACCATCAGCAGCAGGCGTGATATGGTCAGATCATGGGCGGCACAGAGCTTCGCCAGCACCTCCGTGGTCGGGCTGACCTCCGCCTTTTCCAGCCGGGACAAAGTCGCCCGGCTGACGCCGCTCAGCTTCGCCAGATGGTCCAGTGACCATCCTTTTTGCTGACGCAGTTCCCGAAGGTGCTCGGCGATACGGGCCGTATAATGATCAGGCATGAAATTCTCATATCATGGATTTTCTCTCATTTATGAGAATTTCATATCTTCACAAGCTTGTAAACCGCCCATCGGGCAATAGACATATCCGCTTCCATACCCCACCTTAAAGCAGGACTTAGCGGACCATTGGGATGTGGGCGGATGACCGAATTCAAAAAGACAGACGACGCCATCGCGGCGCTGACACCGGAACAGTATTACGTGACGCAGGAGGCCGGAACCGAACGCCCCGGCACGGGCGAACTGCTCTACAACAAGGAACCCGGCATCTATGTGGACATCGTTTCCGGTGAACCATTATTCGCCAGCGCCGACAAATATGAATCCGGTTGCGGCTGGCCGAGCTTTACCAAGCCCGTCATTTCCGCGCATGTGACCGAGCACCATGACGCTTCCCACGGCATGGTCCGGGTCGAGGTACGCTCCAAATTCGGCGACAGTCATCTGGGGCATGTGTTTCCGGATGGCCCGCAGGATCGGGGCGGCCTCCGATATTGCATCAATTCGGCGTCGCTGCGCTTTGTTCACCGGGACGACATGAAACGGGAAGGTTATGAAGAATATCTGGACCAGGTGGAGGACTAGGAACATGGAACGTGCAGTATTGGCCGGGGGGTGTTTCTGGGGCATGGAGGATCTGATCCGTCGCCAGAAAGGTGT
>ENA-OWNT01000746-OWNT01000746.1-seawater-metagenome-genome-assembly--contig:-NODE-746-length-59188-cov-8.201570_pt1 | contig 59188 bp, 53 predicted proteins | sample MGYA00238136_ERZ651165 | MGnify/ENA primary metagenome ERZ651165 (study PRJEB26861, sample SAMN08777766) | seawater metagenome | isolation source: coastal seawater | place: USA: Florida | collected... | reverse complement strand
GCTCTGGCTCTGGCTCTGGCTCTGGCTCTGGCTCTGGCTCTGGCTCTGGCTCTGGCTCTGGCTCTGGCTCTGGCTCTAGCAGAGTGTCTTCAGAAGCTAATTCATCGTCAAGGGTATCTTCCGCTTCACTATCACTAACTAACTGCTCGGTCTCAGTCTCAGTCTCAGTCTCAGTCTCAGTCTCAAGCGCATCTTCTAGTTCAGCGTCTGAATTGTCATCACTTAGTGAAGCTTCTTCGCTGGCATCATCGTGTATTTCATCAGCTTCCGAATCAACTTCAGACAGCTCTTCTTGATTTATGCTTTCTTGATCTAAACTTTCAGAATTTACGTCTTCTAGCTCGGAAACTTCTTGAACTGTATTCTCTCGATCAGGAGCCTCTGGCTCAGCATCGTCCTGCTCTGCGTCGGTTTGCTCAGCACTATCGGCCCCTTCTTCACCAGGCTCATCTTCGCTAATCGGCGTTTCGCTTTCTGCTTGTTCGTCGCTAGCTAGTTCATCGTTGGCGATTTCGTTTTCAAGCTCTTCGTCTTGCTGATCATGGACTTGCTGTTCAGGGCTTCGCTCATCATGGTCTGCAACTTCATCTGAACCGAGCTCGACGGCGCTTTCAGCTAAAGTTTCATCATTTGAAGCTGAATTTTCTTCAGCTTCTGCATCTATTTCATCGTCGACAGATTGCTCAGCGATTTCATCTTCTAATGCGTTTTCCGTGATTTCGTTTTCGGCTTCTTCAGTAAGCTCTTCCGTAGCGCCTTTATCGCTTTCTTCACTGGCTACTTCATCGAAGTCAACATCTTGTTCTGCTGTTTGCTCTGATTGCTGTTCTTCAGGTTCTGCTAGTTCTTCCGCAAGCTCTGTATCATTGTCTTCCGATAGCTCCGACAACAGCTCGTCACTAAGAGAATCTATATCGTCAGCATCAGTTTCTTCGGCCTCTAGCTCAGCAAGCAGTTCATCGGTTAGCGGGTCACTGAAATCATCTTCAATTTCGTCGCTTTCAGAGTCTTCAACGTTATCAGCGCTGTCATCCGAGCTTGGGCTTACTTCTTCTTCCGAATCGAGCTCGGCCTCAAGCTCGGCAAGTAATTCGTCGGTTAACGGATCGTCTAAATCATTTTCTTGCTCAGATTCACCACCAAATTCGTCATTGCCCTCATCTTCGGCCTGCAGCTCGGCAATTAACTCATCAGAAAGCGGATCGCTAAAATCGGTATCGCTTTCAATTTCCTCGTCAATTACTTCGTCTAAATCATCGGTAATTGCATCAAGGCTTTGAATAGACTGTGGTGATGGTGTCGATGTATCGATGTCTTCTTCTTCGTCATCGTCGTCGAAGTCATCAAGGCCGCCCATCATTTCAATTTGCTCAATTTCATTTAGCAAATCGTCTGTTATCTTGTTTATTTCTTTATTTTGCTGGTTTATCTCATCATCAAGTTTTCCCAGCATGTCTTCATTAATTAAATCGTCGTTGCTGTCTAACTCATCAGTTAAACCAGCATCTACGCCGTGCTCTTCCAACAGGTCATCAATGCTTATTTCAGGCTTGTCGTCTTGGTCTTCAACGCTAGGAAGTGACGATGTGGTTTCATCATTTTCTGAATCGACATTATCGTCGCTATTGTCTGTGCCAGCTCCTTCTAACAGGGCATCGATATCGTCATCATCAACGGTTTCGTTGCTGTCCTCATCAGTTTCATTGTCGCTTTGCGCTACTTCTGCGAGGATGTCATCGGGGTCTACGCTTTCTTCGCTGTCAGCACTTTGGTCTTGAACACCGTCAATTAAATCGTCAACATCGAAATCGTCTGTATTGCTGTCGGCGTCACTTGCCGTCTCACTTTCATCGGTAGACGCAGCATCGTTGGTAGCTTCATCAAAAACGTCGTCATCACCTGAAAGGTCGAACCCTTCTAAGTCGTCGTTATCTTCATTAAGTACTTTGTCAGATAAATCATCATCATCAAACAAACTATCTAATTCACTTTGATCAAGCTCATCAGCACCTTCTTCAAACAATTCTTCATTGTCTTCATCAGGCACCAACATATCGTCTTCAAGGTCGGCAAACGTCTCTAGCTCATCGTCCAAACTTTCTTCTAAATCGGAAGTAAGCACATCGTCGAGCAAATCGTCGTCGTTGAATAAATCGTCATCTGATAAGTCGGCGGTATCATCTAAGTCGGCGTTAAGCGCACTCGACAAGTCAGCAACGTCCGATTCAGGCACCGGCACATCGTCGTTACCAGCGGTAATAGGAGGTGTGGTTTCAGGCGCTTGCTGCGGTGTTGAATTACGTTTCAGCAACCAAGTAATAAGACCGCCAACTAGCAGCAGCGACAAAATAGACGAACCAATGATTAAACTTAATGGGCTGGTAAGCGCAGATAAAACTGAGGTTTCTTTTTCGGCCTCTCGCTGTGCTTGTTCAGCTTTTATCATATCAAGCAACTCTTGCTGCAACGCTACTTGCATATCAAGCTGCGCCTTAACATCGCCTTCCACTTGGCCGCGCAGATTTTCTATCTCGCCGTTTACCGCATCCACTCGCTCGTAAAGCTTTTTATTTTCGTCAAGCAGTGCCTGAACGTTATCCAGTGATGCTGCGAACTGCATACGAAGTTCGTCGAACTGACGATTTTGCTCAGCATCAAGCGCAGTAATTTTCTGTTCGATATCGTTTTGCGTTTGCGATAGGTCGTTTTGATTTACCAGTGGAGACGCAGGCTTGATGTTTTTAACACTGCTCCCTGGCTCATTGAGCATTTTTGCAAATTCACGGTCGTCTTGCTCCGCACGCATTTGCGCTTTGTTTTTGTCGATGCGGGCTATATAACGCTCGGAAGGCAGCTTTAACACGGCGCCATCAACCAGCAGGTTTAAGTTACCGTTTTCAAAAGCATTGGGGTTTAATTCGTAGATTGCGCTCATCACTTGGTAAACGCTTAAATTGTTGTTTTGACGATAGCGTTCTGCAATTCGCCATAACGTATCGTTAGAGTCTATTGGGCCGTATTCAAGGCCTGAAAATTGATCGCTGGCGTCTTTAGGGCCTTTTAACAGGGTATTGCGCTCCTGTGCATCGACAGTAGCGATAGGGGCAGACAAACAAAGTGTAAGTAGAAGTAAGCCCGTCAAATGCAATTTCATAGCTATCCTATATGCCCTCAAGCGTCTTTACCGCCCATGACGATAAGGCGGATTTTCAGCCAATCGTTTTTATAAGAAGTGTATTGGCTTTTATTTTTATTTTTTAATCACCGGCGCACCTAACATTTGGCGGTGACATATACTGTCAGCACATGTTTATCGCTAGGCTATTTCCGGAAACATGAAACACCCTAAGTAACTGACTTAATGCTATTTTTATAAAACGTCGATAAAACGACTTAATGCTATTACTCAAACTATAAACCAGTTATTCAGGTCAATCTAGTTTGACAGCATGTTTTGCTGATTTCACTTGTACTCTTAGTCTATCGGCAAGCATAGAAAAAGGTTTACTTTTTCTATGCTTAGCCATTACGCCTAGAGAACTAAGCCCAGAAAGCTAGGCCTAAAAAACAAGGCATAGATTACGCCGCTTGCCACAATTACAAGTAATCGCGAATAAGCGTTTCAGCAATTTGGATGCTGTTTGTAGCAGCGCCCTTACGGATATTGTCTGATACTACCCACAAGTTAAGACCACAAGGGTGCGTAATATCGTTACGAATTCGGCCTACATGCACAATGTCGTTGCCGCTTGCACTAGATACTTGAGTTGGAAACTGCTCATTCGTGTCGTAAACCGTCACGCCGGGTGCATCCGCTAAAAGTTGTTTCACTTGCTCCGCGTCGATAGGTGAGCGCGTTTCCAAATGAATTGCTTCGGCATGACCGTAAAAAACAGGCACACGAACCGCAGTAGCATTTACTAAAATGCTTTCGTCACCCATTATTTTCTGCGTTTCCCACAACATTTTCATTTCTTCTTTGGTGTAATCGTTATCTTGGAATACATCAATTTGAGGAATAACGTTAAATGCAATTTGGCGGCTAAATGCTTCGTTCTTAACTTCTCTGGCGTTAAGCAACCCTGCCGTTTGTTTTGCAAGCTCTTCCATTGCTTCTTTACCGGCGCCAGACACTGACTGGTAGGTACACACGTTAATTCTGTCTATACCCACGGCGTCTTGAATAGGCTTAAGGGCCACTAACATCTGAATAGTTGAGCAGTTAGGGTTAGCAATGATGTTGCGATTTCTGAAGTCAGCCAGCGCATGAGCATTCACTTCTGGTACTACAAGAGGAATGTCTGGTTCGTATCTGAAGTGTGACGTATTGTCGATAACAATGCATCCCTCTTCTGCTGCTCTTGGGGCAAACTTCTCTGAAATGCTACCACCTGCTGAGAAAAAGCCGAATTGAACAAGAGACCAATCGAAATCATCAGCATCTAGCACCTCAATATCTTCGCCTTTAAACGACACGGTGGTACCTGCTGAACGTTTACTTGCAAGCGGATACAAACGATTTACAGGAAAATCACGCTCTTCTAATAGTTCAATCATGGTTTGGCCCACTAAACCTGTGGCACCCAATACCGCTACGTCAAACGCTTGCGACATAATGCTTAATGCTCCTACTTTGGTTAAACAAGCTTGTTCTGCTTAGCTTGTTTAAAAATGAAAACTGACGTGTTTTGGTACGCCTTTATTTTGTTACTGTGATAATAAAGTAATAACGCTCTTTATTTTAGCGCTATCTATTGCCTGTTAGGCAGGTTGACTACTTTTCAATCATTATTAGTCAATCGACAACTTACACTTAGCCAAGCTGCACATTAAAACCCAATGCTGAAAAGGTATTTTGTATGTTTTTGCTGGTATTACCCGGCAGCATTAACGTGTATGCGCTGCATTCTCTTCGCACACGGTATTGCTTACGCAAAGAGGCAAATGTAGCGCCTTTATTGTGTAAAGCTTCGCTGTCAGCTTGCGTCATTGCGCGGCGCGTGTGCTGATCGTCTATGCTGATGTCGTACACTTGATGAAATACTTTCGCTAAGTCTTCAAACACTAGCTTTTCACTTTGCGCAAAATTAAGCTCAGCAGAAATAGGTGACGTGGACTCTAAAAAATCATCTAACGATTTAGTGGCTTTTGCGCCAACAACCTCACAAATCTGTTCATAAATCATTTGCGTGCCGCGCACTTTACCCTCAACCGAGTGACCTGCGATATGCGGTGTTACGAACCATGCATAATCAAACAAGTGTGTATCGATATTGGGTTCGTTATCGAAGACATCAAGCACAACCGTGGGCGCGTTATCCTGCTTTAATCTTGCTAGCAGCGCACCTTCATTTATTACTTCACCGCGACATGCATTGATTAGTATCTGTTTGCTTGAAAGTGCAGCCAGAAAATCTTGGTCAATTAAATGTCCTGTGGGATGGGTACCCGCTTTAACGTAAGGAACATGGAGTGAAATAACATCGCAGTTCGCTATTTCATTTAAAGTAGAGAAACGCCGAGAATCGCCAGCCTCGTCAAGCGGCGGATCGCACAACAAATGCGTTATATTTAACACTGAAAGAATTCGCGATAACGCGCTGCCCACATTGCCTGCGCCAACAATACCCACGGTTGCAGTATTTAAATCTACCTTGCCTGCTATATGGGCATGTAACATTACACTTAGCACATATTCAGCTACGGCTACCGCATTACACCCCGCCGCCGAATTAAAGCCAATATTTGCGTTCGACAAATAGTCTTTATCTAGATGATTCGTACCAGCAGTTGCAGTGGTAACAAAACTAAGATGCTTTGCATTTGCAAGTAATTCAGGCGTAACTTTTGTTGTCGACCTAAGAGCAAGAATATTAGTGTGCTGCAGATCTTCAGGTTTAAGCGATTGCCACGCATAGGTGGTAACGTCACCTACATCATCGAGGTAGTTGCGACCGAAAGGAATGGTGTCTTCAAGGAGTATTTTCATAGCGCTAAGTGTAACGCAAAGCCATGGTTTACACCTAGCGCTATGCAGCTTCTTTTACGTTTTAGTTAAAGAACCTGCCATTTGCTTTTGACTTGTTATTCATCAAAACCCGGAAAATGACGTGCAACACGACGTTTAATACCCGGCCATGCTAACGCACCGCCAGCACCTTTTGTAACCTGTTCAGCCTGCGCTCTAATACCGTCCAAAATAGCAGAATGGATAGGAATAAGCGGCTGGTTTGTAGCTTGTGCTTTAAGCTGTATTTCGCATGCGCGCTGTAAAATAAACATAAAAAGAAATGCGTCTGCAATATTGTCAGCACAGGTTAACAAGCCATGATTGCGTAAAATCATAAACTGCGTATTACCCAAATCGCGCACTAGTCGTGCTTTCTCATCAGGATTTAGGGCTACACCTTCGTAAGCGTGATAAGACAGGGATGCCAATGGAAACAACGACTGTTGAGAATACGGTTGGAGCCCTGCTTCTAAAATGGATACCGCAACACCCTCGGCTGTGTGCAAATGTAATACACACTTTGCGTCTTCCCTTGCCTCATGCACAGCACTGTGAATAGTAAATCCTGCCGGATTTACTTCGTATTCACTGTCCATCACTTTGTTTCCGTGAAGATCCACTTTCACCAAGCTTGACGCTGTAACCTCGTCGAACATCATGCCATAAGGGTTAATGAGGAAGTGATGGTCGGGCCCCGGTACACGTGCAGATATATGGGTAAAAATTAAATCGTCCCATCCGTACATAGCCACCGCGCGATAGCATGCAGCAAGATCAACACGCGTTTGCCATTCTTGTTCGCTTACTTGGTCTTTTACCGATTGTGTCATGTCGTCTACCCCCAATCCTGTTTTTGTCCGCGTTTTGTGCCCACGCGAGTCACGCTTGTAATAAGGCTACATTACTCGCTGAAACTGCTATACACTGTCGTAAATACGACAATGTTAGCAATTTGTTAAATGAAAGACTTCAAATCAGTCCTTACAAGCTCAATCTGGTTCAGCGATATCCCAGCCTATTTACAAGATGCAATGCTTGATAAAATGCGACTAAAGCATTTAAAAGCTGGCCAACAGCTTCACGCAAAAGGTGAGGAGGGCGTTGGTTTTTATGGTGTTTGCGAGGGAAGACTGCGCGTTGTATCGGTAGGAGTAGATGGTCGAGAGATGCTGTTTGCACTTTTAGGGCCTGGTACTTGGTTTGGCGAAATATCAATGTTTGATGACCTGCCCCGCACCCACGATAATTTTTGTGAAACCCCTTGTACCGTTGCCATTATCCAGAAGCCTGCCTTTAAAGCACTGCTTTCACAATACCCTGAGCTGTACCCGCATTTTACGCGATTGTTGTGTACTCGCGTACGCAGCGCGTTTCAATTTATAGACTCAAGTGCAGGGCTAAGCTTGAAGCATCAGTTGGTAAAGCGCCTACTGATGTTAACCACCAGCTATGGCCAACAATTACCAAAGCACGACGCTATAACATTAACACTGTCACAAGAGTCCTTGGCGCAAATGATAAATAGCAGCAGACAAACCGTGAACCAGTTGTTAGGTGAACTGCAAAAAGAAGGACTGGTAACCCTTCACTACGGAAAGATAACCATAGGCGCTCCTGATGCACTTTTTAGTCGCTATCAGTTCTAGCTTTTTAATGATAAATAAAAAACATAAAAAAAGCGCATTGCAGCAAAGCAATGCGCTTTTGTTTAACTCTTCTTAGAATTAGCCGTTATAACGCTGCATAACAAGTGTTGCGTTAGTACCGCCGAAGCCAAAGCTATTAGACATAATAGTATTAAGCTGCGTCTCGCGCGCTTGAGTTACAATATCTAACCCTTGTGCTGCTTCGTCCAACGTATCGATATTAATAGACGGCGCAATGAAATTATTTTCCATCATTAATAAGCTATAGATAGCCTCATTGACACCGGCTGCGCCAAGCGCATGACCTGTTAGCGACTTAGTTGCGCTAATTGGTACTCCAGACTGCCCAAACACTTCTTGAATGGCAGCAAGTTCTTTTACATCGCCCACAGGCGTTGATGTGCCGTGTGTATTTAAGTAATCAATAGGACCATTTACATTCTGCATTGCCATCTTCATACAGCGAATTGCGCCTTCACCCGACGGAGCCACCATATCAAAACCGTCTGACGTTGCGCCGTAGCCCACTACTTCACCGTAAATTTTTGCGCCACGAGCAAGAGCGTGTTCTAGTTCTTCAACCACAACCATACCGCCACCGCCAGAGCTTACAAAGCCGTCACGGGCTGCGTCGTAGGTACGTGAAGCAACAGCTGGGTTGTCGTTGTACTTTGAGCTTAGTGCTCCCATTGCGTCAAATTGACTAGACAAAGACCAATGCAGTTCCTCGCCGCCGCCGGCAAAGACAACATCCTGTTTACCAAGCTGAATAAGCTCTAGTGCGTTACCAATACAGTGAGCACTGGTAGCACATGCTGAGGCAATGGAATAGTTAACGCCACGAATTTTAAACGGCGTTGCTAAACAAGCAGAGACGGTAGACGCCATACAACGAGGTACCATGTAAGGTCCTACTCGTTTTACACCCTTCTCTCGTAACACATCGGCTGACAATACTTGGTTCTCAGATGATGCGCCACCTGAGCCAGCAATAATACCTGTGCGCTCGTTTGAAATGTCTTTTTCTTCAAGGCCCGAGTCGCTAATTGCTTGCTGCATAGCTACATAGGCATAACCGGCGGCATCGCCCATAAAGCGCATTGCTTTTCTGTCGATGTGCTCTTTCAAATCAATGTCGATATTGCCCCACACTTGACTGCGTAGGCCCATTTCTGCGAATTGCTCTGAAAATGTAATTCCTGATTTACCCGCTTTCAATGAAGCAAGTACGTCTTCTTTATTCACGCCGATACTTGATACGATGCCAAGACCGGTGATAACTGCTCTTCTCATAGTTTATCCTTTGCGTTATTGCGGCTTATGGTAACGATTTTGATTGGTAAAGTGGTCTGCTTTGAGCACTTTATGTTGATAACAACTTTCGAAATCTTCGGTGCCGTTTACGCTATGTTATTGTTGCGAAATTACTTTTACGCACAAACTCAGCGTACACTTGTAAGCAATTTAAATCAATTCAGCAAGCGTAAGAAACAAAACATCCTAAATAGACTTAAATTACGCTATTCAAACTATGTTGTTTTGAACTATCGGAAGTACGATACCAATTAGAGCGTTACATAGTGACATTTGCCCGTGTTATTATTCACATAACTGCCTAGAGCGTATGTATAACTGCCCAGAGCGCTTATGACACACTACCCTTTTTACAAACGAGAGCCTACACGGATAACCTAACAACAATGTTCTTATTAAATTTCTGCAAACGTTTCTGTTTTAGTTCGTTTTTGCTCGCCACGATAGCATGCAAAACGCTTGTGGCTGGAGAGATCACAACAGCGCTCTCATTGCCTCCACTTCCACAAGCTTCAACAAACAATGCAGTAGCAACGTTAAAGATTAATGACACGCAGTTTGTGTTCAGTTTTATGGGGTTATTTAAAGGTAAAACGCATCACGACGTACACAACAAAGCATGGCAATTGAAAATCGAAGACGGTGTAGCAGGTCAGTGGCAGGTAATACCCGACGTACCTTCAAGTTTATCGCTTAAAGGGCGGTTAGCGTCTGTAGCAGTAGGTGTAAATCAGGCAGCATATCTTTTTGGCGGCTATACCGTTGCCAGTGATCACAGTGAAATAAGTACGCCAGACGTGTACAAGTACGACCCGTTAAACGCCACGTATTCTCGTCTTGCATCCATGCCCGTTCCGGTTGATGACGCAGTAGCGTTAGTCTATAAATCGCGCTACGTGTACCTTGTCTCAGGCTGGCATAACGATGGTAATGTAAACCTAGTTCAAATATACGACACAGTTGAAAACACGTGGCAGCAAGCAAGTCCGTTTTTAGGTAAGCCTGTTTTTGGTCATGCTGGCGGCATCGTAGACAACATCATGGTAATTTGTGACGGTGTTTCTGTTGTCCCACATGAAAACAAACGCCGCTCTTTTACCGCAGAAACCGCCTGCTTTCGAGGTGAAATAAACATAAAAAATCCAACTAAGATTGACTGGCGTGTTATTCCTCATCCAACTCAGCAAGCACGATACAGAATGGCCAGTGCCGGCGACGATGAACAAAAGCTTGTACATTTTGTTGGAGGGTCGACAAACCCATACAATTACAACGGCATGGGCTATAACGGCAAACCTGCTGAGCCAGACAATGCCATTTGGTCGTATAATATTGCCAACGGTACATGGTCTGTCCGTGCGTCTAAGTACAGTACAATGGACCATAGAGGTTTACTGCACATTGATGGTGGCTGGTTTACTGTGGGCGGCATGAAGGCTAATCAAGTTGTTACTCATGACGTAATTCAACACTTGTAAATGCGTTCCCCCCTTTATTGATTGTTAAGATAATTAAAAACGACGGAGACAACACTCGAGTGAAATCTAAACATGCACAGGTTGAATTTAACGACAGCGGTACACCTGTGGCCACACATTTCGATGACGTTTATTTTTCTAACGACAGTGGTATTGATGAAACCCAACATGTATTTATAGAGGGCAACGACCTGCCCTCGCGTTGGTTAACGTGGGAAAAGCCAACTTTTGTTATTGCCGAAACAGGATTTGGCACTGGTCTGAATTTCTTAGTTGCTATGCATGCCTTTAACGCGTTCAAAGCGGCGAACCCCAATCACCCACTTAAACGGTTATTTTTTATTACTACTGAAAAGTTTCCGCTTCCTCAGCACGATATGCAAAGGGCGCTTTCAGCTTTTCCGGCGTTAAAGCTAGAAGCTGATGCCTTAAGTGCCAAATACCCTATGGGGTTAGAGGGTTGTCATAGACTAGATTTCCCTGAATATTCAACCACGTTAGATTTGTGGATGGGTGATGTACATGAGTTGCTGCCTCAATGGCACTGCCCGCTAAATGGCTTAATAGACGCATGGTTTTTAGATGGTTTTGCCCCAAGTAAAAACCCAGATATGTGGACAGATGCACTGTTCTCACAAATGGCACGATTGTCGAAATCAGGCACCACATTTGGCACTTTCACTGCCGCGGGTATTGTTAAGCGAGGCCTTGCAGCTGTGGGCTTTACCATTAAAAAGCGAAACGGTTTTGGCCGCAAACGAGACATGCTAACAGGCGTATTTGATGACGCCAACGAGCATGTACCTACCAAGCTCCGGGCTCCTCAAGGGCCTTATTACCGATATTCAAACAAGGTAAATGTTAATACAGACACTGTGATTGTAGTAGGGTCTGGACTTGGAGCCGCAAGTACGTGTTTATCGTTAGTTAAACGCGGTATAAAAACCACCTTGTGTTTTGATGGCCACACACCTGCTACAGGCGCTTCTGGAAACCCTCAAGGGGGTTTTTATCCTCAGCTTCATAGCGAAGCAAGTATTGCTAGCCGTCTTCAAGCACACTGTTTTTTATATGCAAGGCAGTGTTATGACGGTGTTTTGCGTTATCAGCCTGATGTGCCGCACGCTTTTTGCGGCGTTATTCAATTAAGCTTCAACGAAAAGGTAGCCACACGACAAACCAAGCTGGGCGCTTCAGAAATTTGGCCTGATGCGTTAGTGCGCTTAATAGACGAAAACGAAGTAAGCCAAAAAGCAAACCTCAGTTTGCCTTATGCAGGGTTATGGATTGAACAAGGCGGTTGGCTTTCATCACCCTCGCTAGTAAGCGCGATGATTGCGCAGGCTGAAGCAACAGGGCTTTTAGAAGTAAAAACGAATCATCGCTATATTAGCCACACTGAAGTGAGTCACATTGACGAAAGTGTAAAATCTACCAGTGAAAAACAACCACTCCGTGTTTTGTTTGAGCTTGGTTCTGACACTGAAGCTACTACTATCAGCGAACAGGCCAAAGCAAAGAACGGACAAGAAGATGCTATTACAGACGCCTCTTCACAGGTTACGCTTTGCGCAAGTCATTTAATATTGGCACTTGGTGCAGGCGCTGTTACCTCAGATATATTTGCTTCGCTGCCACTTCGTCCTGTTCGTGGTCAAGTAGAGGCCATTCCTACGCAAGCCCCTATTTCAGCATTAAGCACGGTGTTATGTCACAAAGGCTACATGACCCCTGCCATGAACCAACGCCACGCGCTTGGTTCGACGTACGTAAAAAATGACTTATCAACGGTGGTAAGAGAGGAAGAAACACATACAAACTTGCTTACCCATGAGCAAGCATTGGAAAACACGTCTTTATTGGCAGAGTTACAGCATGATGGTGAAGCCCGAGCAGCGACGCGTTTAGGCTCACCTGATCATCAGCCAGTTGTAGGCGCTTTACACAATTTTGACGTGCTAAAAGACGAATACAGCGACTTAGGGCAAGGTAAACCATTACAGCAGTCGCCACTGTTACCAAGCAGTTGTGTATCTACGTTAACGTGTTTAGGCTCTAGGGGGCTGACTACTGCCCCATTAATGGCCGAAGTATTAGTGAGCAGTTTATGTGACGAGCCATTACCGCTTAATAACGACCTACTAAATGCAGTGAATACAAGCCGCTTTATGACCCGACAAGCTATTCGCGGTGAGTAGGAAACATGGTTTAGCAGGCTTGCTGGTTTACTGGCGAGGCAAGCTCGCGACTTTGTTTAAATCCATTACAACAAATGCGGGGATAAAAACATTGGCGCTTGCCACTACCTGTTTACCGGTAAGTGAAACAATGCGCGCGTTTACTCGCACGCCTCTGTCATCTTCAATAATAGTGCCGGTAACTACGTGGTCCATTTCTACCTGCTTAGCAAGTTTTTCGCCGTTTCGAGTAAGCACAAAGTCACCAACTGGCGTGAGTGTAATTCCACCTGCCACTTTAAAGTCGACAATTGCTAACCCAAAGTCTTGAAGCTCTGCAATAAGATATTCAGAAAGCTGATTTCCTAACACCGTGCTGTCGTTTAGCGACTGATTTAAACGTACAAAACTGGCAACGCCAACGCGGTCTTGATGGGTAAGGCGCGTGGCATTCTCCATCAATTCCATGGCAAGCTGCGATGCGTAGTCGTTCAAACGTTTGTGCGTTTGAGAGGGGAAAAAGCCGGTATGAAGAGGGTCTTTATAACCAGGCTCCACCGCTACGTGCTGCTGATACTCTCGGTCTCTAGAGTCAGGGGTGTATTCTAGGCCTGAGCGACTTGGCACAGGTACAGGCTCTGCATCGTGCCTAATTTCACCACTCTCGCCTAACCAAAACGACCCAATTGAATCGGTCGTTGTGCAGCCACTTAGCAAAACTGCGCCAGCTAGTGCGGCGACGTATTTGATATTCAACAAAGCCGCCAATCGATTAATGTAGCTACGTTTTATGTTGGATGGCTTAATGGTACATAGTTTACGCATACCTACCCCTTAGCCTCGGCTTAGCTTAACGCCATCGCGCATACCATTTTGTTCGCTACCATCACTTGGAATAAGCGCATCAACCACATAAAACGGTACTAACATTTGTGCACTTGCAACCACGGCACGCGACTGCATTCCAAGAATACGTGCATTAACTAATACGCCACCTTGATGCTTTGTCATGGTGCCAGTAAGTACGTATTCAATTGGCAAGCTGCTGCTAAGCTCTAAATAATCTCTACTCAATACAAAGTCACCGTCTTCGGTGATACGAATATATTCGGTAGCTTTAAAGTCGATAACCGGTACACGGAATTTGTGTAATTCATGAACGAAAGATTCCGCCATTTGTCGGCCAAGCAAGTCAGTTTGCTGAAGATTTGTATCTAGCAGTGCAAAGTGGGTAACGCCAATGGGGGTTTTGTCGTTTACGTATTCCATGTTAGCAATAAGATCTTGCGTCATGTTCTTTACGTAGTCGCCAATATGCTTGGTAAGCGGTCGCCCTTTGTAAGCGCCTTGCACACTTGAATATAGCGGCGGCTGACCAATAGCACCGTACGCATCCATACCGCGAGGTTGAGTTTCATTGGATGATGTTGCTGCGACTGGCGTTCTGTCTTCAGCTGTTACATCAATAACGTTCATGGCCGGACGCGTAGGCTGCTGCTCAGCCATTTCTTCTTCACCCATCATCAATGAGCAACCGTTAAGCGATAACGCACAAACCGACAGTATGAATGCTGAATTAAGACGCTGATTTTTCATATTATTACCTCATACCTTCGGTTCTATAAAGTTTACCGTTTCGCGTAGTGACCTTTTCTTCCTGCCAAAATAATTCTGCTGGAAAAAAGCGTGTGGCCGCTGCCACAACGTTCTTTGTGCGTGCACTGATTACACGAGCATTCACTACCGCACCAGATTCTTGGTGTATCATCGTGCCCGTAATATAAAAATCGACGCGCTCTATTGATGAAAGTTGGTCAATGTTACGCGTTAAAATACGGTCGCTTTCGTCGTTTACAATTATATCGTTCGACAGCTTAAATTCTTGAGTAGAAAAGCCTCTTTTCGTGGCCTCTGTGATCATGCCTTGCTCTAGCTGGTGACCAAGCAGCATCAGTGGATGCTGGTGCTGTGCATCGTATTTAAGTGAGTCTGCCGGTACAAAACCCACTACCGCATAACGCGATTGCGTGGCCGGCCCTACATCGGCGAAAAGCTCATTTGCGAGTAAATAAGTGTAATATTCAATATTTCCAAGCGCAGAGACGGTAGATAAATTAGTTTGAGTAAGCTGACTTTTCGAATCATCAGCCGATGAACAGGCTGAAAGCACCACTGCTAAAAGCACAACAATACTGTACTTAATGCAACACGCAATATTGGTGCATTGATTCACACCAAACCTTTTTAAACGTTGGAAACTTGTCATCGCTATTGTTCCGCTTATGAATTCATTTTCGCCATAAAACCGGCGCTTACTTACTGTAATAATCGCTAGAATGCAAAAAACGCTCCATCTCGCCTAACTTATCCATAACAAAGCAAGAAGTAACAAAAAGCAGCGAAACACATGCAAACGAAGGTACTAAGTTGAATTAATTATTGAAGGATTTGGCGGAAAAGGCTTGCCACTTTTTGACAACTTATGCCGCTTTGCGCTGGTGAATCAAGGGGTGCTCTTAGAGAAAAAAGCGAGAGAAAAAGGCTTCGGAAAAAAATAGCGCTATCGCACTGGGAACCACACATAGAAAATTGATAGCGCCTTCCAAAAGCCTAACGGGAAAAGTGAATTCTGTTTACATTGGGTCAAGGGTAAGTAACACCCTTTTAGCTCCTTGTGAAACTGGGCAAGAGCGATGCAGCGCAAGGCCTTCGCGATTGGTCAGGATATGATTTAGCACAGTTGTTTTACCAGCGCCTAAGAAGCCTGATAACACAGTAACGGGCAATACATTTGATGTAGACATAGTTGCTTCTTCACAAACTCACTCACACAACCAATGTTATAACATAACAATTTAAATGGAAAGCGTGAGTAAGTGAGTCTACCAGCAAATCTATTTTCTAATACCCAAAAATTCGAATTACAAAAAGCGCAACACCAAAGAAATAATAATGCCGGTAATGATGAGTTGTACTAAGCAGTAGCCCATAATGTCTTTGGCTCGAAGCCCTGCAATAGCGAGCACAGGTAAGGCCCAAAACGGTTGTATTAGGTTAGTCCAAGCGTCTCCCCACGCTACAGCCATTGCGACTTTGTTTACGTCGGCGCCAAGCTCCAATGCCGCTGGTAATACAACCGGTGCCTGCACTGCCCATTGCCCTCCGCCAGATGGCACAAAGATATTCACTATGCCCGCGCTTATAAAACTAAACACAGCCAGTGTATCGGCAGACGCTAAGCTTATGAGTGCCTCTGACATGCTTTGTGCCAGTCCGGACTGCACCATAACAGCCATAATACCGGCGTAAAAAGGAAACTGAATGACAATACCGCTACCTCCTTGAATGGCTTGCTGTAAGCTGAACAGCAAACTTTTTGGTGTACCGTGAAGCACAATAGCCAGAAACAGGAAAAGCGTGTTTACAATGTTTAGGTTTAATCCGCCGCCACTGATGAAGTAGTTAATTAAATAAGCTAGCCCGGCAAACCCAACCAAAATCGCAAGCGGCGTGCTGTTTTCAAGCTTTTCGGCAGGGCTTGTGCTTTCACTTTTCTGAAGTATTGGGTCTTCTAGCTTACTGGTATCAACAATAACGCTGTCGTCTTCAGATGGCAGCATTAATCGGTTAACGAGCGGAATAACCACAAACAAAATGGCTAAAAGCGTTAAATTGAAGGTACTGAAAATAGTTTGCGACGTTGATACTACGCCAATTTGGTCTGCTGAGAAGTGCCCCGGCGTAGCAATAGTGAGCGGTACCGAGCCTGCTAAACCGCCATGCCACACTACAAAACCAGAATATGCACTGGCGACTAGCAACCGATAGTCTACCCGCGTTTGCTTTGCCAAGGTTTTGGCAAAAAGCGCCCCCACCACTAAACCAAAGCCCCAATTTATCCAGCTTGCCATTAGCGACACAAGTGTAACTAAAACAATCGCCTTGCCGGGTGAACTACCCAGCGCTGCTAGACTGTCTAACAACTTTTTCACAAGCGGTGTTGAAGCAAGCATGAAACCGGTAACCAGTACCAATAACATCTGCATAGAAAAGGTTAGTAAGCCCCAAAAACCATTGCCCCAAACGCTAATAACGGATAACACGGGTTGTTGCTGCAGAACCACAGCTGCAGCCAATGTTATTAACGTGAGCAATAAAACAAATACAAAAGGGTCTGGAAGGAAACGCTCTACTAGCTTTACAAAGGGCTTAGACGCACGGTTTAACATTACTTCACTCGCAATTTGTTAAAAACTTGTTACTTGTATCGTAACGCAATTAGCGAATAAGTGAATAGCGCGTGTATTCAACGCGCTAGAAACATAACAGTGAGAAGTGTGCTCTTATTATATGAATGGCTTAATTTGCAGCGTTAATAAGGCGTGACCATAATTGCTTTACTTGTGCGGCGTCATCACCTTCAAGCTCTTTGTTGTCAAAGGCGTTGTTTAAGCTGATCATCATTTTTTCATCTAGAAGGGCGAGCGACGCATCAGCATGCATTTCTAACTGTCTGGCTTCAACGGCAAAATGCCCCTGTAAATAACTTGCGATAAACAATTCATCATCACTACCGTGATTTACGACGTCATCAAGTGCAGCTTCAATTTTAACAATCGCATTTACCACATCTTGTGGTGCAGCAGCAGGTGGTAACAAACCTATCTCCTTTTACGTTAGAAACAGTGCGTATAAATGAGCACGTGCTCACTTATACGGCATTGTATAATACTTTATCTTTGTAGCCCGTGATGATGGTAAATGCACCAGCGAGCGAGGCATCTAGTTCAGCGTCACCGGAATCAAGGCGAAGTGGGCGTCCATCAAGGGCTTGAATTTTTTGTTTGGTAGCCACGACTAACATATTGGCTTTGCCAATTTGGCGAATAAACGCTGGGCTTAACTGCTGATTCCCGCGCCCCAAAATATGGCCTTGCCCACCAATTACCGTTAATACGACTTTACATGGGTTGCCTTGAGTTATTTCGATAAGCGAGGCGGCAGTAACATCAGTCGCAACAAGCTCTCCGGCTTTTACAACATCTACACCAAGTAACGTGTTATCAAGGCCTAGATATTCCATAATTGCACCAACGGTTGACCCCGACCCCATCACAAAATAGGTATCAGGCTCGTCTTCCATTAACTCACTAACGAACGCGGCTATATCGTCTAGCACAAGGGCTTCATCTTCTTTACCGCCCATTTTTACCGCTTGCACATAGCTAAGCTCAGCAGGCACGCGCATTTCACCGTAGTGTTTTGCAATTACTTTTCCGCGCCTGAACGCGTCTTCATCAATATCACGTACCTCGGCGTCCATTTCACTCACCAACTCGCCAGCAATCATTTGGCTAACCACGTGTCCGGCAGCCGATGGTGAAACGCAATAAACCCCAGAATGAATTTTGCACCCTGCAGGTACTCCAAGCACTGGAACAGCACTGCCTACCACACTACAAATGTTGCGGGCAGTACCATCGCCGCCGGCGAACAGTATCAGGTCTACATTTGCGTCAACCAACGCTTTTGCTGCGCGTTCTGAATCCTCACCTTCTGTTTGTGCCTGAGGTGGAGAGTAAATAACCTCGTGCTCGAAGCCCATGGATTTACACACATCCTCACCCATCTCGCCAGCCGCCGTGATAACCAAAAACTGCCCAGACAGGGCTTCTAATACGCTCAGGGCTTTCGCCATTTTTTCGTTTGCTTTTTTCTCGGCACCACTGGCAAGCGCTTTTTCACGAATGTCCTTGCCATCGCTGCCTTTTAACGCCAATGCTCCACCTATACCGGCGAACGGGTTTACTATTATACCTAAGCGAAAAGTAGGTTTACTCATGCGACTGAGGCTCCAATCTGGGTTCGATTTGAAAATGTAGCTTCGAGCGCTGAGATAAAACGCGCTGCGCGCTCAGGGTATCCGTGCTGCTCATAAAGCGATCGCTGTTGCGCCACGTTTTTTGTAAAGCCTTCACGGTCTGGCTCTGCACCGTTTAAATTATCGGTGCTTACCTGAAAGCGTCGTCCCGCGGCTTCAGTAAACGCCCACTCTATAGCTTGAGGCTTTATTTCAACCTTCTCGAAACTGGCCTGCTGCTTTGCATCGCGACCATCAGGGCAATACCAATATCCATAATCTTCTAGTAATCGGCGGGCCTCTCCAGCAATACACCAATGTGCAATTTCGTGTAATGCACTAGAAAAAAAGCCGTGTGCAAACACGATTTGATGATAACTACAGGCCTCATTGGCTGGCAAATAAATAGGTTCGTCATTGCCAAGAACTAAACGCGTATTAAAATCTTCAAACGTACTGTTAAACAATGCGATAAGCACTGGAACATCGTTGTCGTTGTCAAATTTCTGTGCGTCAGTTTGTGGCTGTTGAGAAAGACTTGTCATACTTCTAGAGTGGGTCGTTAAACGTTACGGTTTATCATAAAAACATAGAATTAAAAACGCGCACAGTATATCAGGTAACATAACACTTCTCACTTGATAGCAGCGCTTTCGCCAACCACTTTTGTAAAGTAGCTTAGCTTTAAAAGATAAACGCAAGCGAGGTAAGCGTAGTTATTACTTATTTATTTGTACGTTTAAAACACTAAATACGTGCTATGGTGCGTATAAAGATATTCAACTAAGTTGTTGGAATCATTGTAAATGGGAGCGTTGTAATTGGCACAAGCTATTATTAAACATATACACCGCGTAAACGCGCTTAGAGACTTAGCACTCAAGCTAAACATAATGCCGCTGATCCACGCGCTTCAAGAATGGCAGTGTGAAAGATTATTGGTATCTCATGACGATTTAGCGCAGCAGGCGCGCTATCAAAAAGCCATGGCATTCTTTGTTGAAGAGCTTTATGGTCCGAAAGACTTCAGCCAACGGGATGCTGACTTAGCGCGGGTTATTCCAAAACTCGCCAAGGTGCTACCTGACAAAGCAATGAATGCAATGGACGACGCGCTTTCATTAAATGCATTATCGTTCAACTTAGATATGGACATGGCGCAGTACTTAAATACGCACTATCCCAATACCCCTATTACTAGAAACACCTATGCAGAAGCTTATCGTAGCGTTGGTCGTCAAGACGATAGGCAACATCAGATAGACATTATATCTCATTTGGGTGACCAGCTTGCTGATGTGGTTAAAATTCCCGGCATAGGAATGTTGATAAAGTTATCCCGTCGCCCTGCTAAACTTGCTGGCGTGTTAGCATTACACGAATTTTTAGAAAGAGGGTTTAATGCGTTTAAAGCGATTGGCGATGTACAAAGCTTCATTCAACCCGTACTAGAGCGAGAAAAAGCGTTAATGTACAACCTTTTCGAGCCAACGCTATCGCTACCTGATGATAATCCACTTCCTCACGTTTAATTGCAAAAAGGACCTACTGTGAACGACGATGCACTTCCATGGATGTTTGAATCTCCATTTATTAAAACGTGGCGAATAGACCATACGCATATTGACCATTATAAGCACGTAAATAATGTTGCTTATCTAGCACAAGCAGAGAAATTGGCGTGGTCACACTCAAACGCCTTAGGTCTGCATTTTGCTGATTACCAAGACCTTAACAGAGGTATGGTTATTAAGCGTCATGAGCTGAATTATCACCTACCCTCCCATTTAGACGATGAACTAAGATGCGCTACTTGGATTGTTGATTGCGACGACCGATTAACGCTTAAACGTCAGTTTCAATTTATTTGCCCTGAGCGCAAAAAAACGGTGTTTGATGCGCTGACTACGTTTGTTTGCGTAAGTTTAGATACCGGTATGCCAAAACGAATGCCAGAGCTGTTCAAAAGTACCTATGGCGATGCCTGCATTTCTCACCGCAATCAAACCGCTTAGTTGAGAATGATAAATGGCTAGATGGATAGCAATACTTTTGATGGCTTTGCTTGGTTTATCGCTGGCAGTAAATGTTTATCTATGGACAGCGTTGAATTCAACAAGTAACAGCGATGTATTTGGTGATGGCTTGCTTCTTTCTAACAAAGCTCGTTCTAGTAGCGCGTCTTCAGCTAGCGTTAGCTCCCCTATTGGCAATGCGGATGCTCAACACGCATCTTCTAGTGAATTGAGTAACAATAGACGCAGTGCCAATACCGTTGAAACAACGGAAAATGGCGGCAATACACCTTCACTTGAAGCGCTTCTTGAAAAGCGGCAATTCGACCGATTGGCACTTGAGTTGTCAAATGCGTTAAAACAAACCCCTTTTGACGAGCGTTTGTTATTACTTGAAGCAGACATGATTCGGCTAACTAAGCCACTAAGCATTGCGCTTGTTCATTTATACGACCTTGCCGAGCTACCTTTGTCGGTTGATGCGCTTGAAGAGATAGGTAAAAAAATAGCGACATTGTATCAGCAAGCTCAAGAGCAGCTAAGTAGAGACCAGCAATGGGAACTGCTGGCAAAACTCAACGAGCCACTTTTTCAGCGCGTACCAGATTCACGGCAATATGCGCTAAATTTAGCGCGCGCTTATGCCCACCAAAGAAAGCAAACGTTAATGGAAGATGCGCTTGCTCCACTTCCCTTCGACGATGCACAAGCTCAAGCAATTAGGGCGATAGCTTACAAAGAAACTGATGCTAACGACGATACGTTTGGCGATACCGAATTTAACGACATGCAAGGCGATACAACAGATACACGTACAACGCGGGTGGCGCTTATGCGTGTTGGCGACCAATATCGTTTAGATGCAAAAGCGCTGAATCAGAAAGCGGTAATGATTTTAGATACAGGCGCTAGCACAACCGCAATTTCTTCGCGGCTTTACGCTAGGTTGGGAAGAACAAGGCGATTAACGTTTATTGGCAATTTTAACGTGCGTACTGCATCGGGAACGATTGAAGCGCCTTTGGTGAAAATACCACGGTTTTATTTTGCTGGTTATGAATTTACCGACGTTTCGGCAATTGTATTACCCGAGGAAGCCTTACCAGATACTGACGGCCTTTTGGGTATGAATGTATTGGGAGAGTTCGACTTTTCTATTTTACCGCTGTCGAATGAGTTAAGGCTTAAAAAACGATCTTAGGTTTAATGCTCGAACGCCTAACTCAGTAATTCTAAATGCCATTAATTCTTTAAACCGTTAATTATTCAAACCATTAATGTCTAAACCACGAGTAAGAAAACAACACAAAAAAAGCACCGCATTTGCGGTGCTTTTTGTATTTAATGTTAGCTATTAAACAGCTGCACAAATACGCGTGCCTTGATCAATAGCGCGCTTCGCATCAAGCTCAAGCGCTTCATCTGCGCCCCCAATCAAGTGATATGGCATTTTTAATCCTTCAATAATGTCACGCATTGGCTCTTGCCCAGCACAAATAATAACGTTATCTACAGGAAGTACTTGCTGGTTACCTTCTACCGTAATGTGCAATCCTTCATCGTCAATCTTGTCGTACGACACGCCAGGGATCATGGTAACCCCTTTAGCCAACAAGCCCGCGCGGTGTGCCCATCCTGTAGTTTTACCTAGGCCTGCACCGACTTTCGATGATTTACGCTGTAGCAAGAAAATTTCACGTGGCGAAGGCTCTGGCTGCGGCTTAACGCCTTCAATACCCGCTCGTGCAGAAAGTGTCATATCAATACCCCACTCGCGCATAAAGGCTGGGATATCTTGACTTGGCGTTTCTTTGCCGTGCGATAAGTATTCAGCTGTATCAAAGCCAATACCACCGGCGCCAATAATGGCAACCTTTTTACCAACAGGCTTCTTCTCTTTAAGCACTTCAAGGTAAGTCAGTACTTTATCGTGCTCGATGCCTTCAATGGCTGGCACGCGAGGCTTAATTCCCGTTGCCACCATCACTTCATCAAAGCCTTCATCGTTTAACGCAGCAGCATCAACGAACGTATTTAGCTTAAGCGTAATATTTTTATGAAGCTCGATTTGGCGCGCAAAATAGCGAAGGGTTTCATAGAACTCTTCCTTTCCTGGAATTTGTTTAGCCACATTAAATTGGCCGCCAATTTCACTCGCCCCATCATAAATAACAACGTCGTGACCGCGCTGCGCCGACGTAACCGCGGCAGCTAGCCCTGCAGGCCCTGCACCAACCACAGCAACACGTTTTTTGGTTGATGCAGGCTCAATATTAATTTCAAGTTCGTGACAGGCACGTGGGTTCACCAAGCAACTTGTCATTTTCCCGCCAAATACGTGGTCAAGACAGGCCTGATTACAACCAATACAGGTATTGATTTCGTCTGCTTTGTTCTGCTGTGCTTTTCTCACAAAGTCAGGGTCGGCCAAAAATGGGCGCGCCATTGATACCATATCCGCATCGCCACGAGCTAGGACATCTTCGGCAACTTCTGGTGTATTAATTCGGTTTGATGTGATCACGGGAATAGATAAGGCTTCTCGGAATTTTGCAGTAACCCAAGTAAATGCAGCTCGGGGGACTTTCGTGGCAATAGTAGGAATACGCGCCTCGTGCCAGCCAATACCCGTATTGATTATGGTTGCACCCGCCTTTTCTATTTCTTTACCCAGCTGCACCACTTCGTCGTAGGTTGAGCCACCCTCAACCAGATCCAGCATTGATAGACGATAAATAATAATGAAGCTGTTACCCACGGCTTCGCGCACGCGACGCACTACTTCAATAGGTAAACGAATACGATTTTCATATTCACCACCCCACGCATCATCACGATGGTTAGTGCGCTTTGCGATAAACTGGTTCAGGAAATAACCCTCAGAACCCATTATTTCAACACCGTCATACCCTGCTCGTTGAGCTTGTGTCGCTGCGGTGATGAAATCTTGGATTTGCTTTTCAATCTCGTCAGCTTCTAATGCTTTTGGTTTGAAAGGATTGATAGGTGCTTGAACCGCTGACGGTGCTACCAGCTTAGGGCTATATGCATAGCGGCCAGTGTGCAGAATTTGCATGCAGATTTTACCACCTGCGATATGAACAGCATCGGTCACTTCTTTGTGGTTAGCTACCGCTTCATCTGTATCTAAACGAAATGTTGACGGATGAGTAGCACCCTCTTCATTGGGTCCTATACCGCCGGTAACAATAAGCCCTACACCACCTCGTGCACGCTCGCTATAAAATGCCGCCATGCGCTTGTGTCCATCTGGCATTTCTTCAAGTCCGGTGTGCATTGAGCCCATTAACACGCGGTTTTTTAACGTGGTGAAGCCCAAATCAAGTGGGCGAAATAAATGTGGGTATACGGGATGATCAGTCACGGTCTGGTTCATGATAAATTCCTAAAAAAAGCCCTTTGAAAAGCGTTGAATCAGTGTTCATAGAAAGATGTTGTGCGTTTTCTTTAAACACTTTATCAATCTCAATAAATTAATAGTTTACAAGCGCAGGCTGCATGCCTGTTATTGCAGCGCCACACCTTTTTTTCCTGTCTATAATGTTTTTGGCATTTGCCGCTATTGCGAATTCATTTTTTTCACTGCGCCGTAAAGCGGCGGGTAATCGGGTAGTTGCTGCGTTTTTTGTGCTTCCATAGCCTTAAAAACGTCTTCCATCTGGAACATACCGGCTTGCCACGTTGCCATGTAATTCAAACTTTCACTAACGGTATGCTCAGCGGCATAGTTGATCATGGTTTTAGTGCCCGATACCGCCAATGGAGAATTAGCGGCAATTTGCTGCGCAATTTTCATTACGCCTTCAAGCATACTTTGCTGATCATCAAAAACCTGATTTACAAAGCCCAGGGCGCGAGACTCTTCAGCACCAAAGTTGCGTCCTGTGTATGCAAGCTCTTTTACAACACCAATAGGAATGAGCTTCGGCAAGCGCTGCAACGTGCCTACGTCTGCGGTCATACCTAACTGGGTTTCTTTAATGGTGAAAAACGCATCTTTTGTGCAATAACGCATGTCGCATGCACTAAGCAAATCTACCGCCCCGCCAATAGCGCCGCCCTGAACGGCGCCAATTACCGGCATTCTGGCCTGCTCTATGGCGGTAAAGCTGTCTTGCAGCAACATAACGGTTCTACGCATACGCTCGGCGCGGCGCGAAGGGTCACCCTTGAAGTCTTCCTTCATATTCAAAAACACCGACAAGTCCATGCCAGCAGAGAAGTGTTTACCGGTTGAGGAAATAACAATCACTCGCGCTTCAGCGGTATCATCAATGGCTCTGATAGCTGCAGGAAATTCGGTCCAAAAATCGGGGTTCATGCTATTCATCGCATCAGGGCGATTTAGGATAAGATGAGCGATATGCCCTTCTTGTTTTACTTCTAGCGTAGAGTACTTCATGGTTTGCGCTGTCTCCATGGTGATTTCCTATTAACATTTTTGCAAACTGGACAGCGTCAAGATAAAAGGCCATGTTGACACTGTCAAGATAAAAAGTAATCTAAGCGCTGTTGATTTTGTTAGAATCAGCAGTGCTTAGTAAATGTAGATGTTTTTACGGAATTAGTATCAGAATATGGCAAGTGCAGCGCAAAGCTATCACCATGGCGACTTACGAAGCGCATTACTTAGTGCGGCAACCAAACGTTTGGCTGAACATGGCGTTGATAGTTTGTCTTTGCGAAAATTAGCAGAAGATGCAGGCGTATCGCGAACAGCGCCCTACCATCATTTTAAAGATAAAAGCGCACTGTTGAGCGCTATCGCTGCCAAAGGTTTTAGCGACTGGCACAGTGCTGCACGCCGTATATTCGACCAAGAACAGAAAACCGCCCAAGCTCGATTTAGAGAGTTTGTACACGAATACGTTGGCTATGCTGCCGATAACCCTGAAATGTATGAATTAATGTTCGGTAGAACTATTTGGCAAAATAACGCGGCGACTGACGACCTTAAAAATGTAGCCTTTCCATGTTTTCAGTTTCAAGTCACCATGACACGCTATTGGCAGGAAAAAGGATTGCTTCCTGATAACCAAGATGCGCTGCGACTGGCCCAAGTTACTTGGGGAACACTACACGGTATTGCACGCTTGCTTATTGATGGGATTTACGCCGACAGCAGCCACATTGAGGAAATGTGTAACTGTGCTGCCGACCTTTTTATGCGTGTACCTGAAGCAAAATAACCGGGTATTAAATGGGTACTGGCTGACCTTCATGAGAAGCCTTGATAAACTCCGCCGCCCTCTCAGCAATCATTATGGTAGGCGCGTTAGTATTACCACCTATAAGACTGGGCATTACCGACGCATCTACCACCCGTAGCGCTTCAATCCCTCGAACTTTAAGCTCATTATTCACAACGGCCATTGGGTCGTCATCACTACCCATTTTGCAAGTGCCAATGGGGTGGTAAATGGTTTCACTTCGCTCGCGCAAAAACTCTACAATTTCTTCATCAGTTTCGGCGTCTGCACCGGGGTAAAGCTCGGTTCCTTGGAACTGCTCAAACTCTGGTGCCGCAAGTATTTTTCTTGCTATGCGCACGCCATCAATCATGACCTTTTGATCATCAGGATGGGACAGGTAATTAGGGTCGATAAGTGCTTGGTCTGCTGGATGATTGCTTTGAAGCGAAATAGTACCGCGACTTTTCGGATACAAACAGCACACATGAAGACCATAACCATAACCAAAGGCAAGCTGCCGTCCGTGATCATTAAGAATGGCAGGCAAAAAGTGAAATTGAATGTCGGGGCCCTGGGAAGCTAAACTTGAGCTTACAAAGCCACCTGCTTCTGCAATATTTGAAGAAAAAATGCCTTTTCGCTTAAAAGCATAATCTGCTGTCGCTTTTACATAAGACGGTAATGCGCCAAAGGCAACGGCATACCCTTCTCGCGCTTTACACGTAAATTGAACAATAGCATCTAGGTGGTCTTGAAGGTTCTTTCCCACCCCCGGCAAGTCTTGCTGTACAAAAATGCCTTTTTCTTCAAGCTCTGCACGTGGTCCTATGCCAGATAACATAAGTAATTGCGGCGAGTTGATAGCGCCACCACACAAAATAACTTCGCTGGTGGCAAAATACCTGTTTACAGCGCCTTTTTCTCTTACTTGTACACCTATTGCACGCCCTTCTTTCAGCAGTACTTTTTCCGCTGCAACTTTTGTTAACACGGTAAGGTTATTGCGATGTTTTGCTTGCGTTAAATAGCCTTTAGCCGTTGAACAGCGCTGTCCATTGGCTTGAGTTACATGATAATAACCAAGTCCTTCTCGTTCATCGCGATTAAAGTCATCTAGCTCTTTATACCCAGCATGAGAGGCTGAATTTACAAAGGCATCAGATAACACGCAAGTATGACGAAGCTTACTTACATTCAGTGGGCCGCCTGTGCCATGATATTCATCCGCCCCACCTTCAAAGTTCTCAGAGCGTTTGAAATAAGGTAATACTTCGTCAAAAGACCAGCCCTTTGCGCCCTCTTCAAACGCCCAACGGTCGTAGTCTTCTCGCTGCCCTCTGATATAGCACATTGCATTTACAGAGCTACTTCCACCTAAGGTTTTTCCTCGAGGCCAAAATAATTCTCTATCATACATCTCTTTCTGCGGTGCCGTGTGGTAGCCCCAGCCAATTCCTTCAAAACGGCTGAGAAGCGACAAGCCAAACGGTATGTGAATGAAAGGGTTAGAGTCTTTGGACCCTGCTTCCAGCAATAACACATCCACAGCAGGGTTTTCCGATAGACGAGTAGCAAGCACGGCACCTGCGGATCCACCACCAACAATGATGTAATCGTATTTACCTTGCACTTCACTCATTGTGTTAGCTCCTTACAGCAGGTTTAGCGAGATATCTTGAGATAGAAAAATGTTAATAAAACGTTGTGGTACGACCAGATTAACAAATTACGTGATTTTGAGAACTGTTTTATTTGTAACTTTTAATAAATCTAGTGCTTTTTAATGTCTTTTTAACCGTTTTCTGGCAAAAAGCTTAAGTAATGCCCCTGTAATAAAGGTCATTCCCCTTTGAGCAATGTAGTCAGAACGAACCAGTTAGAAGAAAGCAGACATTCATGCTTTTCTCTCGACACCTTATAGGTTTATGGTCATTATTAACATTTATTCGCTATGCCCAGAAAATAACAACAGCATGCTGCCCACTGAATTAACCTTTAAAGAACGTGTAAAACTTTTTATTGCCCAAATTTTGGTTAAGTGGGGAAAACTCACTCATGACGACTTTACACAACAAGAACTACAAGACTTAGTTAAAGATGTGTTCCCTTATACATTTAACTTCGATATTCCCGTGGGAGCAGGCAAAATTTCAGTGCTAGAAGGCAATGTAACCCTTAACAGCAAGCAAAATCGCATTGGTATTCAATGCCTAGCCGCCTTAAACGTTGAAGTAGCAAAAAGCACAATTTATCGCGCTCATGTCATTTTTTCACTTAGCGCTACACCGCGCTACAACAAAGAAAAAGCCACCTTGTTCTTGGAAGATTTAACAACCGACAACATTACCTTAGTTAATGACGATTACGCGCTTATCAAAGACACCCAATTTATAATAAGTAAATTCTTCCCAACGCAAGTTAATACGCTGCTTGGTAAACCATTAAGATCCGCGCTATCGCTAATAACTGCTGGAACATCAGATATCGCAGCGAATTATCTGCAGCTTTATACTGGTGGTTCTAAACAAGCGGTACTCGATTATCACAAGCCACAAATACACAATGCTATAACAAGTCAGTTTACGCCTGACGATTTAAGCCACAGCATGCGCGCTTCACAATGGCGCGAAGTATTGTTCTCTAGGCTTGGTAAATCGGTGCGGGTTGAAGAAAACGTATTGCGTTTTTACTTAACCGTCCCTTCTAACACTGACCAAAATTAAAATGGCTTACGGCTAAAGCCGATATTGTTTAAATTGCTGCTAGGCTAATGGTCGGCGACAATTGAAACTGGTACTTCCTCAATTTGCTCGCCAATGTCTTCGATGTTAAGTCTTGGGTTATCGACACTTGCCTCTAACATATCAAATGCTTCTGATACATAACGCGCCAACGGTTGCAGTGACTCAATGTTTTTATTACAGCAAACTAAACCCACATTAGCCGTCCCAGCATAGGTCATCAGAGTAATATTTACGCCGCCACCAGGTGTCATGGTAGAGATAGGATAACAAGCCAGAAGCTCTGCGTCTTTCAAATACCGTGTATCGGTCGGTCCAGGGACGTTTGATATCAAGATATTTGCAATTGGCTTAACCACATTCGATAAGCGAAGCCATTCAAATACCAGTGCTAAAGATTGAATAACAATGGTGTATCCGCTAAACGCGGCCGGCCTAGCGTGCTGAGCTGCGTGCTTCACAATTCTGTGGTTAACCACAATTTGCCGTAGCCTTAAGTATGGGTCTGTCTCGCCGTGGGCAAGCTGTACCGGCACAATCGCTATCTTGTTCCCTGTTGTTTTCTCGCCGGGCTTTCTTAAATTAATTGGCATATTAGTGAAAAGCGCCTTTTTAAAAACCTGACCATGATTTTGTAGCAGCTTATGCACGCCAATATCAAAGGCGCACAACAGCACCTCATTGGCAGTTGAGCGCGTGCGTCTTGCTAGCGCTTTTACCCGAGTAAAGTCCAAATCCATAGTTGCAACAGCGCGACCTGCTTTTACCTGTCCGGTCAATACGGTTTTAGTGCCAGTAAATGGAATGGGCATGTAGTGTGGATTTACACGAAGCAATTTCATGAAGATACGCAAGAAGATGATAAGCAGGTCAAGGGCCGTTTTGAGTGCATAACCAATACCTAAAAGCCGCTTAACGATACTGACTGGCTCGCGTTTTCTGTGTCGTAAACGCTTAACTGCCCATACGGGCGTAAACTTGCTGTCGTGAGAGTAAGGCACGTATCCCGACTGAAACCAGCGTACAAGCGTAGCGCCGTCGCCATACATATGGTGAACACGCGCATAAATGGCGAACGTGTCGCTGTTATCGTCAAAGATAAAATGGTATTGCCACAATGGTTTATCTGGGTCTAGCCGAGATGCATGCAGCCTTGCTACAAACGCATCAAGGGCTTCTCGGTTTGTTACATCAGACACGCGGTGAATTTGAACATGATAATCCATATTCAATTTTTTAACTGGCACAAAACCAACGGGATAACCCAAAACCGTTTTCACTGCGCAATTAAAAGGCGACGTAGCGCGGGCGAAACTTCTTATTTCACTAAACAGTTCAGGAACATATTTTGTGCTATCGGCCCCTTTTGGCATAGCGAGAAGCTGAAGACACGCCACATGCTTCGGGTTCTCATCAGACTCGGTGATCCAAAACGACTTATCTAAGAAACTGAGCGTTTTTGCCATTTTTATTCCTTTAAGCGAAATCGAGGGGCGACTGTGTTTTAAAATCTTTTACGAACTCATGAGATTTAAGCACATGTTCAAGGTAAGACTTTTCACTATCAGACAAAGTAAGCCTAGGTAAAATAGTGACCATCATCAATGACAGCGCGTGAAAACGCTGCATTTCATCATCCATATGATTGTTTAATTCATCAAATTGGCACGACTGCGTGATTATAAGCAAGGCCAAATCAACCAACAGAGTACGGTCTGCTTTGCTTGCTACCAGCACGTTTCGCTGACTTAAAGAGTCAAACAGAAACGCTAACTGAACACGTAGTTGCTTTTGAATATTAGCTCGCGGCCGCGTAATAGAAGGATATTTTTCTGCTAGGTCTGCTGGACTGCGATAGAAAAAGCGGAAAACGTGAATGCTGTCTACAAGCAGATACAGGTAATACATGATGTCTTCAGCGTGCAGCGTTTCAAGCTTATCGCGCCGAAGCACCTTCTGCATTTGCTGTTCATGCATTTTCATTAATGCCGTCACCAGGCTGTCCTTGCCCTTAAAGTGGTAATACAAATTTCCCGGACTAATGTCCAACTCCACCGCTATATCAACGCTAGTTACAGTGTTCTCTCCATGCTCATTGAACATGGTAAGCGCGGTAAGCAAAATTCTTTGCGCGGTTTTCATTTTCTTTTTTACCTCTAGCTACGTCTAGTGGCACCAAAACCCCAAAAGCGTATACCAATAACTTAGCCCTAGCGTACCGCAACATCCTTAACCGCTGGGGCTTTTTGGTGTTGCGCTACATGAATACAAAATATAGCTGCGCAAAGCCTGCCAACATGCCCAGCAGTGCGCCTGTTACAATAAGCTTCCATTCGTCTTGCTGGTACGCAGGACGAAGCACACCTTCGAACTCTTCTGACGACAATGCCTGCATACGCTCACTAAGGTCCTGACCAACATGCAGTGCGCCGTTGGCGTAATCAAACGCGTAAAGTAAGTATTTATCAGAATGATCGAAAATTTGCTGTACTGCTAGCGATTTCATTTTGTGATAATTTTCCGAGCCAACGCCCAACGCGAAGTAAGGCTGTGCGATAGACACGTATCGCTCGATAGCGTCATTCACGTGTAATTCAATTAGCTCTAGCAGCTGAGCTGAACCGGACCCGTGTAGAATTATGTGCGTAATATTTTTCGGCGTTATCAGCTTTTCTTCGATAATAGAGGCGTAAACCTGTGATACTTCTTTCTGCCGTTTTAAAAACATACCTTGAATAGTAACTGGCCCTAGTTTGCGCGGGCGTTTTGGCTCGAAGATAATTTTGATTGCAATCCAGTTAGTGGCGTAACCAACCAAAAGACCGCCCAGTGGCAAAATCCACCACGCCTGATAGAAGTACCACAACAGCATGGTGGGCAAACCGAACAAAAAGCCAAAATAAAAGCCGCTTTTTACAATGAACGGAAATTCTTTGCTGCCCGCCGTTAAGAAAATCTCATTTATGAGTTCAGGGGAATTGACAAGCTGCTCAACCACAAGCTCTTTAATATCGAGAATTTCCGAAATATTGTGTTGGAAGTCATCCACCATTTTATGCACAACATTTGGAATGTCGTTTTCTATACGCTGATAAACAAGATTTTTCCCTTGAACCGGAAGGGCTGCCCATAACTGAGGTGCGGATTCAGCCATTACGTCGTTCACCACTTTGCGCACGACTTGGCTGAGTCTTCGCTCTATGGCTTTGGTTAACTCGTCAGGGTCTAATCGTTGAGCAAGCTCTTCAACGCTAAGCAACTTTCCAAGCACAAGCTCAACTTCAATTTCTGCCATTTGCCGACGTTTTGCAGGAATGAGCCCTTGCCAGCCAAAAATGGGTTTTATTCCCACAAACTCTATAGGGTAAAACATCATTTTTACCGCAAGGTAATTAGTTAGCCAGCCAACAACGGCACTTATCAACGGGATTGATAAAAGGCTTAGCGTTTCAAAATTCCATTCCATACTGCGAACAAGTGGTCCGATTTTATTATTCTACTACTCAGGCTACTGAGTGGTTGGGATTTGGTCAATGTAAAAAATAAAATTAGTGCTAATTGTTGATTGAAAACAATGCTGCATACAGCTAAATAATAGTGATTGTGACGAGAACGTACCAATTAGGTAGTAGATTCTAACTTTTGTGCATACAGTGAAATATGATAAAAGATGCGACCGCTGGGCGAAGCGTCTTTCAAACTGAATAGGTAGTTGCCATGGCAGTATTCGATTTGCGATTAAAAAAAATAGAGCACGACATCGAGCATGCACAAAGTTACGATGAGTATGAAGCGGCGTGCCTAGCGCATGATGCCTTATCGGGTGCTGAAGAATGGAAAGCCACAGACGAGAGTGACAACTACGACCACCTGCTCATTCGCAAGCGTGTTCAGCGACTTCAAATTGCGCGAGGCAAAGGCGATATTCACGCGCTTATGTCTATTTTACACGAGGGCCTTCATGGCAACTTAGGCAATATTGCCAACCCAATACTGCTAAGCCATTGTAAAATCGGCACAAAATACCTCATTGAACAGTTTATTGATGAAGTGACACTTGCCTTAGAACAAATTTTTAATGCCGACGAAAACGAAGTCGATTTCTACGAAAAGTTATATTTTTTTGAAGAAACCGCTCACGCGTTTGGGCGTAGCTGCCTAATGCTATCTGGTGGCGCCGGCTTGGGCTTCTTTCATGCAGGCGTTGTAAAGTCGTTAAACGAAAAAGGCCTATTACCTACCGTTGTTTCAGGAGCAAGCGCAGGCTCTATTATTGCCGCCATGCTTGGCACACGAAACCACGACGAACTGATTGAATCTTTAAGTGCTGAATTTATTTATGAAACTTTTAAGCACTGGCGCAGTTTCGCAGGTTTAGGTAAGAAGAGCTTGTTCGATAGCTCTGTACTTGAAAACGCGCTAATTGAACTTTTCGACTTAACGACGTTTGAAGAGGCGTTCAAAAAAACCGGTCGTCATATTACCGTTACAGTATCCCCTGCCGACCTACATCAACACTCAAGATTACTAAACGCTAAAACATCACCAAACGCCATTATTGCTCAAGCTGTTCGTGCCTCTTGTGCAGTGCCAGTCATTTTCAGTCCGGTACAGCTTAGAGCGAAAACGCAAAGCGGTGAAATTGTGCCTTATATTCCCAACAGGCGTTTCGCCGATGGCTCGTTGATGGCAGACCTTCCCTTTGAGCGCTTAGCACGACTCTATGGTGTTAACCACAGTATCGTAAGCCAAACCAACCCTTTGGCGGTTCCTTTTATATCGAACAATCGTGTAGATCCAAATTCACTATGGGACATGTCGACGAGGCACTTAGGTCAGCTGGCTAAGTCGAACAGCATTTTTGCCATTGATATTATCGAACGACTTACAGGCAACAAAAGCGCAAAGCTGGCGATACATAAAGTACGCTCTATTATTGACCAACAGTACGTGGGGAACATTAATATACTTCCTAAGCGACAGCTTAGAAACTTGTCGCAAGTGCTATCTAACCCTACGCAAGAAAGCATTCAAAATCTTATCACCAGTGGTGAGAGAGCGTCGTGGCCTCAACTGCATGTTATTAAAAGAAATACTAAAATAAGTGAAAACTTACGCTATCATTTAACAAAGCTGAAAAAACGAGAAGCGGTAGAGCTTGGTCACGCCTAAATTTAAGATTTATTGAATATAGTAAAACTGACAGCAAACGCTTATCGTAAGACCGTTAATAGATAACAGCCTAGTTAAGGACTCCGGTGAGCGTACATCCCCCAAACCCTGACAGCATGTATACGCAGCAGGTAAAACAACTCATAAATATGGTATACCCGCAAGAAGCGGGGCACGGCTCTATTTTTGAAGATGCACGTCACTATTTTTCTTCTGCCCCAGAACAAGAGAAACAAATACAAACATTAAAAGCGCAGCTAGCTAACGCTACTGAAAAAGAGTCGGATAGCAAAGAGCAGCTTGAAGCTAAATTGAAAAAAAGCACCGCGCTTTTAAATAGTGACCGCAACGAGAGGCTTGAGCGGTTGCAGGCGGTTATAAATAAGATTGTTCAACTTTGCGAGGGTGACTCTTTTGACGAAACTCAGCTGTTAAGCGCTAAATTTTTGGGGACATTATTGCTGCTTACTCGCGGTAATGAAGGTAACTTTGCGAAAATACATCAGCGCTACAAACCTATTTATAAAGCAGTGTTAACACTGCGTTTGGTTGATAAACTTTTGCGACATAAAACAGTTGCGCATACCTATTTATCGAAATACAAAAATACGCTGTCACGCTTCGATAACGAACAAGAGGGCTTTACAAGGTGGAAGGAAGCGCTTGCAACACCCCTTATTACCGCTGCATTGCTGCAGGATGTTGGGTTGCACTGCCCCGATGCGCTAAACATTTTAAAAGGGGAAAATGGTGATCTTGACGAATTCAGACTGCTTGAAGAGACTCAACGAAAATCCCTGCTTAAAATAAATTTTCACAATACGCTAAAGTACCTGTCGGAAGGTTTGGGTACCCCAACTTATATCGGCAATGACAAGGCAGAAAGAGAAGTATTTAATGCAAAGCAAAAAGATGCCCATGCATTTTTGCTTTCCCTGGTTAAAGACGCATTTGTTTCAAAAACAGGTTTAGGTGAGCTTGTTAAAATTCCACAAATTTACGTGTCGATTGTGCTGTCGACAAAACCCGACTACACAAGATTAAGCCTACCAAAGGGCTATATGCTTATAGAGCAACTAGCCAAGAAAGGAAGTTTAAACAAACAGCTAGCCCAAGATTTCATAGATATTGTTGGCTATTTCCCTCAAGGTTTTGGCGTAACCTTCATTCCCGTTAACGAAAAGGGTTACGAAAAAAATCAATTCGAGTGCGCTATTGTAACTGGCTTAAACCCAAGCAACCCTGCCGAGCCTACTTGTAAAGTGGTAACTCGAAATCAAAACTACATTAGCAGCGGTACAATGGAAGTGATACCAAAGGCGCGCAATTTATATTTCCAAGGCAATAGGAAAAAGCTTATGCGAATGGGCAAAGAACGCTTAATGGAAATAATTAATCAGCTTTCAAGTAATGTAAGTTCAGATGCAGTTGAAGACTTAGTACCCAGCTTTTGGGAGCCGCATGACTTTTTTGGGTACAAAAAGCACCAAAATTTGTGGGTTAAAAAACAATAGCGCTTAGGTTCATATACAAAAAGTTCATATACCCAAAATCCAGGCACAAAAAAGCAAGCGTTAGCGCTTGCTTTTTTTCATCGTGAGCAAATAATGCGTTCGGCGTTTTAGCCCTCGCCTTTCTCTGCGTTAGCACTAGTATCTTGCGTTTTCGCCGCTGTTTTTCGTGTTGATGTACTTGCACGCTTAGAAGCGGTACCAGACGCCGACGTTGTTTTCTTAGCTGCGGTACTTGTGCTGCGTTTAGCAGTGGTACTTGCTTTACGCGTCGTAGATGCTTTTCTTGCAGGCGCTTTGGTAGTTGCTGCTTTGGCATCAGTCGCTTCAGCTGTAGCAGCTTTAGCAGCAGGCTTTGCAGCGGCTGCGCTCTTTGTCGTCCTTTTAGTAGCAGCCTTTTCAGATGCTTTGGCTGCAGCTTCTTTGGCAGCTAAAAGGGCCACTTGCTCAACCAGTAAATCTACTTTTGCATTAAGTAATGCAAGCTGCTTGTCTTTTTTCTGACGCTTTTTACTTCCCGATAACGCACTTACCACTGGATTGCCCAGCACTATCTTTTGCGCGGTATCTACAATTGCCATCGGATTGAGCGTACGCTTTAATTCACTTTCAACTTCAAGGCCTTTCGCCTGCATAGTTTGAATTGCTTCATGGGTATCGTCTATTCGCTGGCTTACCATACCTGCAGCAGTATCTAATTTAGCTGCAATAAGATCTGAACCGGCGGCTAGCCAACCGAATAACGGTGAAGATTTAATTGAAGATGACACGTTGCCTTCAAGTGCATTTGCAACTGCAGCGGCATCTTTATCAGTAGTCTTTGTACTCATAACGCCTCCTATCAAGGAGATTGGGGAAAATATTAGCGGGCACATGGCCCGCTACAAAGCACTAAGAATTAGTGCAGTATTTTGAACAGTAAATAAAGACGGGCAAGGTGCCCATCAGCATTACTTACTTGCAGCTAGCTTAGCTACCGCTTCAGTTAGCGCGTCAATCTTTGCAGAAAGCTCTTCAATACGCTGATCTGCAGGCTCTGAATCTAGACCAAGCTTCTTACGTACGTCTGCTACGCGGTTTTCAACGTCGTTAGTTGTTGATTTAAACTTAGTGCGAGCGTCTTCTTCAAGGGTTTCGCCTTTGCTTACCAAATCGTCGAACATCTTGTTCGCTTCTTCACTAAGCTTTTCGTAGCGACCTTGCGCTTCTTCTACGCTTTTTCCATAAGCGCCAAGACCTGCCAACCAAATTTTACGAGCCATTTCTTCAGCTTCGTTGATTTTGCCTTTAATTGTTTCTGTAGTAGTCATTTTTCAGCTCCTATGAATGCTAAATTTGAGTGTTCTTTAACACTATGTCCTAACTTTACGCATAACAATTAGAAACCGCATACTAAAAAACAAAAAAATAAAAAAAAGCCCGACATTTAGTTCGGGCTTTAATTTAAACATTTGATTTATATAGAATTATTTATAATACCTTGACAACATTATAGCTCTACGTCCGCAAGATGCATTACGAACGCGTATTCTAGTGCAGTAGATTCAAAACGCTTGAAGCGCCCTGATGCACCACCATGTCCGGCTTCCATATTAGTTTGGAACAGAAGCAAATTATCGTCGGTTTTGTATTCTCTTAACTTAGCCACCCATTTCATTGGCTCGAAATACTGCACCTGAGAGTCATGTAAACCAGTTGTGACCAGCATATTTGGGTACCCTTTAGCCTCAACCTGGTCGTACGGTGAATAAGAAAGCATGTATTCAAATTCAGCTTTGCTTGCTGGGTTACCCCATTCTGTGTACTCACCGGTTGTAAGCGGAATAGATGGGTCGCTCATAGTTGTTACTACGTCAACAAACGGCACGTGTGCACTTACACCTCGATACAGCGATGGCTCCATATTTACAATGGCCCCCATAAGTAGGCCGCCAGCACTGCCGCCCATAGCAAATACGCGGTCTTTGTCGGCATAGTTTTGAGCTACCAAACCTTTCGATACATCAATAAAGTCAGTAAATGTATTAACTTTGTTTTCCATTTTCCCGTCTTCGTACCACTCTCGGCCAAGCATTTGACCACCTCGAATATGGGCAATAGCAACCACAAAGCCGCGATCAAGCAACGACACCCAACTACTTCTGAAGGTTGGCTCTACCGTTGAACCGTATGAACCATATGCATATTGGTAAAGAGGATTTGTACCGTCCTTCTTAAAGCGTGCTTTTTTGTACACTAATGAAACCGGAACCTGCGTGCCGTCTCTTGCGTCAATCATTACACGTTCAGACGCATATTCATTTGAATCGAATGTGTCAGAAACACGGGTTTGCTTCATAACCTTGGTTTCAAAAGTGTCTAGATTTACGTCTAGTATAGAGCCAGGAGTAGTAAGCGAGCTGTAATAAATACGAAGTACATTGGTATCTACTTGAATATTGGCATTGAAATATGCGCCGTAGATGGGATCTTGTGTTGGTAACACTTTCTGTTCGCCAGTTTCAATATTGTGAACCACCAAACGGAGCATGCCGTTTTCTTTCTCTTTAACCACAAGGTGATTCTTCAACACTTCAATACTTTGCACAAATACATCAGAACGATGAGGCACTACTTCTTCCCACGTCGACAAATCATTTTTTGTCTCTGCTGGAGCCTTCATTACCTTAAAGTTCTTGGCATCGATGTTTGTTAGCACGTAATACGCATCGCCAAGCTTCTCTAAGCTGTATTCCTGTCCATCTTTGATAGGCAGGAAAATTTCAGGTGCCTGCGTCGGGTTATTTGCATCAATAATCGTAACACCCGTTTTTTCGGTGTTACTGTGATAGATGTAAATCTCATCAGCGTCTTTACTCTTGCCAATAAACGTATAAAACGTTTCATCGGTCTCTTCGTAAACTAATGCGTCATCAGCCTGAGGAGTACCCAATTTATGGCGATATACTTGATAACCCAAAAGGGTTTGAGGGTCTTTCTTAACGTAAAATAGGTGCGTGTTGTCGTTCGCCCAAAGAATAGTGCCAGATATGCCTTCTAAAACGTCATCAAGTTTTTCGCCTGTCTTGAGGTTTTTTACATATGCAGTGTAAATACGACGGCTAAGGGTATCTTGTGAATAAGCTAGCAGCTCATTGTTTTCACTTACTGAGTAATCACCAATACTAAAATAGTCATGCCCTTCAGACATAACATTGGCATCAAGTAATACCTCTGGCTCGCTGTCTAGGGTAGGCTTACGTAGATAGATAGGATACTCGTTTTCACCCGAGTAGCTCGTGTAGTACCAATACCCATTGTAAAAAGCAGGTACCGTTGAGTCGTCTTTCTCAATGCGTGAGACAAGCTCTTCATAAAGCTTTTCTCGCGTTTCTTTGAGCGGGCTTAGCACCGATTCAACATAAGCATTCTCAGCTTCTAAATGCGCTAATATTTCTTTATTTGTGCGAGAGTCATCTCTCATCCAATAATAATTGTCGGTACGGTTGATACCGTGTGCCGTCATTTCAAACGGCACTTTTTTAGCAACTGGCGCAGGTACATCGGTGTTAAGCATCACGTTAGGTGCCTGTTGTTGAGAAATGGTGTTGGCTGGTTCCTGCTGCTTCTCTGCGCTGCAACCCGCTAGCAGACCGCTAACAGCAGCGGCTATCCATAAGTGTTTCATCATCTTTCCTATATATCAGAGCGCTCGACGTACGCCCTTTTTTGTTCTTGGATTCAGTATATCCAAATAATAATGTCGTTCTAGCGGTTACTGGTCAACTTCTACGGTACTGCAATATTTAAATGTTACAAGATGTGATGAACTGCGAATACACTGTCTCGTCAACGATCAAAAAGCGATAGATACAATAAAGGCGCCATTAAGGCGCCTTCATAAATGTATTCATTTGCTAACAATGTGACTATTAGTCTACGATGTCTTTTGGCATGTCATCGCGAATTTCCTGCCAAACCTTGCCGCTCTCAATACCATATTTTCTCACTACTACAGGCACACGGTCGTATTCGCCCTTTTCTGCCACTTCGAGAAGATCTGCGTAGTATTTGTTGGCAACATCACGCGCTTGCTGATAATCGAAGAAGAAACCACCAATACGTGAATAAAGACCTCTGAACCCATTCATCATTAGAACGAAAACGTTATTGTTCGATGCTAACGCAAGGTCGTGAGTCATTTGATAATCGAACTGAGCAAACGCAAGCCCCTCTTGTTCAACATCTTTATAACGCGCAATAATTGCTGCAGATTCTTGAGGATTGTTACGAATTGCGCCTCGGATAAATACCGCACTTAGGTTTGTGCGCGCAGCAAGCAAGTTATCGACAAGCTCAGGAATGCCTTCTTGGTCTAATCGGGCAAGCGTTTCTAAAATATTCAAGCCGCATGTTTCCCAAAAGTTGTTCACTTTTGTTGGCTTGCCGTGCTGTATCGTCAACCAGCCATCACGCGCTAAGCGCTGGAGTACTTCACGTAATGTTGTTCTTGTTACACCAATGAGCTCAGATAACTCTCGCTCTGCAGGCAGAATGGTGCCTGGAGGAAAGCGTCCGCTCCAAATTGACTCAACAATATATTCTTCGGCGAATCCAGCGGGACTCTGCGCCTTATAAATCATAACTAATCGCCTGCACGTTATTGTTATTTTGTAACTGATTGTACCAGATGCTCATTTATTATCACAATGAAATATGCGCCGTCCAGCAAAGGTTTTAACATCTTGTTAAAACAAACCGGTACATTTACCACATTCATTTCTCATAATGTGCATTTATTGAGCACTGCCACGAGCATTTACCGCCTAAATGATCAACATTTTGAAAATTAGACAAATATTCAGGTACTTTCACAGGGTGGGGTCTGTGAATTGCTTTCTCAAGGCGTTAATATCATGTACGCTTAAATTCCGTCTATAATGACAGCAGCGAAATCGCTTAAACTCGAAAAATATCGCGTATTCAGAGCGGTTTACGTATGCAATAACCGGAAATACACAATGTAAAGTTACACAAAAACGTGTGCTTTGTTGTAAAAGGAACAGGAACTCATGCAAACTTCAATGATCGCGGCGATCTATCAGAATTTCCTGGGACACGCGCCCGACTGGTACAAGAAAACCATTATTGCCTTTCTCATTGTAAATCCAATCATTTTTATGGTTGACCCTTACATTGCAGGTTGGACTCTTGTTATACAGTTCATATTCACCCTGGCAATGGCGCTAAAGTGCTACCCACTGCAGCCTGGGGGGTTGTTACTCATTGAAGCCATGTTTATTGGGATGACCTCGCCCGGACATATGATGCATGAGATTGAGGTAAACCTTGAAGTATTGCTTCTTTTAGTATTCATGGTTGCAGGTATCTATTTTATGAAAGACCTGCTGATGTACTTGTTTACCAAACTGGTTATAAAAGTACGTAACAAACTTGTGCTTTCACTGGCCTTTATCGTTGCCTCAGCGTTTTTATCAGCTTTCTTGGATGCTCTTACCGTTGTGGCGGTAATCATAAGCGTAGGCTTAGGCTTTTATTCTATTTATCATAAAGTGGCTTCGGGCAAGGAGTTTCATTCAGACCATGACCACACCAGCGATGATGAACTAGGCAGCCACGATTTAGAAGACTTCCGTGCTTTCCTTCGCAACCTTATGATGCACTCAGCGGTTGGTACAGCGCTGGGCGGTGTAATGACGATGGTTGGCGAACCACAAAACCTAATTATTGCAGACAAAGCGGGATGGAACTTCGTAGAATTCTTTATTCGCATGGCCCCTGTAACGCTGCCTGTTTTCGTATTCGGTCTATTAACCACCATTGTTCTAGAAAAGACTGGCCTATTTACCTACGGCGCCAAGCTACCTTCTGCTGTTAGACAAATCCTTATTGATTACAACGACCATATGGACAAAGGTCGCAGCAAGCGCGAAAGCGCCAAACTTATCGTTCAAGCACTTATTGGTATTTGGCTAATTGTAGGTCTTGCTACACACATGGCTTCAGTTGGACTTATCGGCCTATCGGTTATTGTACTTGCTACATCGGCAAGTGGTGTAATTGAAGAACATGCGCTTGGTAAAGCGTTTGAAGAAGCACTGCCTTTTACTGCACTGCTATGTGTTTTCTTCGGGGTCGTGGCCGTTATTATCGACCAAGGCTTATTCCAACCTGTTATTCACTGGGTACTTTCGTTTGAAGGTGAAACGCAAATGGTTATGTTCTACCTAGCCAACGGCGTACTTTCTATGGTCAGCGACAACGTATTTGTTGGTTCCGTATACATTACTGAAGTAACGGCTGCATTAGAAGCAGGCCAAATTACGCGTGACCAATACGACATGTTAGCAGTTGCTATTAACACGGGTACAAACTTACCAAGTGTTGCTACACCAAATGGACAAGCTGCGTTCTTGTTCTTATTAACCTCTGCGATTGCACCACTGCTTCGTCTATCTTATGGCCGCATGGTAATGATGGCGCTTCCGTACACTGTAGTGCTAACCATTGTGGGTTTATTAGCAACTTACCTTGGCCTTGCAGATGCAACACAAGTGCTTTACGACATGCACTTAATTGAGCACCACACTGCCGCTGAAGCTGGCATGGAAGCGGTGGGGCATTAATTAATGCGTTCACCTATTAGAAGTATTAGCCAATGGGCAGAGCACAAGTCTTCATGGCTTGTGCTTTTCGCCACCTCTCTAGGTTTAGAAATTGCTGCGCTGTATTTTCAATATGGCATGGGCCTGAAGCCTTGCATTATGTGCATCTATCAGCGCACTGCAATGTATGGCATCGTGCTCTCGGCGCTCATTGTTTTATTTAAAAACAACGGCCTTACTCGCATGATAGGTTTTGCCGGTTGGGCGGTGTCTGCAGGCTGGGGGTTTCTTATTGCAAAAGAACACATTGGCATTTTAAATGCTGCTAACCCGTTTTTTGCAAGTTGTGAAATTGTTCCTAACTTCCCTTCATGGCTACAACTGCACGAATGGATCCCCGCTGTATTTGCAGCTGAAGGGGACTGTATGGAAGATAGCTGGCAGTTTCTTTCTATGGGAATGGCTGAGTGGATGCAAATAATCTTTGCTGCGTATTTTGCAGTATTTGCTATCGTGTTTGCGTGCCGCCTATTGGATAAAAAGCCCTTTTGATTGATTTATCCATTTTACCCTCTCGGCTACCCCCTATCCAAACCGAGCAAGGTCCAGTAACCATACAACGCATCGCGCATAAACATTGCGATGCGTTGTGTGAAGCAGGTCAAAAATCTATTCATCATGTTAAGCCCTGGTTTGGTGCCTCAGTATGTCCTGTAACACCAGCATTAGCGAAGCAGTGTATAGATTCTATGGAAAAAGCCCGTGACACTGGCTACGGGTTAACCTATTTGCTTATGCACAATGAAACCTGTTTGGGGATGGGCATTATCAACTATATTAACCACACGCACCTAACAGCTAATTTGGGTTATTGGTTAAGTCCGCAGGCATGTGGAAAAGGGCTGGCCACGGCAATTTGTGAAGCGCTTAAGAAACTAGCCTTTTCACAAATGAACTTGCACCGACTAGAATGCTATGTAGAGCCCAACAACAAGGCCAGTTTGCGCGTTGCCGAGCGAATTGGTGGTGTTAAAGAAGGTTTATGCCGCAAGCGTATTTTTGGCAGAGACGCCCTGCTCTACGCCATTGTTAATGACTAGTTCAAGTACCAGCGCTTCTCATCTCCAGGCTTTTAATCCACACCTTTTAATCTAGGTCTTCTAGCGGCCAAATGGCAATGTAGTCTTCAAACTCGTTTAAGTCTACATCCGATTCAAACACCGTTTTGTTTCGTACCGACATGCCAGCTGCATGCATCGCATGCTTTTTACCTTTGTTTAGCAATGGATGCCACGACGGTAGCCCTCTTCCTTCGTGTAAGCGTCTGTATGCACAACTGGTAGGCATAAAGAAGATATCTTTAAGGTTGTCTTTAGTAAGCTTTACACAGTCAGGCACAAGCTCGGTGCGCCTTGCATATTGGGTACACTCACACTTTTTTGTGTTTAGGTAAGAGCAGACAATATTGGTGTAGTGAATTTGCTCGTTCGCTTTTATGTGATCGGTAGGTGAATATTCCTCAGCACTCTCGTCATCTATGAACTTGTGTAGGCAACATTTCGCACATCCATCGCACAACGACTCCCACTCAGTTTGGGTCATTTCCTCTAACGATTTAGTTTCCCAGAATGGCTGTGTCATTCGTTAATTACCTCGGTATCTAAGGTCAGATGCCCCTTGAGCTCCACGTTTACTTTATCACCTGCAAACAAAGGGCCTACACCTTTTGGCGTGCCTGTAAGCACTACGTCACCAGCGTCTAATCTAAACTCGCTCGACATATGGGCAATTTGCGGCACTATTTTGTGCAGCATCAACGCCGTGTGCCCCTTCTGCCTTACTTCACCATTAATGGTTAATGAAAAATGTAAGTCATCAAGCTCAGCTATTTGGTCAATAGGAATAAAGCATGAAAGCGGCGCGCTGCCATCAAATGATTTCGCTCTCTCCCATGGCTGCCCGTCTGCTTTCAGTTTAGCTTGAACATCGCGAAGCGTTAAATCTAAGCCAAGACCAATGCCCCAGATAGCGTCGCGTACTTCTTTTTCGCTAGCATTTTTAAGCGTAGACTTTAGCAGTACCGACACCTCTAATTCATTGTGACACTCACCTTTGCCGGTTGGAATCGCTACTGGCTGTGATAAAGCGCACAGCGCTGCCGAGGGCTTCATAAATAGTAAGGGTTGTTCAGAGACTACCGAGTTCATTTCTGCAATATGGTCAAGGTAGTTACGACCGATACACATCACTTTCCCCGTAGGCAATGCAATATCGTTTCCCTGCTTATCTTTGTGTGAATACTGCATTAATAACCTCGCTTTATTCTTTCAGACAAATAACCCACTGAAACACCGAAATACGATGAGCGATTCCATTTCATTAGCGTGTGGAAGTTGTTATAGACCAAATAAACTCGGCCATTCTCGCCGTCAGGCATTATCAATGAGGCTTTTATATCTACTTTGGGTAAGTCTCGACCATCAAAACGCTTAACGCCATGTTCGTGCCAAAAACGCAATGGCTTCATATTTGCCTTAGACAAACCAGAAATTGAAATCGGCTGAGTAAGCTTTACCTGTCGTCCCCACGTACCATTGTCAGTCCAACCTTCTGATGAAAGGTAGTTAGCGATTGATGCAAATACATCGGCTTTTGTGTGCCAAATATCCTTTTTACCATCGCCATCGTAATCTACCGCGTAGTTGGAAAAAGAAATGGGCATAAACTGGGTTTGCCCCATGGCGCCAGCCCAAGAGCCTTTAAAGTCAGCTACTTTTGCATGTCCCTCATTCAAAATGTTAAGCGCGGCAAAAAAATTATCTTTAAATAACTTTTCTCTGCGCCCTTCAAAGGCCAATGATGCAAGAGCAGACAGCACACTATAATTGCCCTGAATTTTGCCGAAGTTAGATTCATTACCCCAAAGCGCCACAATAAATCTAGCTTGTACACCATAGTCTTTCGCAACACGCTCTAATAAGTCTTTATTGTCTTCGTAAAGCGCTACAGCCTGCTTAACCTTCCAATCTGGTACGCGAGTAGACAAATAACTATCTAGCGTTATTTTTCTTTCTGGCTGATTTTTATCACTCTTTATAACGGTGGGGCGAAAAGTGATGTCAGCAAACGCTTCGTCGATAAGCGCTTCTTCATAGCCCTTTTCTTGCGCTTCAATGCGCAGTGCTGAAACATACTCGTCGAACTTGGCAAACTGCTCGTCTTCGCTTTGTTGTGCATGCGCCAAGGAGAAAACGCTTAAGAATAAAGACAGGGAAGCTACGGCTTTACCTAAAAGACTTAGGTGAATCGTAAGGCCGCGGCGTAAATACAGTTGTAAACGTAAATGCATAAAACCTTAAAACTTTTTATCAGGGGTTTTAGAAAGACCTAGTGACTCGCGATGTTTCTCTAGCAAATTGTCTTCTTTAGGCGGCATTTGTAGATAAAAACCTTGCTCATTAAGCGCATCTATCAGCTTTTCCTTATCGACACCGCCAAGGCGCTCACGCTTCTCAAGGGCAATGATTGTCACAAGTTCAGGCACGCCAAAGCGCGACATTAGCGCCCCAGGTACATCTTCAAAGTGGCCTTTCTTTGGAACGTATAAATACATTCCTTGCTTTTTGTTGGTTTTATAAACCGCACATAACATAGTGAATCTCTTGTCTCTTATTGATTATAAGGTAGAAAAATAATTACTCTGGCGCGTCGCCAAGAAGCGCTTTTACGTGTGGCATAAACAGCGGCGCGCGCCAGGTTGAAAGCACATCTGGCATAAGCCCTTGTACACGCGTTTCATCAACTTGAAACCAGTACCACTTCAAAAGCTGATTTAGCTGTTTTTTAGACGCAATTACATCAGAACTTACGCCATTTTCTTGGGCAATTTTCTCTGAAATAACTTTTAAATCGCTGAGGGCTTTTTTATATTTTGGAACATCAATGAGTCGAAGTACCACGGGTAACCGCAGATTTTCGGGTGTTTGTGCGTATTTAGCTCTTGCATCATCAATAAGCGAAATAATGGTGTCGCCGTAGCGTCTAATTGATTGATGATTAATGCCATTAATGCGGGAAAGCCCACTTTTACTGTCTGGCAAACGCTGCGCAGCTTCAAACAAATGACCTTCTTTAAAGACGAAGTTTAATGCTAAGTCTTTTTCTCGCGCAGTATGCAAACGCCATGCGGCGAGTGCTTGTAATACGGTTAGCTGCTCGGCATTCAAACGCCAATTATTCTTGATTTGCAGATAAGCAAAATCTTCGGGCATTTGTGCACGCTTTTTGGCTCCAAGCAGCGCTATTTCATCGAATATCCAATGAACCTTCCCTGCTTGTTTAATTTCGGCGTCAAGCTGTTGATAACACGGTAAAAGGTAAAGCACATCGTTAGCCGCATAGCTTAACTGCGCTTCACGTAAAGGCCTTGCAAGCCAGTCGGTGCGCGATTCTCCTTTATCAAGTGATACGTCGCACAGCATTTCAACCAATTTTGCATACCCCAACGTAGGCCCTTTGCCTAATACGCTTGCAGCAAATTGGGTGTCGAATATGGGTGAAGGGAGTGTGCCAAAAGCCGTTAAAAAAGTTTCCAAGTCTTCAGAGCACGAATGCAACACCTTCACAACAGCTTCATTCTCGAGAAGCGAGACAAAAGGCTGCATGTTCTCTATGGCAAGTGGATCTATTAACACCAATTGGTGTCCATCGTAGAGCTGAATTAAGCCAAGATGGGGAGTAAGCGTGCGTGTTCGTACGAATTCAGTATCAAGCGCTATGGCTTCTTGACGCTGTGCTGCAATGCAGACTTTTTCTAGTTGTTCGTATGTTGTTATTAATTGATATTGCATATTCAGACACAGTAATAAAAAAGCCGGCAAACGCCGGCTTTAAGTATACTAATTCAGAGAAATTAGTCTCTTAACTCACGACGTAGAATTTTACCTACATTGGTTTTAGGCAGGTCGTCTTTAAATACAACCTGTTTTGGCACTTTATAGCCCGTCAGATGATTTCGGCAATGCGCAATAACATCTTCTGGCGTTAGTGAGTCGTTGCTTCTTACAACAAAAAGCTTAACAACTTCACCGCTAACCTCGTGTGGAACCCCTACCGCAGCCGCTTCAACGATATCATCGTGCATTGCAGCCACTTCTTCAATTTCATTAGGGAACACGTTGAAGCCCGACACAAGGATCATATCCTTTTTACGGTCAACAATATAGAAGTAACCTTCATCATCTACGGTTGCAATGTCGCCAGTAGCAAGCCAACCATCTTTCAAAATTTCTTCTGTTGCTTCAGGACGGTTCAGATAGCCTTTCATTACCTGCGGGCCTTTTACCCACATTTCGCCTGGCTCGCCTTTTTCAACAGGGTTTCCGTCATCGTCTAAAAGCTTGATGTCTGTTGAAGGCACAGGCATACCAATGGCGCCTTTATAAGCTTCAATTTGCGGTGGGTTTACTGCCACTACAGGTGAACATTCTGTAAGACCATAGCCCTCAAGAAGAACAGTGCCCGTAACTTTTTCCCACTTTTCTGCAACTGGGCGCTGAACGGCCATACCACCGCCAAGACCAAACTTAAATTTGCTGAAGTCAAGCTCGTCGAACCCTGGTGTGTTTAGTAATCCGTTAAACAGCGTATTTACACCAGGTAAAATGGTGAACGGATATTTGCTAAGTTCATCAACAAAAGCAGGCATATCACGAGGGTTAGTAATAAGTAGGTTGCGACAACCATACTTAACAAACATCAGGCAGTTCGCTAGTAGTGCAAATATATGATAAAGCGGAAGCGCGGTAACCACGAAGTCTTCCCCTTCCTCGATAACAGTCTCGAGAATACCTGAAACCTGCTCAAGGTTAGCAACCATGTTACGGTGAGTAAGCATAGCGCCTTTCGACACACCAGTAGTACCACCTGTATACTGCAGAAAAGCCAAGTCGGTATTGCTGATATCTGGGCGAGTGTAAGTAAGCGATTGTCCTTTCTTAACCGCCGCGGTAAATGAGGTGGTTTCAGGAAGATTAAACGCTGGCACCATCTTTTTAACATACTTCACAACCGCGTTTACTATCCAGCGCTTAGGTGCTGGAAGCATATCACCGAGTGAGGTAAGAAAAACTTCTTGCAGATTAGTGTCTGCAATCACTTCTTCAAGTGTACAGGCGAAGTTCTCGACTATTACAATAGCCTTCGCGTTTGCATCGTTAAGCTGGTGCTTAAGTTCGCGTGCTGTGTAAAGCGGGTTAACATTAACCACAACCATACCCGCACGTAGAATGCCAAACATTGCTACCGGGTACTGAAGAAGATTAGGCATCATAATTGCCACAGCATCACCGCGCTTCAAACCGCTTGACTGCAAATATGCTGCAAATTGAGCAGACAACGTATCAAGCTCTTCAAAAGTAATAGAGTGCCCCATGTTAATGAAGGCTTCTTTATTTTTAAATTTCTTTACCGATTGCTCGAATATGTCTACTACAGACGCATAGCGCTCGGCATCAATTTCAGCGGATACGCGAGGGTCGTAATGCTTAAGCCAGGTTTTTTCCACCAAAACCTCCTCTTCTTTATTCTTATTCATTGGTTGGTGTACTAAAAACCACCACCAACATAACTGGTCTGATAACTTGCGAATAGTATAGGATGTGTAAAAAAAAATAAACGGCGCAATTTACAATTGCTCAACAAATTGGCTAATTAACGCGCCTACATCCTCAGTATTTTCCATGTGAATATGATGCCCGCCTACTAATTGTTCATATCGGGCATTTTTAAACCACGACGCTCTTTTTGGATAATTGGCTTCTAAGTTCTTGAAACTACCTGAAGCGCCTATTATTAACATAGGACACACAATAGCACGCAATAAGTTTTCTGCCTGTTTTTCCGTCAACCTCAATATAGATTTTGTTCTAAGGCGGGTGTCTGAAGACCAAAACTGCTGGCCATCAGCTTCTTCTTTTAGATTACGGCTTAAAATACTTCTGGCAGCAACAGCAGGTATGTCTGAAATTTTACATCTAGCTTCTACAGCCTTATCCAAATCGACGGGACGAGGCTGGCTGCGCCCTTTCTCAAAACGGTTTATTACTGCAGTTCTCATTTGCTGGTGCGTAGTGCTTTCATCTTCAACAAGAGGGCCACACGCATCAATACTTACGACAGCACGTACCTTCTCTGGAAACAAGCTTGCAAACATCGATGCCAATATACCGCCGAGAGAATGCCCTACTAAAATAACATCGCTAAACTGCTCGGATTGCCAAAGCGCGTAAAGGTCTTGAATATAATCAGCTTGATTGTAGTGTGTACCTAAAGGACGATGCTGCGAACGTCCGTGCCCTGCTAAGTCTACAGCAATATAGCGATACGCTTTAAAATAAGGAGCAAGTACCTTCATACTTTCAGCATTATCTAAATAGCCGTGTAGACCAATGACGACAGGTCCATCAACCTGATTATCCAATGCAGCTAGCTTTAAATCACCTGCCGAAAGCACAGTTTCTATCATTTTAACACCCTCTAAGCGGCAAGATCGCAGTCAACACCCGCCCCACCTTTGCCGCAAAACAAGAAAAAAGCGGCAAATATCTGCCGCTTTCAACTAAACCTATTTTTGTTTATCTAAACGAATTGGATGAGCCGTCGACTTTTTACGGCCTTGATTATTGGTTTGCTTTCCCTTTGGCATCGTTGAGCGGCTTGGGGCATTTTGATATCGAATAACGCGTGTTCTATTAAACCCCGGGTGAAAAAACGGGCTTCCCCACGGACGATAGAAAGGGTTTCCCCATGGGCCAAAAAAGGGCCCTGGGCCATAGAAAGGTGAATACCAGCCTGTGTGGTAATTGAAGAACATTGTATCGACTTCATACACATCACGCTTGCGCCACATGTGGTAGTCGTCGGCGATTATTGTAGGATAAATATAGGGTTGCTCACCAACTAAGCCGCTTGTTGGTAACGTGACTGTGCCTAAAAACGTGGCAGCGCGACCTTCTTCGAACACAATGGGGTCAACAAATCCGTCGATTTGCACCTTAAATCGCCCTGATGTCTCGCCGCCTGTGTTGGGCTTGCCATAATGATTCAGCGGGAAGTGAGCAAGTTCTATATACGTTTTGTTAGGCTTATTTTCTACACCAACAATAAGGCCGCCCCAACGCGCTTTTTGGCCTTGTACGTTAGCCCCTGATGTTACCGCTTTAGAATATGAAACCAATGGGGTTCCGTCTGGCACATCAATGTTTTCGGGCACAATAGCACACCCTGAGAAAATGACGACGGCTAATAGAATTAAGTAACGAGACATTTTAGCGCTCCAACGATAACCTAATAGACATTGCGGTCGTTTACTATGCCTAAACTGCATATTCAGACCACAACGTCACATTGTTTATCTCTTAAAATCAATGTGAGAAAACATGTCAAAACAATAACATAACAGTAGCATTTATTATTGGCGACAACTACATCCTCAATCTTACATTTTTATAAATTTCGTTACCGTAAAACCCAGCACAAATAACAAGAATGATAGTAAGACCGAATTGTTTAGATAGTTAAGATATGGATTTGTTCAAATAGAAATTGCGTTAGGCGTAGATGTCTACGCCAAACATTGATTGAATTGATTCACGCTGTTGTTGCTTTTCAAAGCTGGTATAAGACGCAATGGCTTGTTGAGAGTATGCATTACCTTCCTCTCGAACAAACTGCTGATACGCTTTTGCATTGTCGGTACCCTGTTCATCAGGTGCCACAACGATCGCCCGCGTAGACGATTCTTCTTGACCCTTACTACTTTGTTGAGGGTCTTTAGTTACTTTTGCTACCCTTCCCTGACTACCGTCAGATGAAGGTATGGAAAAACTAGTATTGATGTTCATACAGCGCTAATGAGAGCAAAAATCACGCCAAAGTCTTAAAACTATTATTGCTGCTATTCTCTTCCCGGTAGCTTTTTCCACGTCACCTTATCACGTAAATAAACGGGCTCGACATTTACAGCGTCTGATACATCACCGCAATCTTTTGCCATACTAGCCAATGGCAACATGTAAATGGCATTGGGCAACGTAACCGTTACCTCTGGTGTAGCAGCATGACCTTGAAGCCATTGTTGTAGTGGCTCGTAAGCGTCCCACCCTGTTCCCGCCACAACAAAAGATTTACCGTCTATTGCAGCCATTTGTTCCAACGCTACTTCTGGGGGGCACACCTGCTCTTCTACTTCTAGCGTTAGCGCATTGCCGTCGGTTTTGTATACTGCAAAATACACCTCACCCATACGTGCATCTGATGCTACTGCAATAAATTGTGCTGATTTGTTTGTAGGTGTTGTTTTGTTAAGCGATGCTGCCACTTCTCGGGCCATTGCCTCTAGTGTGCTTACACCGGCTACTTTTAGGCCTGTACCAAGCGCCAAACCTTGAATCATGCCAGTGGCTATCCTTACGCCCGTGAAGCTTCCCGGACCGCGACCAAATGCCAACAGATCGAGCTCGTTTAATGAGACTCCCGCTTCTTTTAGCACCTCATCCACCATAGGTAGTAAGCGTTGACTATGCTGCTGGGGGCAAACTTCAAAACGTGACACAGTAATATTTTCAAGCTGTAGTGCTACTGAACACGCTTCAGTAGCAGTATCAATTGCTAAGATATTCATGATTATCTCTGTAACTTATTTATCATCTATATTTGCTAAAAAGCGTTCTACTTCGTCAAGACTGCGCGTACGCTTCATATCAGGCAAACTTCCTACAAACGTTTTGGCATAAGGCTTTGTTACTAAGCGGTTGTCACAAATAACCAATACACCTTTATCAGATGGATCTCTTATTAGTCGTCCAGCACCCTGTTTTAACGTAATGACCGCCTGCGGGATCTGAATGACTGCAAAAGGGTTTGCTCCCCGCTTTTTCACATCTTCCATACGCGCTTGCAGTAAAGGGTCGTCTGGCGATGCAAAAGGTAGCTTGTCGATCATCACGCACACCAAATCGTTTCCGCGTACATCAACACCTTCCCAAAATGCCCCCGTTCCCATTAATACCGCTTTTTCATCAGCTAGATAAGCATCAAGCAGCGCTTGCTTAGTGGTTGTTCCTTGTACCAACAGAGGGTTGTCTACCTCATCTTCTAGCTTTTCAGCAATTTCGCGAAGCATAGCGTGGCTGGTAAATAATAAAAAGCAGCGACCGCGGCTCGCTTTTATCAAGCGCTTAGCCGTTTGCAACAGTGTTTCACGCATAGAAAAACTATTGGGCTCAGGCAAATACCTAGGCACACATAGCATAGCCTGCTCTGGATAGTTAAACGGACTATCTAAGCCAAGTGTTTTCGCCTCCTCAAGGCCCATTCGACGTTGAAAATGTTCGAAGCCGCCATTAACCATGAGCGTTGCAGAAGTGAAAATCCACCCTCTTGGTGGTGAGGCCACAAAGCGGCGAAATTTCGCAGCGATAGAAAGCGGCGTTAAGTGCATAATAAGATGGCGCTGGGTGGTCTCGTACCACAAGCTGACGTTTTCTTGCTTGTCGTCACTTAACGCATCTAGTTGCTCACGAGCTGCCACTACGCGCTCATACATATTGTCTAAGTCTTTATCCCTGCCAATATGCAGTTTGCAGACTTCATGCAAAACGCCCAATGCTTCAGCCAGTTTGCCCACCTGCATTCGTACGTCATCGCGATTGAGTGCTTCAGCCCAATTGCCACGCTCAGGTGTATCAGGAAACAGTAAGCGTAGGTCTGACGCAATCATTCTGCACTTATCAGCCGCTTTATCTAGCTGGCCCGCATCTTTTAATACAGTTCTAAATAAAAGCGTTATGTCTTTGCTGATATCGTGAATTTGGCGCGTAGAAAGAGACTCACCAAAGTAGTCACTCGCAATATCAGGGATTTGGTGTGCTTCGTCGAATATAATTGCATCTGCTTCGGGAATAAGTTCGCCAAACCCAGTGTCTTTCAACGCCATATCGGCGAAAAACAAGTGGTGATTTACCACAATAATGTCGGCGTCTAGCGCTTTTCTGCGGGCTTTTACTAAATAACAATCTTCATAATCTGGACAGTCTCGTCCCAAACAATTGTCGACGGTGGAGGTAACAAGAGGCAGCACTTTTGCATCTTCTGGGAGGGTTTTAAGCTCGCCCATATCACCACTTTTTGTGCTGCTAGACCAACGCTTAACTTCAGAAAGCTGCCCTAACACTTCTTTTTCTACCAGTGTAGAATTTCCACCGTGCTGTGCCAATCGATGAAGGCACAAGTAATTAGCGCGACCTTTCAGCAAGGCCGTTTTTCTTTTACTACCAAGTGCCTTTTTTACCAGCGGTAAATCTCTATGAAATAGCTGCTCTTGAAGGTTTTTGGTGCCTGTTGACACTATCGCCTTGCCATCGCTTAATAACGCAGGCGCAAGGTAGGCAAATGTTTTACCTGTGCCAGTTCCAGCCTCAACGATTAAGCTACCAGTAGTATCAATCGCATGCTTCACCGCTTTCGCCATTTCAGTTTGAGCGTCACGCGGCACAAAACCTTTTATGGTTTTGGCAAGTAAGCCGTCTGACGAGAATACGTTATTAATAGTAGGCATGTGTAAGCGCTGTATACTTTTTCTAATTCGGCCGCGCATTATGCCAAAAACCTTAATGAATGCCCATTAAAGGTTAATGCAATTGAACTGCTATCTAAGTTTTTTCGCTTCGTGGAAGTACAAAAGTGTATTCATAAACTATCAAAAGATTTTATCTTTTAGAGCAAAATAATTCGCTTCTTTAAATGCGTATTTAGGCGCACTATCTTGGCCGTTGATATGACCCCCTTAACATTTCATGAAGGTAAATATGAGAACTTTAGTGTCATTATTTCTAAGCTGTTTGGCAGTGTCGGCATTCGCAAGCGAAGCAAAACCAGCACCCGCAGAACTTGTCACTGAACTTACAGCATTTTGCCAAGAAGTAGCTGAAGAAGACGGAACTAATGGTAAACCGCTTAATGTGTTTTTACTTGAATGCGTAAATGAAGAGCTTGAATCAGAAGGGTTTGAACCCGTTGACGCCTTGCGTTAATTTACGTCACTAAAGAAAACGCGCCTCGCCTTTTAAAGCGAGGCCGTTAGCGTTCGAAGAATGCGTCTACCAAATCGGCCAACATTTCTTCCAACTGCTCTTCAAATTCATCAAGTTCTATATCAAAACTGCTCATGTATTTTGCAGCGTTATCTCTAGATACTGTCGAGTTCTTTATTTGGAATTCTAGTTCAGGTAAAGACTTGTCGTACCGTGGCTTAATCGTCCAGCGCAAACAATGCCCATGTAAATCTTTGAGCTTCTTCTTCGCAAAAATACAAAACTCTTCTACATAGTCTGTTCCTTGAGGGCCAAGGCAACCTGGCTCTATTCGATAGAACACTAAAAGTTTTTTGTACAGCGGGAGTTTATTTTCCATAGCGCCTTAATGATTAGATAAAATATAAGTATTGGCGAGTTGTTTTTACATTGCCAGTTTAGCGCTTAACGAAAATTTTGTACTGCCAGGGGCCTAGCGATAAATGAGTATTAGCCGAAAACGTGTGGTGCTGGCCAGTAGTAAAATCTATATAGTCATCTTCAAATAAAGTTTCATAGAAGCCAGTGCTAACCGATTCATTTGAAAAATTAATGACTACAAACACCTTTTCATCTGTATTGTGCCTGACAAAGCTAAAAACCTTGTTCATTGCGCTATTAGGCACCTGAATCATTCTCGCACCATATTCGCCGTTACCAAGCACTGCTTTTGATTTTTTAAGCGCAATCAAATCGCGATACAGTTCACCAATTTCATGTTCTTGCCATTCAATTGGATCTCGCTCAAAAAACGCAAGGCGCTTCGTTTCTCCTGCTTCTTGCCCGTTGTGAATAAGTGGCATGCCCTCGCCTATAACAGAGAGTACTATGCTGGCTTTTAACGCGTCTCCAAACTGCTCGTATTGTGTGCCGTCCCACGCGTTTTTGTCGTGATTACTTACAAACGTCATTCTATACGCTTCTTGTGGCCAGCTTCTCTCATTCCATGAATAGTATTTACGCAAACTGTCTAAACTGCATTTACCCATAGCTAATTCATGCATAGTCTCATTCCATGTCCATGCGTAAGTCATGTTAAAGGCACGTTCGTGCATGTCCCTGTTTTCCCATTCCGCTAGCATAAAAACAGGCTTAATAGCATCTAGTTCACAACGCGCTTGCTGCCAAAAATCATTGGGTACATAACCTGCAACATCATGCCTAAAACCGTCTATATCAAATTCTTTTACCCAATAGCACATTGCTTCAATCATGTAGTTACGCAAACCTACTTGGGTATAATCAAATTCAATAATGTCACTCCAATCCCACCATGGAGAAGGTCTAAAGTCACCTTTGTAATCTTTTGCGTACCACTCTGGGTGTTTTTCGACTAATGGGTTGTCCCAAGCACTGTGATTAGGAACCCAGTCAATAATGACCTTCATCGACAAATCATGTGCGGTTTTGATGAGAGTATGTAAGTCGTCGGCAGTGCCAAACTCTGGATTAATTTGCATATAGTCTTTCACAGCATACGGGCTTCCCAATGTGCCTTTTCGCTCAACTTCACCAATAGGGTGGATAGGCATAAGCCAAATAATGTCTGCACCTAATGACTTTATTCTGGGCAACTGTTCAGTGACACCAGCAAATTTGCCTTCGTTTGAAAATTGACGGGTATTAACTTGATATATAACGGCGTGTGAAGACCACTCAGGCTGAGTAACTTTGTAGGGTTGAAATGATGTGATTGAATTACTCATTGTGTGGCTCCTTTGTATTTACAAGCACAATTAAAAAGGGAGCTTTATGCCCCCTCTTTAACTTATCTTTTCGCTATTGCTGAGAATAATCGATTCTTATTGCACCGTAGCGAACGAACTGGCTTCCCGTCATGTTGTAATGTTCGCAACTTACAAGCAGCATATTCTGAGGGTTGCCACCATTGTATGCTGGAACCGTACCGAAATTATCGTACTGCCATACATTAACCGCCGCAGACGTATTATAGTTCATGTAAACCTTACTCCCGCTGGCTGCTACGGAACCACTTGTTCCATTTGCATAACTAAGACTACAGCTGCGTTGTGACACGCCATGATGCATAACATCAAAGACTACCCTCTCGATAAAGCGATCATACTTAACGGGAAGTGCGCAAACCATAATAGAGCCGGTTCCGCTAACTTGTAGACCAGCATTGTACCTTGTCATTTCACTTCCAGGGCGTTTGTTGTAACTAAAACCACAAACATTCGCGGCAGGGTGAACTTCAGATTCCACAGTAGAAGATGGCGCGGAGCTCGATGCATAAACACTCATGCTACCAAATGACAGCATTGAAGCCGCCAAAACTGAAGCTAGCTTGATTTTCATATTACTTCCTTATACTCATTTTTATTCTAAACAATTGGCTCCTGCTAATAAGGAAACCGTGCTATTAACCGCTTGAAAAAATCGCGCAACTTATTGATAAAATGCGCAATTAACAAACATAAACAAAAACGAATATAAAGACAACAAACTACTTTTAAAAGATTGGCAGACTAGCAACACCCAAGATAAACACCCAAACGCCAAAAAATAGTTTTAACTTTTGCACTGAAAAAGCCAGCACTACATGTTTGGCAAGCATGCCTCCCACGATAGCGCCAATACCGGCAAAAAGAACAACTTCAAAAACGACCGATGGACTAACAAAAAGATGGTAAGGAAGTGCAGCCCACACTGTAAATGCTGACAAAATGACCGCTACAGCAATGGACATTGTTACGTTAAAGCAACGTACAATTAGATAAACTGCAACAAGCTCGCCAACACCCACCGACAACCACGCGGTAACGATTGCCCCCATAAAGCTTATGAAAGGTAGTGCAAGAATGTCAGCCTTTGTAAGCTCACAAGTAAACTGCGTTCGTTTTAATAACGGAATTGATGCGAATATTGCTAACGATAGCAAAACAGAAAACACGCCAAACAAAATGTGGAGATTGTCTAGACCTCCCCACCACTGCGTTAATAGTGTAGGTCCCACTTCAGAATATTGCGCAAACAAAATACCACACAGTGACGCAGGAACACAGAGCATGAGAGCGTTGGGCAGCACTTTCCAATGTACGTTAGATTTGTGTTCATTTTTAAAATAATACGCCCACGTAAGCGCTCCTGCGGTCATTCCACAACATTGAATTCCAAAGCTCGTGGCTACAATACTGTCTGGCGAGAATTGAAGATATTGAAAGAAAGGCACAAAGACAACCCCACCACCAGCACCAGTAGCATTCGCGAAAATAGCGCCAACAACTCCCAGGAATGCAAATACGCCATAATCTTGCATTACTAATATCGGTGACGGCTGAGAAAGAAGTAACGCCAGCCATAAACACATCAAGACAAATAAAATTATTGGTTTATTGTTTTTTTTAACGACAGAAACCACACTTTTTCCTTCATCAATGAAACGACTTCAAAAAATCATTGATTGTTTTTCAATCTATTTGAGCAAACTGACTCGTATACACCTTTCAGAAAACGCAAAGACTAATGATGTTTTGCGCAAAGAGTAATATATAAAAACGAGATTACCTATGATTTTGATCCCTTTACCGCAAGTGTTTTTAACGGTGCAACATCAATAATGTTAGAAACGTCGACTTCAGAGCACGGAGTCATCATTAGACTACAGCCAAATCGCTCTGCAACATGGGCTCAAACCAAGTTCTTAATGTGGTCCTTTGCCATTTTTGTGAGCAGTATCGCTACTGCCTGGGCGTTTGTCGGCGCTTGGGTTGTGCTGCCCTTTGCTGGCGCTGAAGTATTAGCGTTGGTATTGATAATGTATTTGGTTTCCCGTGCTACATATCAATGGCAATTGATAGAGCTTACCGACAAACAGATAAAAATTGAAAACTCGAAGCGTGCAGCCGTGACGTTTTTACGTAGTGCTACACATCTGTACTTTTACGAAGACGTATCGCATGGTCGGCTACCAAGGTTGGTATTTAAAACCACGTCACACATGTATGAAATAGGTGATTTTTTAAATGAAACCGACAAGGCAGAATTGCTCAAATTACTGCAGAGTCACGGTGTTATTGTGTGTAAAAACAAATGGTGGTAGCAAGGTTATATGACGCAAAATTAATGATCACTTTTCATTAATTGCGCTAATACATAAAAGTAAACACTGAGGATGCAATCATGAATTTATACATTGAGTCGCTTGAAGGTGGTAACTACTTAGCGTCAACGGGAAACGGCGCTGTACGAACATTAGTGCGAGACAGCAAGGAACAACCAAAAACATTTCACTGCATAAGCGAAATAAAAGAGCATTTTTATGCCCAAGAATTCGAACACGTATGGTTGAGACAGAACACACCCTATGAAGAAATGGTGGGTCAACATCAACAGCCTGGTGCGTTGGAGCTAGAAATAGACTTTTAACGGCTTTTCCAAAGATAACCATGCTCAATCAAACTATTGAGCATGGTTTTTGCGTATACCTTAGTAGATTGTTGTGGTTATTCGCTTATTCTGACTAATATCAGAAGATGTGAATAAAAATCACACCCCACCATGCTAAGGAGAAACGCATGAAATTTAAGTACTTTTTATACAAGATAACGCTAGCTTTTACTGCGCTCGTGCTGAGTGCCTGTGCTTCAATGGGCGACGGCACTGTCGCAGAAAAAAGACAGGCAATACTCGACATGCAGCAAAATGCACTTACCCGCCTTTACAGCGAAAAGCCTGACACTCGCGGTCAAATCAGAGACGCCGCAGGGTACGCGGTTTTCACCAACGCAAACATAAATGTCATATTTTTCGCAGCAGGTACAGGTTATGGCGTTGTAAACAACAATGTAACGGGTGCAAAAACCTATATGAACATGGCCGAGGGTGGCGTAGGGCTTGGGCTTGGTGCCAAGGACTACCGCATTGTGATGGTTTTTCACACACAAGATGCAATGCGCTATTTTATTGAGAACGGCTGGACAGTTGGAGGAAACGCCGATGTTGCGGCAAAAGCAGGCAATAAAGGCGCATCGGCGGAAGGTGAAGGCTACGTAGGTGATATAACTGTTTACACGATGACTGAAAGTGGCCTTGCACTTCAGGCAACGGTGAAAGGAACAAAATTCTGGAAAGATAAGAATTTAAACTAACTGATAACTTCTCCGCGTCCTTGAGCTCGAACGCTTGAGGCCCCCACGCTTACGTTAAAAAGTTGTAAGCATGGGGGTAATCCTTCATTTCGCATACCGTATTCACCAACTAATCTATAACCCATAACTAAATGCATAAGCGTGGTGCTTTTTGTACAGTTATCGGGGGATTTATTATGTTAGGCAGTTTGAAACAATATACTC
>ENA-OWNT01000742-OWNT01000742.1-seawater-metagenome-genome-assembly--contig:-NODE-742-length-59614-cov-11.961369_pt1 | contig 59614 bp, 50 predicted proteins | sample MGYA00238136_ERZ651165 | MGnify/ENA primary metagenome ERZ651165 (study PRJEB26861, sample SAMN08777766) | seawater metagenome | isolation source: coastal seawater | place: USA: Florida | collected... | reverse complement strand
GAAGTACTCCCCGAAGTACGCCCAGCTCATCGAAAAATCTGAGAAGGCTGCTTGACGAACAACAGAGAATCTCCGTCGCCTTCGGCGCCACCTCCCCCTGCGAGGGGGAGGACCCAAGAGCACAAAGTCCTCCCCCTTGTGGGGCCCCCTCCGTCGCCTTCGGCGCCACCTCCCCCTGCGAGGGGGAGGACCCAAGAGCACGAAGTCCTCCCCCTTCAGGGGGAGGTGCCGAGCTTTGCGAGGCGGAGGGGGCCCAAGAAGTCTCGGCCCCTTCAGGGGGAGGTGCCGAGCTCCGCGAGGCGGAGGGGGCCCAGAGTCTCGGCCCCTCCAGCCGTCTCTCAGTCCTGGCGACGCCGCCGCAAGCCGAGCAGCGACAGGCCGAGGAAGCCGAAGAGACCAGCCGTCTTCGTGGTGGCGCAGCCCTTCATGCCGCCGCCGCCGGTGGCGATGCCCAGGGCATCCTCGGACAGGCCGCCCGTGTCGAGCTCGGCGTCGAGGGGCTCGCAGTCGTCGCCCAGCTCGCCGTTGCCCGGGTACACCGAGGCGTCGAGGTCGTCGCAGTCGTCTTCCACGCCGTAGCCGTCTTCGTCCTGGTCGTCGTCGTTGCCGTCGCAGTTGTCGTCGATGCCGTCGTACCAGGTCTCGGAGGCGTCGGGGCCTACGTCGGAGTTGTTGTCGTCGCAGTCGTCGCCGCCGTACTCCGAGGAGTCGTGGCCGTCGCCGTCTGCGTCGTACTCGTCAGCGCCGTCACAGTCGGACACCACGCCGTCGTAGGGCTCGTCGGGGGCGCCCGGGTACACCGTGGCGTCGGCGTCGTCGCAGTCGTCGCCTTCGTAGGAGGCCGAGGTGTAGCCGTCGCCGTCGGCGTCGTAGTCGTCGGCGTCGTCGCAGTCCTGGTCGATGCCGTCGTACCAGGTCTCGAAGGCTTCGGGCGAGATGTCGGGGTCGGTGTCGTCGCAGTCGTCGCCACCACACTCTTCAGCGTTGTAGGTGTCGCCGTCGGAGTCGCAGAGGTCTTCGCCGTCGCAGTCGTCATCTACGCCGTCGTAGGCGGTCTCGGGAGCGCCCGGGTAGATGTCGGGGTTGGTGTCGTCGCAGTCCTGGTCGTCGGCGACGTAGCCGGACGGCTCGTAGCACTCGGTGTCGGAGATGGTGGCGTCGCCGTAGCCGTCTTCGTCGGCGTCGCGGTACCACTCAACGGCATCCAGGGCGTCGTCTTCGTCGACCACCGTGTCGCAGTCGTCGTCGACGCCGTTGCAGTACTCGTCGGCGCCCGGGTAGGTGGAGGCCACGGTGTCGTCGCAGTCGGTGTCGTCGGCCACGAAGCCCGAGGGGGCCGAGCACTCGGTGTCGGTGACGGTGGCATCGCCGTAGCCGTCGCCGTCGGAGTCGGCGTACCACTCGACCGCATCCACGGCGGTGTCTTCGTCGATGTCGGTGTCGCAGTCGTCGTCGACGCCGTTGCAGTATTCGTCGGCGCCCGGGTACGTGGTGGCGACGGTGTCGTCACAGTCGGTGTTGTCGGCGACGTAGCCCGAGGGGGCCGAGCACTCGGTGTCGGACGTGGCGGCATCGCCGTAGCCGTCGCCATCGGAGTCGGCGTACCAGGTGGTGGCGTCGACGGCGGTGTCTTCGTCGATGGTGGAGTCGCAGTCGTCGTCGATGCCGTTGCAGTATTCGGGGGCGCCCGGGTAGGTGGCGGCCCGCGTGTCGTCGCAGTCGGTGGCGTCGGAGACGTACCCGGAGGGGGCGGAGCACTCGACATCGGTGACGGAGGCGTCGCCGTAGCCGTCGGAGTCGGTGTCGGCGTACCAGGTGACGGCATCGAGCGCGGTGTCTTCGTCGATGGTGGAGTCGCAGTCGTCGTCGATGCCGTTGCAGTATTCGTCGGCGCCCGGGTAGGTGGCCGCGCGGGAGTCGTCACAGTCGGTGTTGTCGGCGACGTAGCCGGACGGCACGTAGCACTCGATGTCGGTGGCGGTGGGGTCGCCGTAGCCATCGGAGTCGGCGTCGCGGTACCAGGTGACCGCATCGACGGCGGTGTCTTCGTCGATGGTGGAGTCGCAGTCGTCGTCGACGCCGTTGCAGTACTCGGGGGCGCCCGGGTAGGTGGACGAGACGGTGTCGTCGCAGTCGGTGTTGTCGGCGACGTAGCCCGATGGGGCGTAGCACTCGACGTCGGTGACGGACGGGTTGCCGTAGCCGTCGGAGTCGCTGTCTTCGTACCAGGTGGACGCATCGACAGCGGTGTCTTCGTCGATGGTGGAGTCGCAGTCGTCGTCGATGCCGTTGCAGTACTCGGGGGCGCCCGGGTACACCGAAGCATCGGTGTCGTCGCAGTCGGAGCCGCCGCAGGCACCGGTGGCGTCGAACCCATCGCCGTCTTCGTCGCAGCTGCCGAGCAGGTACTCGATCTCGTTGATGTAGAGCTGCTCGGCGTCGGCTGCGCTGGTGATGGTGTCGGTGAGGAAGCCGTTGACGATGGCGTTGCCGCTGTTGGTGAGCGCGATGGCCACCTCACCGCTGGCGAACGTGGCGCCCGAGATGTACCCGGTGCTCATGCCCATCGTGTAGATGCCCCAGCCGGGGTTCGTGAAGCCCACCGAAGTGGACGACAGGCCGCTGGAGAGGTCGGACGACGTGACCGTCATCGAGGCGCTGTTGGTGGAGCCGTAGCCCACACCGATGGCCGAGCCGCGGGTGGAGTCGCGGGTCCAGTCCTGGAGGATGGCCGCGCCGCCGGCGTTGACGTAGCTCACGAAGTTGGGCGTGGAGTACGTCTGGTTCTGGATGGCCAGGATGACGAGGTCGTAGCCACCACTCGAGATGTACGACTCACACGTGGTGATGCTCGTGGTGGAGGTGGTGGTGTGGACGCTCGACAGTGTGGACAGGGCCGTGGCCATGTGGTCGGTGCCCAGCACGTAGTCGTTGCAGTACAGGATGTTGTCGGCTGCAGCCACGGACGGGGCCACGGCACCGAGCAGGGAAAGCACGCCCAGGGCGCGAGAGGCAAACTTCGGCGTCGTCATACGCTTCCTCGATATTTCGGCGGGCTCTGTGGACCATCCGGGCAGGGGGGGCGGATGGTCGGACGCGCTCACCGCAAGGCACGGCCCGCGCCACAGACATACCAGCACAACCCTGGCACCGTCGACCATTCACCGACCTTCCATCTGTGACCTTCCGCACATACCTCCCCTTGCGTGCCCCCCCCGCGTCAGGCCAATTAGCCTCCACGCCCCTGACTTCCTGGACACAATCATGTCGCCTCGCCTGCTCCTGGTCCTCCCCGGCCTGGCCCTCGCCACACCCGCGTTCGCCCAGGACGCCGACACTTTCGCGGTCTCCGGCAGCGCGATGGACAACGGTGGCACGCTCCAGCGCCACGCCCCCGGGCTCTCCGAGCGCTCCAGTGGATACGCCGGCCTCGCGCTCACCTGGGCCAAAGACCCCCTCGTGTTCCTCGACTCCGAAACGGGCGAAGAGACCGTGGTGGTGGGCAGTCAGTTCGGTGCCCGCGTGCACGGCGGCTACAACTTCAACGGCGTGATGCGGCTCGACCTCGAGATCCCCACCTACCCCTCGGTGGTGGTCAACGACGAAAGCCAGTTCGCCATGGGCGACATCAAGCTCGGCGCCCTGGTGCCCATCACAGGTGTCCCCGGCGATGCCTTCGTGCTCGGTGTCACCCCCTTCCTCACCGCCCCCACCGGCAACGCCGACGCGTTCGTCAGCAACGGCAGCGTGGGCGGTGGTCTCGTGGCCAGCGCGGGCGGCAAAGCCGGCGTGATCGACTGGGTGGCCGACGTGGGCGTGGATCTCAGCAAGCCCGCCACCATCGGGCTCACCACCACCGGCAGCGCGGTCGATGTGGGCGTGGGTGGCTCGATTCCCTTCACCGACTCCTTCCGGGCCGGCCTCGAGCTCGACCAGCGGCTCAGCCTCGCCGAGTCCGAAGCCAGCGCGGGTGCCCCCTCCGAGGTCCACGCCTACGGCACCTTCGGCGATTGTGCCGGCCTGTTCGCCACTCTGGGTGCGGGCACCTCCATCGTGAGCGGCGTGGGCTCTCCCGACGTCCGCCTCATCGGCATGCTGTCCTGGCGGGCCGGCGAGTGTGGTCCGTTCGACGAAGACGGCGATGGCATCACCGACGACGTCGACCAGTGCCCCACCAAGCCGGAAGACAAGGACGGCTTCCAAGACGCGGACGGCTGCCCCGAAGACAACGACGGCGACGGTGTTCCCGACAAGAAGGACATGTGCCCCATGGTGCCTGGTCCGGTCGAAGCCGACGGCTGCCCCGACCGCGACATGGACGGCCTGGTGGACTCGGAAGACCAGTGCCCCGACCAACCCGGCACCCTGCAGCACGGTGGCTGCCCCGACACCGATGGCGATGGCTTCGCCGACCCCATCGACCGCTGCGTGAACGAGCCCGGCGGTGAGGGCAGCAAGGACGGCTGCCCGGTGGTCGTGGTCACGAAGGAAGCGGTCGTCATCATCGACAAGGTGCAATTCGCCACCAACAAGGCGGTCATCCTGCCCGAGTCGTTCGGCCTCCTCAACAACGTGGCCACCGTGCTCAACGCCAACCCCGAGATTCGCCTGGTCGAGGTCCAGGGTCACACCGACGACGTGGGCCAGGACGCCTACAACATGAAGCTGTCGCAGCGTCGGGCTGAAGCCGTCCGCAAGTACCTCATCGAGAAGGGCGTGGCTGCCGACCGTCTCGTGGCCAAGGGCTTTGGTGAGTCCAAGCCCCTGGTGTCGGGCCGCGACGAAGACAGCCGCGCACGGAACCGCCGCGTGGAGTTCAAGATCCTGGAGCAGTGAGCTCGGAATCGGACAGGAACACACGGGTCTGTTCTCGCAGCCAGTCGACCACCACGCGAATTCGCGGCACCTGCCGGAGCGCGCGGTGGAAGACCAGGCGTAGGGGACGACCCTCGGGTGCGGGTAGGTCTGGTCTGAGGCGAACGAGGCCCGCCGGCTCGGCCACCAGCTGGGGCAGGATGGCGGCCCCCACGCCACTTCGGGCGGCGGCGAGCATGGCGTTCCACAGGCTGACGGTCATGCGGTGGGTGGGCGCCACGTGGGTGTCGATCCAGCGGGTCTCTTGGAAGGCGCGGTTGGGGTCGAGCAGCATCACCCAGCGGAGGTCTTTCAGGGGGCGGTCGGCCAGCTCGGGCACGGCGTAGGGTGCGAGGGTCATGGTGCCGAGCGGGACCTCGATGAGGTCGGCGCTGGTGGAGGGCACAAAGCGCAGGGCGATGTCGGCTTCCCCACGCACCAGGTCGAGCACGGCCGGACCGATGGTGAAGTCGAGCTGGACGTCGGGGTAGCGGGCGTGGAATGCGGGAAGGCGCGGCAGCAGGAGCTCCGACGCCAGGCCGTCTGGAACGGCCAGCTGGACCCGACCCGACGGCGTGGCTTCCTGACCGGCGGCGATGCGCAGGATGTCGGCCATGTGCCCTTCGATGAGGCGCGCGTGCGGGACCAGGGTGAGCGCGAGGGCCGTGGGGGCGAGGCCTTCGGGGGTGCGGTCGAAGAGACGGGCGCCGAGGACGTTCTCGAGCCGAGCCAGCCGACGGGAGGCGGTGGACTGGCCGATCCGAAGCACCCGCGCCGCGCCACTGAGCGAACGAACGTCGACGGCGACCAGCAGGACCATCAGGTCTTCCCAGGCGAGGTCTTGGAGGGTGTGGCGGTCGGGTGTGCGCATGGGGTCATCCGGTTTCGGATGGATTCTACCCCAAGGTGGTCGTTCCCAACCGGTACCGGGGAGGTGAAGGTGTGCGTGCGCCCACACCAGGAGGTCCCATGAGCGCCCCACGACGCGAATTCCCCCCCGCCCCCACCACCGCCCGCGCCCTGCTCATCCAGGCCCACCCGCGAACGGCCAGCTTCAACCACGCGCTGGGCGAAGCCTGGGCCGACGGCGCCCGCGCAGCCGGGGTTCCGGTGGACGTGGTGGTGCTATCGGAGCTGGACTTCGATCCGCTCTTCGACGACGGCCAGAAGGTGCCGTTGGCGGCCGACCTGCTCCGAGTGCAGCGCCTCATCGCCGAAGCGGGGCACCTCTCGGTGGCCTACCCGGTGTGGTGGGGCAGCGTTCCGGCCCTGCTCAAGGGTTTCTTCGACCAGACGTTCCAGACGGGCTGGGCCTACGGGCGTGACGACTCTGGCCGGTACATCAAGGGATTGGCGGGCCGGTCGGGGCGGCTGCTGGTGACGATGGACGCGCCAGGCTGGTACGACCGGTTGCTCTACGGACGCAGTGCGATTCGCCAGGTGCGGGATGCCACGTTCAAGTTCACGGGCATCGCGCCGGCAAAGGTGTCGGCCTTCACGAGCATCGAGAAGACAAGCGCCGCGGACCGAGAGGGCCTGCTGGCGAAGGCGCGTGCGACCGGTGCGGCGGATGCGAAGGCCCTGCTGCGACGCCTGCCCGCGGCACGTGAGCAGCTCACGGCGCAGGCGTCGTAGGGCGCGCTACGGCTTGGAGACGGGCAGGGGGACGTTCCAGGACTTCTGGGCGCCGGTGATGTTGTTGCGACCATCGAGGACGAGGGTGGCCGAGTACACGTTGATGCTGGTGGTGAGGGCGACTTCGACGGTGTCGCCTGCACCTTCGAAGAGGGCGCGCTGGCTTGGGGTGGTGTACGAAGCGACCCGGGTCTGGCCGAGGATGCTGGTGAGCTCGACGTGGTAGCCGGTGATGGTGTTGACGGTGTTGAAGGTGCCTTTCTGCCAGAAGGGGTCGGCTTCGGGGGTGCGGATGGTGAGGATGCCTTCGAAGTTGGCGGAGGGGGCGGTGGTGACTTCGAGCTCGCAGGGTGGGCAGGGATCGGTCGGCGGCTGTGGCCATACGTCGCGAAGCGCGTCCGGCGTGGGGCCATACTGAGCGCTGCACGGAGGCGTGCTTGGATTGGCCGCACAGTCGATGGCCGCCATCGGTGTGGCAGTGACGGTTGCCCCCGAGCCTGAACTGCTCGATGTTGCACTGAGGCGAGCTGAGGTGCTGGGGCAGGGACTCACGGAGCGAATGGCTTCGGCGGCGTCGCAGATTTGGACGATCTGGGTGCGTGTGTCGGACCCAATCGACCCGAAGTCTGCGCTGACGGGATTGCCTGTTTCGACATGGAGGGCGGGTGTTCCGCTGCCATAGACGGCTTGCATCACCTGGTCACCATCCAGGCGAGGGTCCCGCGCCCACGCGGCTGCCATTGCTGCGGTGGCCACACTCGCGGAGGCCGACGTGCCACTGATCGAATGAAACTTCTCGTCAGTCAGGTTCGCGTCCGGGACGGTGACGCCGAGGGCAAGCGCCGCGAGCGGGGCGTTGGACTGGGGGCGTCCGAAGCCAACGGGACGGGCCTGCCGATCGACGCCGGACACCGCGTAGACCAGTGGTTCGTCGGTGTCCCAGCTCGTGGACGCGTACCCACGGCCACTGCACTCGTCTGTGCCACTGCTGGTGTGGACCATCCAGCCCGCCGGCAGCAGGGGGCCCTCTTGGAGCTCGGGCTCGGGCGTGGGGAAGTTGGTGCGGTTTCCGGCGGAAGCCACGGGGATGATGCCCTCACAGCGGGCGCGGACCAGAGCTTCGTAGACCAGACGTTCGCTTCCGGTCACATCGTCCACGCCACGGTCCCAGCGCGCGTAGGGTTCATCGACGGCGCCCGGGCGCTGAACCATCGCGATGCGGGCCAGGCGGTCGGACTCTGTGTCTGTGGCGAGGTCGGCTTTCCAGCGTGCGATGTCGATGGGGGTGGAGTAGCCTGCGTTCCAGCCCAGGGAGAGGTTGAGGATGGTGGGGATGCGGGTGCGGGTGTAGTCGCGGGTGGCACGGTCGATGGCCTGCGCGAGGCTGTAGTGGGTGCCGTACTGCCCACCACCGGTGTTCAAGCGGGTGACCTGCTTGGTGTCGTCGATCTCGTAGGGCAGCGCGTGCTGCGTGGAAATCTGGACCGAGCAGTTGGTCTGTGCCTCCTCCGCGCGGCTCTTGTTGGGGTCACACAGCAGGCTGTAGACAATGCGGGCGGTCGCCGTGCCGTGCTCGGTCTTGCCGGCGGTCTGCGGGTCGTAGGTGCCGGTGGGCTCGGTGTCTGCAACGACCACGTGTACGACCGGACTTCGGCTCGACGACGTCAGGAGCGGGTCGACCGCGCCCACCAGGCTGGCGGTCTCCGTCGCCGAGTCTCCCAGTCCGAGCGGCACGGTGTTGGGCACGTCGGGCATCAAGTCGACCTTGTTGACCTCGGCCCAGTCCAGCAGCTGGTTCCACTGGGCGGCGGCGAGGGCCTGCGATTCCGCGGTTTGGGGCACAACGTGGCAGAACCGTCCCTGCTCGGAGGCCCGGAGCGTCTCAAGCTCTTCCAGCCCCTCGTCGCCGTCCAAGTCCCGGTCGGTGTACCCACGAGCGGAGAGCTCCTGGGTGAAGACGGGAGTACCGCCATAGACCGCATCGGTCGCTTCAGCCATTGCACGACAAATGTCGAAGGCATCTTCTGGCGTGCCGCCGCGGATGTACGCCGTGAAGCTACCCGTCCAGCGGTTTTCCCATGGCTGTACTTCTACACGTGGCTCGTCTACGGGGGGGGGCTGCTTGTCTGGACAGCCGACCAAGCTGGGCAGAAGAAAGAACGACGGAATGGTGAGCGTGGCGAGACGCCAGCTTCGGGTGGGGGACATGGGGGAGATCCTCGGATTCAGGGGGTCCAAAGTCGAAAGGCCCACCAGGGTTCGGTGGGGTGACTGTCCGCAGTGACCTTGTTGGCGTGGAGCCAAGCCTGGCCGGGGCTGGCGCCATTGGCGAGGCTTCTCGCCCAGGCTGTTCCATAGGTGAGGGCCAACGAGTCGCCGACTGGGATGTCCGCCGCCAGAACATAGTCACTGCCGGCTATGACGAACGACTGTGCAAGGCCGATGCGTTCTACCGCTCCGGGGTCGGACCTGGATGACTCGCACGCGGTCATGCTGACCACTTCAGGGACCTGCTCGAGCGCGACAAGTTCCCAGGCGGGCAGCCGCTCGCCATCCGCGAGCTCCAAGGCGCTGTCCCACCCGTCGTGCCCAAACGACGCGTGGCCGGCGAAGTGGACAATGTCGGTCGAGCCCTGGAGGGTGGAGCGGATGTTGTCCAACCGGACCGTCTCACCCGTATGCAACGAGACTTCGAAGCGGTCAGCAAATGCCCGTGCAACCTGGCGGCCTTCGAGACGAGCTTCGGCGAGGTCACCCGACGGGTCGGCAAATACTGTTGCCGAAGATGGGGCTGATGCTCCAGGTGAGCGGCCAAGATCAAGGGACGTCTCAATCACCTTCTGTTGCCCCAAGGGGCGTCCGCGCCACCTGGCTGCGGCCAACGGAAGGTTCCGTGTCTCACCCATGGGAAGAAACCGGATGACCTCGACCTCGTCAATATGGCTTGCGACCACGTTGACAACATCACTGAGCCGGCGAGATTCGCTCACAGAATCCGGAACACGGGTACGAGTGGGTGGGGAGTCATGTGTGTGCACCCACACATCCAACCATGCGCCGTGAAGCTGGACCAGCAACAGCATCTCGCCTGGGCCGGGCGGACGGAACGAAGACTCCGGAGCAGAGGCCTGTTGCTGCAGAAGGCGCTGGTACTCGGCTGTTACTGCCTCCTCGAGCTGTTTGTCGCGGGGTCGTCCAGTTTCCGTGTCCGCTTCCCAGTCCGCGATGCCTGTCTCCGAGTCACCGGTGTCGAGGGCCATACGTCGGGTTGTCCAGCTCACTCCCCGGTACGCGCCCATACGTGACGCTGCCGCCATCTGCTGGAGGGCTACCACAGCTAATCGTCGATGTTGCCGTAGTGCCTCCATGGCACCGTCGGGGTCCCCAGCGTCGAGTCTTAATTTGGCCTTTAGACGAGCCGCTTCCTCCATTGTGTCTAGGACTGTGGACCGTGAGCTGCCAATTGGGCTCCGATTTGCAAGAGACCATGCAGAGTCAAGAGAACGATCGACCGCCTGTTCGGCCCTTGCGACGTTGCCGGCGGAGAGCTCAATCCTTGCTTCGATAAGGTGCGCGGCTGGGGAGAATGGCGAGGTGCTGGTGGCGTCCGATAGCTTGGAAATGCCTTCTCGGACTGCCAAGACCTTGTTGTTGGCAAGCTCTATGTTTGCCCACACGATTGTCATCCAGTCTCTAGCCGACTGGCTTGGTGCGGCTTCCAGGTCGAGTACCTTGAGCAGGTCGGATGCTTCCTGGAATCGGTGTTCGCGAGAAAGAAAGAGAATCCGGTTGGACATGGCTTGCCACGCCGCACCGGTGGACCCAGGACAGGGCTTGTCCATGCTCGCGAGTGTTGCATCGGCTTGGTCCAAGTACCGCTCAACCAATTGGCCTTCGATCTTGGTGAGGATTGCGAACCATGATGCAGTTGACAGAAGGGAGAAGCGCTTGCAGGTGGGGGCGTCCCCCCACACGCGGTCCAGTGTTGCCAGACCGTCGAGGGTGGTGGATAGAGCGTCGTGATGCCTGCCTGCTTGGGCCAGGTTTTCGCCGAGATTGGTTGTGGCCGCAACAAAGAAGGCGCCGCTGTCCTGCCGTTCCAAGACGTTTGCGACGGTCTTCGCGTTGGTCAAGAACTCGTGTGCATCGGCAAGACTGCCTGCGGCGTTCGCTTGGACACCGTGGTGGTAGTTCCAGAAGTATCGGGACTCGAGTGAACGCATTGACGGTAGCCAGAGGCCAACTGGAGTCGGCCGGCCGAACGGCTCCAGCTTCACCCACATCGCCAGGTCCCAGTCCAAGCGCATCCCATCCCCACGTTCCCGATGCGCCTCAATCGCCCGCTCCAGCCAAGCCAACGGCTCTGGCTCGTCCGCACAGCGCGCCCGCCCCGACGCATAGAACGCCTGAACGTGCGCGTCTCCATGCGCCGGCTCCGGTTCGCAGCTTGCCCCGGCGTACAGTGCCGCTCGCCACTCCGCGGCATCCGGGCGAACGTCGACCGAGAAGCGCGCACGACCCAGCGCATCTTCCACCACCAGCGTGGCGTCTTCGTCGACCGACACAATCCACCGCGTTCCACCCTCCACAACCTCGGGTTCCTCCCAGTCCCCCCGCAGCCGCAGGCCAGGTGTCGTGTCCTCCACGAACACCACCACCCGCCCCGGGTTCTTCGTGATGCACGTGGTGCCGTCCAACAGGCTGAAGCATCCACCCACCCCTCCTTCCAGCTCCAACGAGCCCTCCACGCCCGACCGACAGCCGACGAGGGACAGGAACAGGATTGGAAACAGCCGAGCCACTGAAATCCCTGGTGTGGAGTGCGCCGGGCGCCCTCATGCTCGAACAACGGGTGCCGACGCGCAGTGTATCGCTGCGGGTTCGAGAAAACCCCGCGATGCTTCAGTGCGCGGTCGTGGGCTCGGCCGGGCAGCCGATGTCCACCTGCACCATGGCGGCCGTGCGGCAGATGTGCACAGCCCGCACTTCGTTGTGGGGTGACCACACAGTGCCGCCGAAGTCCGCCCGGGCTGGCGCGTTCGCCCCCGGCTCTTCGAGACGGGTTCCGGCTCTGAAGACGGCCTCCAGCGCGTCATCGCCGGGTCGGTCGGGCATGGCGCTCCAGGCGATTGCCGCCGCCGCAGATGCCACTGCCGTGGAGGCGGATGTGCCGCTGACCACCTGGAGCGAGCTGTCATCCCCCGGGTCTGGGGCGGCGACCCCGACTGCGTGGGCTGCGAGGGGAGCGATGGCGCCGTCGCGGCCGAGCGGGGATCGGTAGCCGAGTCGTGCGGCGCCGGAGATGCCGTAGACCACCGGATGGCCTGCCTTCCAGTCCGACTCTGGCATGTCGAATGCAGCGCACGGGCTGGTGTGGTCGTGTCCTCGGAAACGAAGGTCCATCCAGCCTGCCGGCCAGAGCGGGCCGGGTGTGGCTTGGCTTTGCTCGGGACGATTGCCCGCGGCGGCGATGGGGAGAGCGCCGTGGCAGCGAGCCCACACGAGCGAGGCCAGCGCCACCTTGTCGTGGGGATCCATCTGGCGGTACGCGGCGGTGCCGTCGGTGGAGCGAAGTGCGTGCTCGGGTGCCCAGCCCAGCGAGAGGTTGAGGATGGTGGGGCCGGACCGGGTCCGCGTGGCCTGGAAGATGGCGGTCGCGAGGTCGGTGCGGGTTCCGGTCTGGCGTCCCAGCTCGGGCTGTTGGTGAAGGGCGGCCGCATGCTCGATGCATCCGGCGCCGGTTCCGGGGCAGAGGAGCTGTGCCAGGATGGCGGTCACGCCGTGTCCATGGTCGGAAGAGCCGCCGGCTTCCACTCCGGCTCCTTCCGCGGTGTCTACAACCACGACACGTGGCAGCGGTGTGCTCGGTGGGTGGGTCCCCGCTCCGATGGCGGCGGACGTGCGAGCCAGGCGCTCGGCCTTGCCTTGCGTCTGCGCGAGTGAGCGGTCCCTGGTGGCCGTTGTGCCGGGGTGGAGCGACAGCCAGTGGTCTACCGCCGACAGCCTTTCTACGGGGCGGATCCAGCAGAACCGGTCCAGCTCCGAGCCGGTGGCGGGGAACAGGGGAACGCCCGAGACGGCCCCTTCAGTCTCCAGCTGGACGCGCTCGCAGGTGGACCGAGCGAGGTGCGGCGTCTCGGCTCCGATGTGGGCCAGCCATGGGTCTGCTGGAACAGGAGACGCGGTGCATCCTACGAAAGCGCCCGCCAGGAGGACTGGCCGGAGAGGTCCTATGGCACCACATCCACCGGAATCGGCACATGCCACGCCTGGCTTCCGTGCACCGTGTGCTCCACATCCAGCACCAGCAGAGCGGAGATGACATCCGACGGCAGGTTGGTCACCCACACATCCTCCACCGACAGCGACACCACATCATCGACCACCAGCGCGCGGGTCACGGTGCCTCCGGCCGCTGTAGACAGCTCCAGAGTCGCGCCGAAGACCGCGTGGTTGTGGGTCCAGGGAGTGGTCCGCCAGAAAGGCTGGGCTTCGCCTGCAGATGTGAACACCAAGGTGTCGTGCACCCCAGGCGATGGCGTGAGCTCCAGCTCGCACGGTGGACAGGTTTGGGTGGGCGGCTGCGGGACCACCACACCCACCGCTTCGTTCCCCTGGACGCTGCACCCAACGAAGAGAGATGTGGTCAACCACAACAGCTGGCGCTCGAACATGGAGTCCTCCCTGCAGGCTCGACCGTACGGTGACACAGGCTGGCCAGATTGCACAAGTGGATTCACCAATGTTGATCCTCCTCCGCAGGGCCTCCCACCCCCGAAAGCCCCCACGCGTCCACCATCGCGCTACACCGCGACCATGCCTCGAGTCCGTCCCGCCCTCCGCTACATCCGCAGCCTGAGCAAGGGCATCGCCCGCGGCGACCTCTTCCCGCGCGTCCCGCCACCCGCACCCGCGCCCGCCGGCTCCCACCGGCCCACACGCACGGGCGGTCTCCTCACGCGCGCCCTGTCCGAGGCCCTCTGGTTCGACGAAGCCACCCACCGCCTTCCGGTACCCGGCCTCCAAGAACCGCTCCAGGTCCTCCACCTCACCGACGTCCACCTCGCCGCCATGGCCCCCTGGGTCGACCGGCTCCGCGACGCCCTCCAGTCCGTGCAGCCCCCCGACCTCCTCGTGCTCACCGGCGACCTCGTCACGCGCGGCTGGACTCCCGCCACCGTCGACCGGTTCCTGGGCGCCCTCCCCGAGGCGCGGCTGGGTCGGTTCGCCATCATGGGCAACTGGGAGCACTGGTCGGGCGCCACCGGTGCCACCTGGCGCGCCCGGCTGGGGCAACACGGCGTGCAGCTGCTGGTCAATGAAGTCGCTTCGGCCGGACCGCTCCGCATCGTGGGCACCGACGACCACCTGGCCGGCGCACCCGACGTCCAGCACCTCCTGGCATCGGACGGTCGGCCCACCATCGTTCTCACCCACAGTCCGGCCTACTTTCCCGAGGTTGCCCACCCCGACGTCGCTCTGGTGCTCGCCGGACACTCCCACGCGGGCCAGTGGCGCCTGCCGTTGCTGGGGGTGCCGTGGGTGCCCAAAGGCACGGGCGCCTATGTGGCCGGTTGGTACCAGCGGGGGACCACCTGGCTGCACGTGAGCCCCGGGCTGGGGTGGTCGATTGCTCCGGTGCGGCTGTGGTGTCCGCCGGAGATGAGCCGCATTCACCTCCAACCCGAGAAGCGCTCAGACGCCAGGCGCGCTCCATGACGCTGTCGCGGTCTGGAGGAGTGCATCGATGCGGGCCACCTCGGCGCGGGCGTCGATCTCGGCCTTGCGTTCCTTGGCGAGGGTCTCTTCGCGCTTGGTGACCTTGAAGATGTCGCTGGCGCCGAGCTCGAGGGCGCGGGTCTCGAGGTGGGCGACCTCGCGGGCGTGGGAGACGGCGGCGGACGCGTGTTCCCAGCGGGTGAGGGCGAGGGCGCGGGCCTGGATGAGGGCGCGGACCTCGGCGGTGATCTGGTCGACCAGCCAGCGGCGCTCGGCAGCGAGGCGGTCGATGGCGGCGCGGGACCGGGCCAGCTCTCCACGGCCCTTGCGGAGGGCGAGGGGGACCTTGAGGTCCATGCCCACCACCACCTCGGGCTTGGTGCCCTTGTCGTCTGGGATGGTGCTGCGGTCTTGTGACCACCCGACCATGCCGTCGACGTCGGGGAGGAGGGTGGAGCGGGCCCGCTGGAGGTCGACCGTTGCGGCGTCGAGCAGGGCATCGAAGGCGACGAGGTCGGGGCGGGCGGCGAGGGCGCGAGGGATGAGGTCGGTGTCGTTGGTTGGACGGCTGGAGGGGCCAGGCGTGCCTGTGGGAAGTGCGGACACATCGGGCACCAGCGGCTCCATCCGGTCGTCGCGCAGAAATAGCGACAGGGCCACGGCGGACTCGGTGACCACCTGCTCCGCCGTGGCGACGTCTGCCCGACGCGACCACACCACACGCTGGTTGTCGATGGCTTCGAGCGGGGGGAGGGCACCTTCGGCCACCTGCTGTTCGAGGCCGGTCTGGCGGGCCTCGGCGAGGGCGAGGAGCTCCATGGACAGGGCGAGCTTCTCGCCGGCGGCCACCCACTTCCAGTAGGTGGTGGCGGCCTTGCCGTAGAGCTGCTGGCGGCCGTCGTCGCGGAGGGAGCGGGCGGCGGTGGCGTGGTGGTCGGACACGAGGCGCTTGGCCCGCTCGGCGGTCATGCCCAGGTCGGCCAGGAGGGGGGTGGCGACCTCGACGCGCACTTCGCCCAGGTCGAGGGTCTCGTAGGCGCCGGCGTAGGTGGGGAACGCACCCGCGCCGATGCGGTAGCCGGCGGTGACGGACGGGCCGAAGCCCGACTGCATCGACAGGGCGGTGTCGGCCTGGAAGCGGTCGTAGGGGCCCGAGTAGTCGCGCACCTTGGACTTCAGGGTGGGGTCGAAGGCGCCACGGGCGGCCAGAGCCTTGGCCTCGGCCTCGGTCACTTTGGCGTCGAGCGCGGCGAGCTTGGGGGCATGCCGGTCGACCGACGCGAGGACGGTGTCGAGGGTGAGGGGGCTGGCTGCGGTGGCGGCGGGGAGGCTGAGGAGCCACACCGTCAGGTTCATTTGAGGACCTTGGATGCGCGGGGCTTCTTGGCCGAGGGGGGCAGGGCGACGCCGCTCTTCTTGGCGCTCTGGTCGGTGGGGAGGGGCGGGAAGCCGTTGATCTGCCGCCACAGCTCGTAGCCGAGGCGCACGCGCGACAGCATCACGAAGCCCTTGGCGCGGACGCCCTGGCGGAGGCGGTCGCCGTCGGGCCAGGCATCGGAGCTTGCGTCGGGGACGACCACGACACGAAAGCGGCCGGTGCCGTCGTCGGTGGCGTCGATGAAGGAGACGGCGCCGCGGAAGGTGCCGGAGTCGAGCTCGGGCCAGCCGGAGAACTGGAGGGCGGGCCAGCCCTCGAAGAGCAGGGAGACGGTCTCGCCCTCGGAGATGAGCGGCATGTCGTTGCCGTCGACCAGGAGCTCCACGGCGCGGGCGTTGGTGTCGGGGACGAGGGTGACGAGGGCGTCGCCGGGCTTGACCTGCGCACCACCGGGACCGCCGTGCAGCCGGAGGACGCGGCCATCGCGCGGTGCCCGGACGACCTGCGTGGCCTGCCGGGCGCGCTTGGTGTCGAGCTCGAGGAGCTTGCCGCGGGTCTCGGCTTCTTTGGCCACAGCACCCTGGTAGGCGGCTTCGGCGCTGGCCACCTTGGAGTCGCCGGCCCGAGCCACCTTCTGCTGGGCGCGCTCCAGGCCTTCGATGACCTGTCGGCGGGCCTCGACGGCTGCGGTGGCCTTGGCCTCCTTCATCTGGGCGAGCTCCAGCTTGCGCTCGGACTCGATGCCGGCCTCGGCGAGTCGGGCCACGCGCTCGAGCTGGAGGCGGGCGGCTTCGTGCTCGGCTTGCTCGCCGGTGAGCTTCTGGCGCTCGGACAGCACCTTGGCGCCGTACTCGGCCACGGAGAGGTCGCGGGCGGTGGTCTCGGCGGCCACCTTGAGGCGGTAGGTCTCGACCTGCTCGCGGGCGGCGGACAGGCCGGCTTCCACCTGGGCCCGTTGGGTGTCGAGGCGGGCGGCGTAGTCGGGGTCGTTGTCTTCGAGGATGGCGAGCACCTGGCCGGCTTCCACGGCGTCGCCCTCGGCCACGGCCCACGAGGCGATGCGGCCCTTCACGGGGGCTTCGACGGACTGGGAGCGGTCGGCGGGCGCGAGGGCCACCACCCGTCCGGCACCCAGAGCGGTCTGCTGCCAGGGCACGAACATCAGCGCGAGGACGAGCGCCGGGAAGAGCAAGGCCAGCCACAGGGCCACCTTCCGGACGGCAGCCGGGGCGCGGATGAGGCGCATGGCGGGCACGTGCTCCACCGCGACGTCGAGCCTTGGGCCCGTGCCGATGAAGACGAGATGGGGCCGGGACTGCCGAGGGGGGGCAAGCCGCGGCTGGCGGTCAGGAGTCGGCGGCATGGGCGGCCTCCGGGCCGAGGCGGTGGATGGTGGGGAGGAGGGCCGCGACCGAAGGCTCTTCGGTGAAGACGAGGAGCGTCCAGGGGGCGTCGGGGCGCATCAGTGGAGAGAGGAGACGGTGGCGTTCGTCTTCGGGAATGGCGTCGAGGAGGCCATCCACGACGAGCAGACGGGGGGAGGCGACCAGCGCTCGGGCCACCATCAGGCGCATGGCCTGCGAGGTGGACAGAGGGGTGCCCGACGGGGCGAGGAGTGTGTGGATGTCGTCGGGGAGAGACTCGACCACCGTCCGCAGGCCCACCCGTCCGAGCGCGCGCCGGACCTCGAGAACGGACACGCCGGGACGGCCCATGGCGATGTTCTCGTGGATGGTGCCGTGGACGATGTCGATGCCTCGGATGAGCACGGTGTCGCGGTAGACGGCAGCTGGGCGCAGGTCGGAGAGGTCCATGTCGTCGCGATAGACACGACCGGCGATGGGACGTCGGACGCCGAGGATGAGGTCGCAGAGGGTGCTCTTGCCCACGCCCGGTCGACCTTGGACGGCCATGCGGGCGCCGGCGGGGACCTCGATGGACAGGGGGCCCACCCGGCGGCCGGAACCCGGGTAGGCGGCTTCGACGTTGTGGGCGCGGACAGATGCCGGTGCGTCTGCGGCAGGTGGAGCCAGGCCCACGGCGGACTCGCGGGGGAGGTCGACGAGCTGGCCGAGCTTGTCGATGCCGGCGAGGAGGTCGTAGTAGACGTCGAGCTTGTGGGCGAACTTGGCGAAGCCGGCCAGGGCGGCGGTGACGATGAACTCGGCGGCCACGAGCTGGCCCACCGACAGCTCACCTTCGAGGACCAGCCAGCCGGCCACGAGGAGGAGGGCCACGCTGGCGACGGCCTGGGCGCCCCACGCGGCGAGGGTCTGGCGAAAGTAGATGCGCCAGTGGGCGTCGCGGGCTTCGAGGTACGTGCGGGTGAGCTGGTCGGCGCGGCTCAGGGCCATGCGCTCTCCGTCGCCCAGCTTGAAGAGCATGGGGTGGCGGGCCAGTTCCTCCATCCAGAAGGCGACGGCGTACTTGGCCTTGCTCTCGCGGATGGCCGACCGCTGGGCGCCGCGCCCGAGCACGAAGAGAATGCCGGTCAGCACGAACAGGATGGCGACGTCGTAGGCGAGCAGGATGGGATGGTAGACCGCCAGCAGGATGAGGCCCACGAGGGCTTGCAGGGCTGCGCCGAGGCCGTCGAGGAGGAGCGACGACACGGCCTTCTGCACGGTGAGCACGTCGAAGAAGCGGTTGACCAGCTCGGGGCCGTGCTGGTCGTCGAACGCCCGGATGCGCACGCGTGTGAGGCGGGTGGTGAGGTCGGAGACCATGCGCACGAAGATGCGGCGCTGGACGACTTCCACACCCACCCGCTGCAGGCCCCGCATGCCGGCCGCGAGGGCCAGACACACCATGAGCACGATGCCCAGGCCGATGATGGGCTGTTGGAGGGCGCCGAAGGCCAGCCAGTTGATGAGGACCTGGATGGCGATGGGCGTGGCGAGACCGAGGACGCCGATGGCCAGGGCGTACAGGACGATGGCAACAAGGTCGGCGCGCTCGGCCTGGAGCAAGGAGACGAGACGCTGGAGCGGGGAGGGGACCGGACCATCGGGGGAGCGGGCAATGACCGGGCCGGCAGGGAGAGCGGGCTCGACCATGGCCCATGCAAGCTCGGTGGCCGGATGGACCGCGAGCACTCTGTGGCTGACGTCGGCTGCGCTCAGGCGCCGTGGGGGGAGGGTGTCGGGGAAGGTCTGGACGGTGATGTTGCCGTTCCAGTGGCCTTCGACCATCACCCAGCGTGGGCCCGTGTGCGGGGCGTCGACGCAGGTGACCAGGGGGAGGTCGGTGCGGGCGAGGGCGGCGGCGTCGGTGACCGGGGCGTGGGTCCAGCGGATGCGCAGGCCGACCGCTTCCGCTGCGGATGCGAGGCGTTCGGGCCAGGTGTCGCCGTTGGCCTGTTGGACGGCCTCACGGCAGCCGTCGGGCGAGATGTCGATGCCCGTTCGGTCGACCAGGACGTCGACCAGTGCATCGAGCGACGGGCAGGTGGCGGGAGGGGGGGACACGGCGTGGCGCATGGAGATCCGGGAAGACCGGCCCAACATACGCTAATTTTGTCGTGTGACAAGTATCGTGTTTAACTTTTCTCCATCTCAGGTTCCGGTGTTGCCGCGGAACGGCTCAGAACAAGGGGTAGATGAAGGGAATGATGGGACCCGCCAAGGTGAGCGCGCTGAGGATGATGGCCAGCACGAGCAGCACCATCACGAGGGGCACCATCCACCCCAGCCCCTGATCGTAGAACGCCTGCACCACCTGCCGAGCCGCACGCGCGGGCATGGTGAGCCACGCAGATGCTGGCCGGGTGGCCGGCTGGGTGGGGGTGCGCTTCTCGGGCGGTGCGGGCTTGGACATGGACGAGACCTCGGGACCGCAGACTATCGCTTCTGCCCTTTCCAAGCGCATGGTTGTTGTTTCGGGATGTTCTGGTGGGGGCCATGCGGTAGGCTACCGGCCGCCGACCCACCGGAACGTCCCTCCGTAGGCCACTGCGGCCCACAGATTCCCGGTTTGCCCTCACGGAGTCGGCGGGTTCATCCGATAGGCATCGGACGAACGCATCTCTGCGCCCCGAGGTCTGTGCGTGAACCTTTCGATTGCCATCGGCGTCCTCGCAGCGGTCGTGGCCTGTGTTGCAGGCTTCTGGATGTTCCGCTCGCGCAGGGTGCTCGAGCTGCAGCCGTGGGAAGTGGTTGCCAAGCGCTACGGCCTCACGCTCCAGCGAGAGGGTGAACCCCACGATGTCGTGCTGAAGGGCGACTTCCGCGGGGTCCCGGTCGATGTCTCGCTGGGGGGTGGGCACGCCGGTCGACCCCTGCAGATGTGCACCCGGGTGTTCGCCAAGCACGTGGGCTCCGCGCCTCCAGGCCTGGAGATCTACAACCGCGGCGTCACCGACCGCATCTGGCCGGGCAAGGCCCCCGAGATCAAGACCGGCAACGAAGAGCTCGACTCCCTCATCTGCATCCGCGGCCTCGATGCCGAGAAAACCCTCGAAGTGGTGGGCAACGAGCGGGTGTGGGGCGGCCTTGCGAAGCTGTTCGAGCTCGCCGACTACGTGCGGGTCGACGAACGCGGCGTGCTGCTCGAGAAGGTGGGCGTGCTCTCCCGCGACATCGAGCCCTGGCTCATCTCGGCCACCGCCTTCAGCGTGAAGATGTGCGAGGTGTACGAAGAGGCCTGGCTGGCCTTCGCGAAGAAGTACGGCCTGATGTACCTCCGTGGCACGCATCCCGGCGACCGCACCATCCGCGGATACTTCCGGGGCGGGCGCATCTCCATCCAGACCGGCATCGACCCCCGCACCCGCACGGCGCGGTCCACCATCAAGGTGTCGGTGCCCAGCGTCACGCTGCCCGCCGGCTTCCGCATCGGCAAGAAGGGCAAGCTGTCCGAGCGCGGCGCCATCAAGATTCTCGACAAGCAGATCCGGGCACAGATGGTCATCCAGGGCACCAACTCCCTGGCCATCCAGCGCATGTTCCGCCACCAGCTGCTCAAGCAGAAGCTCCTCGAGTTCTTCGACCTCTGCCCCGAGCCCCTGGTCGAGCGCGGCTGGGTGATGGCCACCGGTCCCGGGATGCTCACCGGCGACCTCGAAGTGCAGGTCAACGCCGTGGCGTCTGTGGCCAAGGTGCTCTCCGATGCCTGGGGCCCCATCCAGCGCGGCATGGAACGCAACCGGCGCGCCTCGCTCAACAAGGCCCGCTCTGGCTGACCGCCCCGTGTAGACTGCGCTCCATGGGTCGATCTGACCCAACGGAGTCATCTCATGCGGTCCCAGCTTGCTCTCATCGCCCTGCTGGTGGGCTGTGGGTCCGACCCCGGGAAGTCGACGCCTGCTTCCGACTCGTCCGTTGACTCCGGCGAGCCCGGCCCATGGGAGCCTGACCTGTTCTGTCCGGGGAGTGCCGGATGTGAGACGGTGTCGGGCACGCTCCGAGCTGGCGCGGGGAAGGTGGACATCACCCCCACCTGCTTCGAGGACTGGGTCGACCTCGACGGCGACTTCGAGTACGAGCGCACCACGGAGGCGTTCCGGGACTGTGGCTGCGACCGCCTGTGTCCCGAGGACGACGGCTACCCCGGTCCCGACGACGGCGAAGGGGATGGCACCTTCCAGGCCGTCTGGCTGGCTGGCTTCCACAACGCACGAGCAGCGACCGGCATCCACGACCCCATGTGGGCCCGCGCGGTGGTCTTCGAGCAAGGTGACCTGCGGGTGGCGGTGGTCTCCCTCGACGTCACGGGCTGGTTCAACTCCGAGGTGGAGGCCACACGCGCCATCCTGGCCGACCGGGGTGTCGACCTCGACCTGCTCATCGTGCACAGCACCCACAACCACGAGGGTCCCGACACCTTCGGCTTGTGGGGCGAGACCGAGTCCGTCTCGGGTGCCGACCCCGTCTACAACGCCGCAGTACAGGCCTTTTCCGCCGATGCCGTCGAGGCCGCAGTCGCCGACCTCCGCGTGGTGGGCACCATGCGTGTGGGCACGCTCGACCTGTCCACCCGGCCCGAGGGCGTGCGCAACTACATCAACGACCTCCGCGACCCCCAGATCATCGACCCCATCGTCACGGCCGCCCGGTTCCAGGACACCGGCGGCGACACCATCGCCGTGCTCGCCCACACGTCCAACCACCCCGAGGGCATCGCCGACGAAAACACGCTCATCTCCAGCGACTTCCCCGACCAGCTGCGCGAGACCATCGAGTCCGGCGTCACCTGGCCCGATGGCAGCACCCGCGACGGGGTGGGCGGCGTGGCGGTCTTCCTGAACGGCACGGTGGGCGGCATGATGTCGCCGCTGCGCATCACGGTCACCACCCCCGATGGCCGCGAGCTGCGCGACTACACCTTCGAGAAGGCCGACGCCCACGGGAAGATGTACGGCGAGCGCTTCCTCGATGCCCTCGACGCAGCCGAGGTGGTGCCCGACCCCACCCTGGCCTTCGCCACCCACCGCTTCCTGCTTCCCGTCGACAACTGGGGCTTCCAGGCCGCATTCCTCACCGGCATCCTCACGCGCGAGACCGTGGGCTGGGACGACACCGAAGTCATCTCCGACGACAACCTGCCGCACGTGGACACCGAGATGTCCTGGCTGCGCGTGGGCACGCTCCAGATGCTCACCCTGCCCGGCGAGGCCCATCCCGAGCTGGCGGTGGGGGGCTACGACGGCTCGCTCACCGGCGACGCCGACACACCCATCGTCTCGGACGACAACCCGGCCCCGCCCGACCTCGACGCCGCGCCTGCGGGCCCCTACTGGAAAGAGGTGCTGCCCGAAGGCGTTCCCATGCTCATCGGGCTGGGACAGGACGAGCTCGGCTACATCGTGCCGCCGTACAACTTCGTGCTCGACGACCGCCAGCCCTGGTTCGACGAAGCGGAGGGCGACCACTACGAGGAGACCAACTCGCTCGGCCCCCGCACCGCCGACCTCGTGTCCGACGAGCTCGCGCGCTTGTCCTCCTGGGCGGAAGGTCGCTGACCGCATGCAGCCTCGCGCACTCTACGGCGCCTTCGACCGCTTCCCGTCTCCCAAGGGTGCGGCCACCCACATCGCCCACGCCGCCGGCACTCTGTTCGACCACTTCGGCGGCGGACACCTGTTCGTGCTGGGGGACGACCAGCTGCCCATCCGGCAGACCGTCCGGCGCCCCACCGGTCCCGTCGAGGTCTTCCGCCACGCATGGCCCCACCCATCCGTGTTGGCCCGCACCCAGCACTACGCCCGAGCCCTCGCCGCACACCTGGCCCGGCACCGGGCGCACCTCGAAGTGGTCCACATCCGCGACCCCTGGAGTGCGGTGCCCGCGCTGGCCCATCCCGAGCGGCCGTGGCGTACCGTCTTCGAGGTCAACGGCCTCCCATCCATCGAGATGCCGGTCCGCTACGCCAACCTCGACCCCCAGACCCTCGACCGCATTCGGTCGCTGGAGGCCTTTGCGCTCGACCGCGCCGACCTCCTCGTCACCCCCTCTTCCGTGACCGTGGACCTGCTCCGGGCCCGCGGGATTCCCCACCACCGCATCCAGCTCGTGCCCAATGGGGCGCATGTCCCGAATGGGGTTCCCAGGCGTCCGGTGGATGCACCCCGGCGGTACGTCCTGTACTTTGGAGCGGTGCAGCCCTGGCAGGGTGTGGCCGATGCTCTGCGGGCGATGGCCCGTGTGGCCGACCTTGATGTTGACCTTGTCATCGTTGCTTCGGTGAAAGAGAAGCGCTGTCGGGGGCTGGCTCGACTGGCCCGGCGGCTGGGCGTCGACCACCGGGTACATTGGAAGCACCAGCTGTCGAGAGATGTCCTGACTGGATGGGTTGCCCACGCACTCGCGACCCTGGCACCGCTCACGCGCTCGCCGCGCAACATCGACCAAGGCTGCTGTCCGCTCAAGGTGCTGGAGTCGATGGCCGTCGGCACGCCGGTGGTGGCATCCGACCTGCCGGTGGTGCGCGACCTCATGACGCACCGCGAGCATGGCTGGCTGGTTCCGCCCGAACGACCCGCAGCACTGGCTCGTGGCATCCGCGTGCTGGCCGACCACCCCGACCTCGCGGCCTCTCTCGGAGAACAGGCGCGCGCCCACATCCGCGCGCGCTTCACCTGGGAACACGCCTCGCGGCAGCTTACAGGGGCCTATGAACGCCTGGCGGCGCTGCCCCGCCGGGACGAGGGGAGTGCGCCGTGAGCGTGTTGGCCGCCCGTGCTGCATGGAAGGGACTGTCGCCCGCCGAGCGCGACTTCGTGGAGCATCCGCGACTCGATGGCTCGGCCTCGCCCGACGAATGGCTGGCCCGGCTGGCTGGTGTGGTTCGCTACGATGGCTTCGTGAACCGTGTCCTGGCCCGGCTGATGGGCTGGGGAATCGGTGGGATTGGCCTGGGGGTCGCGCTGTTCATCGTTGGTGGCTTCCTCTCCGGGCCGGCGCCACACCTCACCGTGCCTGTGGGCCTGCTCGCCATCGCGGCGGCACTCTTCGGGGTGGCGTCGTTCGTGTACCGGTATATGTGGTCGAAGGTCGACGTCCCCGACGTTCTCGCCGAGACTGTGCTGCCGCTGCTGTCGCTGATGGCCATGGAGCTGCCCGACGGTGACCCCGTCCAGCTCACCCTCGACCTCCGCGGCTCCGAGCTCGACGAAAAGAAGCACGACTACACCGAAACAGGCTCTTGGTCGTCGCTTCCGCACCACAAGAACACCTTCTATCTCGACCCCTGGCTCCAGCTCGACGCCACCCTCGTCGACGGCTCCCGGATGCGCGTGTCCATCCGCGATGTCCTGCGCGTGCGCAAGACCACCAAGCGCAGCCAGTCGGGCAAGCGCAAGATGAAGACCAAGCACAAGGTGAAGCGGCGCATTCGGGCCCGCCTGTCCGTGCGCCCCGACCGTGGTCTCGAAGCGGTTGGCGGTGCCCACATCCGGGTCCGTCATGGTGGCAAGCGGCAGCACATCACGGCGGAAGCCCGCTATGTCGCCGACGAGGCCCTGTTCAGCACGCCGCCCGATGCCCTGGTCCAGGTGATGACCCGCTGCTTCGTTCACACCGCCCGTCGGCCGGAGCCACCATGCCCATGACCCCTCGCAAGACTTCCGGGTGCCAGGTCCGGGTGGGCTTCTTCATGCTCCGGGACTGTGGCGAGCCGGTCCATGCCGCCTGCACCGAGTGCGGTCGAGACGCCTGTGGGGTGCACCTCGTCGAAGACGGTCGCTGCATCGAGTGCGCCGCCAAGGCCTTCCGGTACAAGCCGGGCCATGAGAAGTGGGCCTGGTACGCGCGCCACACGGCGGTCGACAAGCACGGCCTGCGGCCCTTCTACGATGGAACCATGGGGGTGGGGGACGGCTACTACGACGCCTGGGACCTGCGGCCTTTGCGTGCGGTCGACGACACCGACTGGCACGACGACCCCGACGACCGGTTCGACAGCTGATGGCGGCCGACCTGCGAGCGCCGAGCGAGGGTGTGCCCAACGTCCTCTTCGTCACCGGACACTGGCCGCCTGCACAGGGCGGCATGGCCACATCCGCCGACCGCATCGTGCGAGGACTTCGCGAAGATGGCGTGGAAGTGGATGTTCTCCACCTTTCGTCGCGGGCGAGGGCCAGCCGGGGGGCGCGGATGCCCGGCGGGCGCGAGCTGGTGTGGCCCGTGGGTTCCGAGCTTCCGGAAGACCTCGCGGCGCTGTTGCCGGCGCTGGGCCGACGCGGGCGTCCGTGGCAGGTGGTCGTGGCGTTTGGCGGGCCGCTTCCGGTGTTCGTGGGCCCCACGCTGGCCGGCTGGCTCGGGGTTCCGCTGGTGGTGGCCCTCCGCGGCGCCGACATCGACACCGGCATGTTCCATCCCCGCCGGGTGGTTCACCTGGAGCGTGCTCTGCGCCGCGCCGACCTCGTGGTGGCGGTCAGCGGCGACAAAGTGCACAAGGTGCGCGCTCTGGGCTGCGTGGCACCGGTTCGGGTGGTGCCCAACGGCATCGACCTCGCCGACTGGGAGCCGCTCCCGAGCGACCGCATGCGTGCCGCCCGCCTGCGGACCGAGGTGGGTGGGCCCGACGACGGCGTGGTGGTGGGGTGTGTGGGCCACCTGAAGCGCAAGAAGGGTGTGGCCGAGCTGGCGCAGGCCATCGTCGACGTCGAGCTGCAGGAGGTGGTGCGGCTGGTGCTGGCCGGCGACGCCACGCCCGATGTGGTCGCGGCCATCGATGCGCAGGTCGACCGAGGGCTCGTGGTCCATCGCCTTCCGTTCGTCGACCGCGAGCGGCTGCTCGGCGTGCTGCCCGCGTTCGACGTGGTGGCGCTTCCTTCGGTCCACGATGGCATGCCCAATGTGATGCTCGAGGCGGGTGGCCTGGGGCTTCCGCTGCTGGCCAGCCGGGCGGGCGGGATGGGGGACCACCTGGAAGATGGCGTGCACGGCTGGCTGTTCGACCCCGGCGACCAGGCGGGGCTGCAGAGGGCGGTGTGGCGCATGCATCGCGACCGTGCTCGGTTCACGGCATTCGGGCGCGCATGGCAAGACCGCGTGCGCACGTGCTTCACGTCAGAGCACGAGACCGCGGCCTGGCGCGCGGCTCTGTCGTTGGTGACCGTGGTGGAGGGAGGGTGATGTACCAGCTGGCGGTCGGACTGTAGGTGACCACCCTCCTCTACGCGATGGGCACCGGCCTCGGACACCTCGTGCGGGCCCGCGCCTTTGCGCACGGACATGGGCTGCGGCCCCTCGTGCTCACCACCCATCCACAGGCTGCCCGGGTGCTCGGCGACCTGCCGCGGGTGGTGCTGCCCGACGACCATCGCCTGGAGGGGGACCGACTGCGGTCCGCGCTCGCGCGTGTGATTGCGGAACATGGCGTAGAGCACGTCATCTTGGATGTGTTTCCCGCCGGCATCCGGGGAGAGCTTGGGGACTGGACGCCCCCCGGTGGACAGGTCTCGTTGCTGGCCCGTCGCCTCGGTCGTCCGCCCCGTGCAGGGCCGCCCATTGGCGTGGCCTACCGGTGTGAGGCACTGGAGCGGTGGCAGGATGACTGGCTGACCGCGCGTGCCGATGTGGTCCAAGACGCCCGGCTGGTCGACCCTCCGGCATTGCTCCCACAGCCGGTGTCCGCCTGGCTCGATGTCTTGCCCCGGCCCATCTGGGCGGTCGTCCACAGCGGCTCGCTCGACGAGCTGCACCTCCTCGTCGACCATGCCCGCGACGACGCCTTCGCGCGGGGGCTGTCGCCCACTCTCCTCATCGTGCACCCCGACGCCCCGCCCATCCCGGGCACCCTGCCGTGTCGCCTTCAGCCGGCCTGGCCGCTGTTTTCGAAGGTGGACCGTGTCGTCGGGGGCGCCGGCTTCAACCTGGTCCGCCAGGCCCTCTCCGTGCGTGTTCCGCACCTGGCGATTCCCCTTCCGCGCCGCTTCGACGACCAGCCGGGGCGGGCGCGTGCACTCCGCACCACAGGGGCTACGCCCGGGTGAGGTCTGTGGGCGACAGGTCGGGGATGCGGTGTCCGGCGGTGGTCCACAGCGCCAGTCGGTAGCCCGAGTCCACCGCTTCGACGGCTTGCACGGTGCCTTCCAGAGGACCTGCGAGCCCGAGCCTGCGGGCGGCATCCTCGGTGAGACGAGCGTGCTGAAGGAGCTTCCAGTCGGTGTGGGTGGCGGGCTGGAGCCAGGCCGCACCGGCGTCGATGACCCCGCCGAACCCCTCGGGGATGCTCCAGGCGTTGGGGCGGCCGTTCTTGCGCAGGTAGTCGGCGATGCCGTAGGACCGCACGCCTGCGGCACAGTAGAGCGCGAGCAATGGGCCGTCGGGAAGGGCCGCCACCAGACCCTCGAAGCGAGACATGGGCGCGAGGATGGCGCCGCGGGCGTGGCCGCTCCACAGCTCGTGGAGCTCGCGTACATCCACCAGCACGATGTCTTCGCCGTTGGCCATGCGGGCGAGGACCGCCTCGGCGGGCAGCTCGAGGTCGGGGGGCTCGGGCTCGGGCTCGGGCTTCCACTCGGTGCGGGTGGTGGGAGGCGCGCGGTCGGGCGCACGGGCGCTTGGGATGCGCGGACTGCTCTGCACAACGCGACGCGCCGCCCGGCGAACCAGGCGGCGCAAGCGGTCTCTCAGCATGAACGAGCCCCTTGGCTCACATTCCCCGTCCGTAGAAGAGGTACGTGCCGCCCACGAAGCTCGACGACGCGGGCGCACCCAGCAGGATGTCGTCGGTGCCGTCGCCGTTGCCGTCGACGATGTCGATGTGCGAGCCATCGCCGATGGAGCCGGTGGCCAGGAAGCTGGAGTCGGCGTCGTCGGTGGTGAGGGTGCCGGCGGTGATGGGACCGAGGAACACGTAGGCGCCCACGGTGCCTTCGGACGAGGAGTTGCTGGTGACCACGAGGTCGGTGTTGCCGTCGCGGTCGATGTCGCCGCCGAGGTGCACTCCGGAGCCCAGCCCGAGGCCAGCGCCCGTGCCATCGGTGATGGTGAGGTCGGCCGAGGCGGGGTCGAGGGAGCCGCTGATGGCGCCGAAGTGCACGAAGGCCGCGCCGGCGTCGGAGTCGTAGGCGGGTGCGCCGACGGCCAGGTCGACCAGGCCGTCGCCGTCGATGTCGCCGCCTGCATCGAGGCTGGAGCCGTACGAGGCGGTGGTGGACGAGCTGAAGGTGAGCATGGCGTCGTACGACGTGGTGGCGTCGACCGAGCCGGTCTGGGGCCCGTAGAGCACGTAGGCGGCACCGGTGGCGCCCAGGAAGGAGCTGTCGGTGTTGGGGGCGCCAAAGGCCATGTCGTCCGTGCCGTCGCCGTCGAAGTCGGCGGCAGCGAGGACCGAGCCGAAGTCGTCGCCGGTGGTGCCGGTGATGGTGGCGGTGGCGGCGGTGGCGGCTTCGCCCGATGCGGTGGTGGTGCCGAGCACCAGGTAGGCGGTGCTGGCGCCGGGTTCGCCCAGGAGGAAGTCCACCACGCCGTCGGCGTCGAAGTCGGTGCCGGTCTCGAAGGCCGAGCCGAACTCGCCCGAAGCCGAGGAGCCCCGCCAGGTGGCGTCGGCGTCGGCCACATCGACGCTGCTGCCGTCGGTGAGGGGGCCGTGGACCAGCCACGCGGAGCCGTAGGTGTCGCCGGCGCTCAGGGGGTCGCAGTTGTCGCAGCCCACGAGCAGCTCGTCGTAGCCATCGGCGTCGAGGTCGGAGACTGCGGCCACAGCACCGCCGGTCTCGCCGCCCGTGGCATCGGTGACTTCGGCGTCGGCTTCAGCGGTGGCCTGCAGGGTGCCGGAGAGGCCTCCGAACAGGACGTAGGCGGTGGAGTCGGCGTCGGCGCCGGTGATGAGGTCGGCCATGCCGTCGCCGTCGAGGTCGCCCGACATGTCGGCCGCGCCGCCCATGCCCGAGTCGGCAGCATCGCCGTGGATGTAGGCGCCACGGGACGTGTAGTCCAGCGACAGCGCGCACTCGGGGGCGTCGCCGGAGCAGTCGTTGTCGATGCCGTCGTTGCAGACCTCGGCCATCCCGGGGTTGGCCAGCGGCTCGTCGTCGTCGCAGTCGGTGCCGCTGTGGAGGTCGGAGTCGTAGCCGTCGGCGTCGGCGTCGTAGTCGTTGTCTTCGCCGCAGTCGGAGTCCACGCCGTCGTACCAGATCTCGGTGGCGCCGGGGTTGATGGCGGAGTCGGTGTCGTCGCAGTCGTCGGTGTTGTCGGCGAAGCCGGACGGGGGGGACTCGCAGCCGAAGCCGGTGGTCTCGGACACGACGCCGTACCCGTCGCCGTCGGCGTCTTCGTAGAACATCATCCCGTTTTCTTCATCGACGATGGTGTCGTCGTCGTCGTCGACCAGGGAGTCGCAGTCGTTGTCGACGCCGTCGCACAGCTCATCGGCACCGGGGTGGACGGCGTTGTCGGTGTCGTCGCAGTCGTCGGGGGCGAGGGCGTAGCCACCGGGCTGCTCGCAGGCGGTCCGGGTGACGGCGTCGCTGCCGTAGCCGTCGAAGTCGGTGTCGATGTACCAGACGGTGTCGGGGTTGAGGTCGGCGTTGTTGTCGTCGCAGTCGAGCGGGTTGTCGGCGTACCCATCGGGGGCGTCGCAGGCGTACATCAGCTCGAATTCGGTGCCGTAGCCGTCGTTGTCGCCATCGAGCCACCAGGCGGGCTGGCCGTGGACGTCGATGTCGTCGTCGTCGACCTTGGTGTCGCAGTCGTCGTCGATGCCATTGCAGCGCTCGAGGGCCCGCGGGTACACCAGCGGATCGGTGTCGTCGCAGTCGCCTCGGTGCTCGGAGAAGCCGTCGCCGTCGTCGTCCACCATCAGCGGGTCGTCGGGAATGTCGGTGGTGCCGCCGTCACCGGAGTCGGTGTCGGTGTCGGTGGTGCCGTCGGAGGGGCCGGTGTCGTCGCCGGTGCTTTTGTCGGAGCAGCCGACCGAGATGAACAGCAGCCCGAGTGCGAGACTCGTCGTGATGGTGCGCATGGTGTCTCCTCTGCTGCTTGGCCAGTCGGACGGGTGGCAGCGGTCGGGGGACGGTACCATGGGCCCCACCACCGCGTCACACGGTCTTGACCGGCATCCACAGGTCCTGGTGCACAAACGTCATCGAACGGTCATGGAAGCGTTGGAATTCGCCGGAATGGTCGACAACCAGCACCTCACTGGATGAAGAGTCCAGGTGGAGTGGTCTGTCTGGACCGCGTGCCGTCGAGAGGTGTGGATGTCGTCGCCCAACGCTGCTGGTTCCCCTCCGGATGCCCACCTCGCTGGTCGTGTTCGTGCTCTGCTGTGGTCTCTCGACCCCGCCCGCCACGACGGCCGGGCCCCGGTGGAAGAACGGGCCGCTTTGCTGGAGCGGTCCCGGGATGCGGTCGCCGCGGGAATGCCGGGGGCAGCCGACCTCGAAGCGGTGCTGGCCATCGAGCCCGAAGCGGTGGGTGGCTGGGAAAAGTGGCGTCGGGCCGCGCTGCCCGCCTACGAGGCGTTTGCGGCGTTGGTGCGGGAGGCCGGGCATGCGGCGCCCAGCTTGCGGCCCTCCAACCACACCCGCGCGGTGTTCCATGTGATGGGCGGTACCACCGCAGCGATGCTGGTGGAGCACGTGCTGCCGGCTTCCTGGTTGCTCCCGGTGGCTTTGTCGTTCGCCGCGCTGGCGTGGACCATGGAGATCAGCCGTCGGTGGGACTCCCGCATCAACAGCTTGCTCATGAAGCTGTTCGGACCGGTGGCCCACGCCCACGAGGCCTGGCGGATCAACTCGGCCACCTGGTTTTCCACCGCGCTCGTGTGTGTGGCGCTGATGCAGACACCCGTGGCGGCGGTGGTGGCCTTCCTCGTGCTGGGCTGGGCCGACCCGGCGGCGGGCATCATCGGGCGCCGGTATGGCCGCGTTCGGCTGGTGCACGGCCGTTCCCTCGAAGGCACCCTCACGTTCGCGCTGGTGGGCTTCGTGGTGTCGTTTGTGGCCCTGGCGCTGTGGCACGGCGAGCTGTCGACAGGCATGCAGGTGGGGCTGGCGCTGGCCGGTGCGGTTCCCGGTGCGGTGGCCGAGCTGTTCGCGCGCCGAATCGACGACAACCTGGCCATTCCGGTCACGGCCGCGATGGGCGTGGTGGCTGCGCTCGCGATGATGGGTGGATAGACGCGAAAGTGCCCTTGGTCACGTTGTTCTGTTGGTTGTGTGGCCGGAGTTTGCATTGGATGACATTCCGAGACAGCCGCATGTGGTGACATGGCGTCGCGGTTGTGCCCCCGAGTAGGCTGTTTTCGCTGACGGGTCGGTCCGCCGCAAGGTCGCTACGATGTCGTCGCCAACCCCGACAGTCCCCCCGGTCTGCACACTCTCACTGGTGTGTGGTCTGCTCGGTGGCTGCGAGCAGGTCAACAAGTACCCCGTCACCGCCGAGATGTTCGAGGGACGGCACGCCAGCACGTCCTCCGCATCCGACCCTCCCGATGGCGGCGGTCCGCTCGACGACACCCACACCGACTCCCCCGACGGGTATGGGATCCAACTGTGGGAGATGGGTCAGCTGAGCTCCGATCTGTGGACCGGACTCATGGCGGACGACGGCGAGGTCTATGTCGCGTCCGTCTTGGGCGCTCGGGCCGTGCTCTACGACCTCTCGGATGGTCTCGACGCCGTCGACGAGCCGGTCTTGTTGATGTCGAACGAACCCATTCCCGGCTTTCGCCTCACCGACATCTCGGTCGTGCGCACGGGTGACCGGTTGGTTCTTGCTGCATCCAACCCGGAAGCCACCGACATCGTGCTCGCAGTCTACGACCGCAATGGTCGGCCCATCGTGGCGCCCCGGCGCGTGGTGGAGGGGTCGGGCGCACCCACCAACGACATGAAGCTCGTGGCGCGGGATGGGCTGGTGGTGCTGAGCTTCGGCGCCGACGGTGATGAGAAGCACCGGATGGTGTTCGACCGCGACCTGGCCGTGGTGTCTCCCGACACGGTGGTCATCGACCCTGCGATGAGCTCCCAGCTCGGGTGTGTGGTGCCCACCGACGACGGCTTCGTCCGAGTCGCCGGAAACATGCGCAACCACGGCCTCGTGGGCGTCAACTACGGGGTGGACTGGACCGCCACCGACGGGGATGTGTTCACCCTTCCCATCCCGGCCGAAGAAGACGAATGGATCTGGTTTTCGTCGGGATGTGTGCAGGACCCCCAGACCGACGACTGGTACGTGGCCTACCAACATATGTGGGACGGCGACGATGCAGACACGCAGTCCTCTGTGTGGATTGCGCGGTTCGACCGGGACTGGACCTTCCTCGAGGAGTCGCGCCTGTCCGACCCCGTGGGCTTCACGCGCCCGCAGCTCGCCATCGACGAAGACACGCTCTACGTGTCGTTCGACATGCGCTTCGACGTGCGGGTGGGGCGGGCGTTCCTCGACCCCGACCGGTAGCGCTCCGCCCGAGCGCTCAGGGGCTGCCGAGCTGGGCTGCGATGTCGTTGAGCAGCTGGGCCGCTGGACCGGTGCGCTGGGCCTTGATGCAGCGCTTGTAGGCCTTCCACAGCTCACCGAGCAGGGCGTCGTCGACCAGCTTGTGTTCGTCGGGCCAGGTGTCGTTGAGGGGAAGGTCGGTGCTGGCCATGCCGCGGCGGCGGTGGAGGGTGCGCATGGAGCGAAGGAAGTGGTGCGCGGCACGCGGATCGCCACGGCGGCGAAGCTCGCAGTAGGCCCGCCACAGAACGCTCTCCGGCATGACGTCGTCTTCGCCCATTCGGTCGGGCTGGTTGCGGAGGACCCGCACGAGCTGACGTGAAGGGGCGGAGCTGTCGATGTCGCGGACGTTCAGCATGGACTCTCCCGATGGCCATCGGCTGTGGGGGGCCGATGCACCTGGCGTGGCAAACAGGGGACTGCCTGTGGCAGGGGAGCCCGGTGAGGCCACCACCTTCCGCAGAGCGCGGCGATTCTAGCACGCCACACAACTGTCACGGATGCAGGGGGGGACCGAGGCCCGGGCGTGGCCGGAGGTCGACCGGTCGCTTAGGCGCTCGAAGCGGGTCATGTCGTCGGCCCGACCCCGACGGACTTCGTCGTGGCCGACCCCGACCCGGGGATTGGAGAGGCTCCGCGCATGTCGCGACACACCCACCAGATCGAGGCCCCGTTCCGCTCCTCCGTGCGGTCCCCGGGCTCCTTCCGCCCCCTGGCCGCAGCCGGGCTCCTCGTGGGCCTGGCGAGCGCCCCTGGCATCGCGTTCGCCGACGACGCCTCCACCCTCCTGCCTGCAGGCGCCACCGTCGAGACCCTCGACAACGGGCTGAAGGTGGTCCTGCTTCCGATCGACACCCCCGGGCTGGTGGCGGTCCAGACCTGGATGCGCGTGGGCTCGGGCGAAGAGACCGTCCCCGGCCTCACCGGCTTCGCCCACTTCTTCGAGCACCTGATGTTCCATGGCACCGAAGAGATGCCCGGTCCGGTGCGGGAGAAGAAGCTGCTGGCCCTGAGCGTCACAGAAAACGCCTGGACCTCGCAGGACGCCACCGTCTACCACCTCATGCTGCCTGCCCAGAACCTCGACGCCGTGCTGAAGATCGAAGCCGACCGCTTCCAGGCGCTGTCGCTCGAGGCCGACGGCGTGCGCAAGGAAGCCGGTGCGGTGTACGGCGAATTCCGTAAGGGGCGCGCCAGCCCCGACCGTGCCGTGTGGGAAGCCACCTGGGCCACGGCGTTCTCGTCGCATCCGTACCACCACACCACCATCGGTGTGGAGGCCGACATCGCGGCGATGCCCGAGCAGCTCGATGCGGCGCGGCGGTTCTTCACCACCTGGTACCGTCCGGAAAACGCCACCCTCGTGCTGGCGGGCGACCTCGAGCCCGGCAAGGCGCGGGCCATCGTGCTGCGCACCTTCGGTCAGTGGGCACCCGAGGCCGAAGCCCCCCCGTGGCCCCCCACTCCTGTCGAGCCGGCCCAGACGGGCCTGAAGCGGGCGCAGGTGGTGTGGGAGGCGGGTCCGGTGAACCCTCGGCTGGCGATTGCCTGGCGTACCCCGGCGCATGCCCCGGGAAGCGCCGACGCGGCTGCCCTGTCGCTGCTGCCGGCCTTGTTGAGCAGTGATGTGGCCCCCCTGCACCGCAAGCTGGTCGACGACGAGCGGCGCGTGCGCTGGATCTGGGCGATGGAGCCCGAGAACCGCCATCCCGGACTGTTCTTGATGGAAATGGAGCTGGCGGAGGGAGAAGACCCCGCCGCCGTCGAAGCCGACGTCCTGGCCGCGGTGAAGGCGCTGGTCGACGACGACTCCCCCGAGGCTGTGGCACGCCTCGACATGACCCGCGAGCGCAAGCGGCGCGAGCTGCTGCTGGGGCTCGACTCCGCCGAGTCCTGGGCCGGCGCCTTCGGTCGGGCCAGCCTCTACGGTCCTCCGGTTCGCACGCTCGACGCCGAGGTCGCGGCCATCGCGGCGGTCACCCGAGCCGATGTGGTGCGTGTGGTCGAGCGCTACCTGCTCCCCGACACCGGGCGCACGGTCGTCACTCTGGTCGCGCCGGATGCGGCCGACCCCGACACCCCTCCACCCCCACTCGGTCCAGATGCGCCGGCTGCAGCGGGAGGTGCGCAATGAACCGCGCCATCCTCGGACTGGTCGCCCTCGCCACGGTCGGCTGCTGGTCGGGCAACCCCGGTCCTGTGCCGGTCGACATCGCCTCTGCGCCCGTCCGCATCGTCGCCCAGCCCGTTCAAGGCCCGGTCACGTGGATCACGGTGGCCGTGCGTGCCGGAAGCGCCCACGACCCCGTCGGCAAGGAAGGTCTGGCGGCCCTCACCGCGCGCATGCTCCGAGAAGGCGGCGCCGGCGACCGCACCCCCGAAGCCGTCGACAAGCTGCTGTACCGCCTGGGCACCGACATCCAGGTGGTGGTGGGCAAAGAGCTCGTCACCTATCGCGTGAAGGTGCTCACCGAAGACCTCCCGCTGGTCACCTCGCTGCTCGCCGACATGTTCACGGCACCTGTGCTCGACGCCGACACCCGCACGCGCATCACCGAAGAGCTGTCCGACACCCTCACCAAGGGCATCCTCGCCGACGACGAAGCCACCGGCCTCGAGGTCCTCGACAACTGGATGTACGCGGGCCACCCCTACGGGCACGCGGTCTCCGGGCGCGGCGGCGTGGTGAACACCCTCACCGTCGACGATGTGCAGGACTTCCTCGACACCCGGTACCTGCGCAGCACGGTGGTCCTGGGTGTCGCAGGTGCGGCCGTGGCCGACGACGGCGCGTGGGTGTCCGACCTGCCCGCATCCGCCGACCTCGACGCCCTTCACGCCGCGCTGTCCACGCTCCCCGACACCATCTACGACGCCCCCACCCCCAAGCGGGTGCCCGCCGTGAACGGTCGAGAGCTGCTGGTCGTCGAGAAGGCCACCGAGAGCACCGGCATCCACTTCGGTCACCCCACCGAGCTGCACCGGGGCCACCCCGACTGGCCCGCCATGCTGCTGGCCTTCACGGCGCTGGGTGAGCACCGGCAGAGCCACGGCCGCTTGTACCAGGCGCTCCGCGAAGAGCGGGGCCTGAACTACGGCGACTACGCCTACATCGAGCGCTACACCCAGGCTGGCTGGTCGAGCCGACAGGAAACGGGCACGGGCCGGGTCCAGAACCCCTTCTACGTGTGGGTGCGCCCCGTGGCGGCCCCCGATGGTCCGTTCACCCTCCGTGGCGCCACACAGCTCATCGAGGCCTTCGTGGCCGATGGTCTCACCGAAGACGAGTTCGCCCTCACCCAGACCTACCTCCAGGGGCGGGTCTCGATCTGGGCCGACGACCCCGGACGACGTCTCGGCTGGGCCGTGGAAGCCCGCGCCATGGGCTGGCCCGACCCCATCGACAGCCTCCCCGAAGCGGTCGCCGGGCTCACCGCCGATCAAGTCAACACGGCCATCGAGGCGCACATCCATCCCGAAGACCTCCGCTACGTGGTGGTCACGGGGGATGCCGACGAATTCATCCAGGCGGTGGCCGACGACGTCAGCTCGCCCCTCGCGTCGGAAGGGCACACCCCGCCCGAACCGGGCAGCCCCAGAGCCTCGGAAGACGCCGAGTGGGCCGCCGTTCAGATCGGTTGGTCGGAGGTGTCGTCTGTGCCGGCAGACGGGGTGTTCCGATAGGGTGTGCGCGCGGGGTCGACCTCGACACACGGTTGGGGTTCGGGCTCAGGTGCCGAACCGAACGCGGGAAAGGCAGGAGGTAGTGGATGGCCAGTCAGCCCCGATGGGCCACAGAGGCCCACGAGGACGTCATCGGGCAGGACCGCCTCGCGCGTTCCTTGCTGCGGGTCATCGCGCGGATGCCTGCGGGCTCCATCGTGGCCGTGCACGGCGCTCCCGGCAGTGGCCGCGATGAGTTTGTGCGACGGCTCGCGTGGCTGGCCGGTCCCGGGCGGGGGCGCGCGGGCGATGTTCCGGCGGGCATCCACCCCGAAGTGCTGTGGCTCGATGCCTGGTCGTGGTGCAAGCAAGGGCACGTGGTGTCCGGGCTGGTGGGGGCTGTGGCCAACGGCTTGCGACAACAGGGCCCCACTCGGGAACGCGCTCGGGAGCTCGCTGCGGTGATGTCGCGGATGCGCTTCGACGGCTCGATGCCGGAAGTGCCCGGCTCGGCGTTCAGCTCGCGTTCCGTCGACCCCGTCGCCGACGTGGGCCGGGCCTTCGCCGGGCTGGTCGACAAGGTGCGCGAGCCCCGCGGTGGGCGCCTCGTGCTGGTGGTCGACGGTGCGGAACGGCTCACGCCAGCGGGCATCTGGCAGCTGCTCGACGGCATGCGGGCCACGCTGGTGCTCGCCCCCGAGATCGTGATGGTGCTGAGCATCGGACGGGAAGCGGTGGTCGAGGCCCTGCGGGTCCACCACGGTGAGATGGCCGAGAGCAGCGCCATCCGCATCCTCGACGACATCTTCGACCTCACCGTCACCGTGCCCAACCTCGAGGTTCGGCGCATCGGCACGTTGCTCCGCGAGTACATCGGCAACGCCGAGAACACTGTGCGGCGGTCGTTTGGGCGAGAGGCCCTCACCGGCTTGTCCGCGGCCGTGGCCCACCGTCCGCTCGGCTCGCCCCGGTTCCTCAAGCGGCTCGCCTGGCGCACGGTCCTCCTGGCCGAGTTCGCCGCTGAGATGCGCGCCACCCGGGTGCTCTCGGAAGCCCAGTGGGCGTGGGTCATCATCAGCGAGCGCTGGCCCGACTTCCGCCGCTTCATGATCCGGGGCGGCCGGAAGCGGTGGGTGGAGCTCGCCCGAGCGGTCCAGAAGATGAAGTCTGGCAAGCCCGACCTTGTGGCAGTCAGCGGGGGTGCTGCCCCGGTCGCCCTTCGATCTGGCATCGCCGACTGGCTCGCCGACGACCTCATCCTCAACGACTACCTGCGCCTGCACGCCGAAGGCTTCGCCCACGACGGCGAAGGCATCTTCTGGCTCGAGAACCTGATGCTCGCGGCGGGCCTCTGAGCCGGTCCGAGCGGGTGGCGCGGCTCGTCCTGGGCGGCGGGCGCCTGGTGTATTCGGTGGTGCCCGAGCGGATGCGTCGGAAGCTCGAGGACCGGTTCTTCTACGCCGTGTTCCAGGTCACGCGGGTGGAAAACGACGACTACGGCCGTCCCATCGACCCCGACTCCGGTGGCTCGGGCGCAGACGAGGCCGCCCGGCCCCTCCGACGCGGGTAGCGAAGCCTTCCCGCCGTGCGTCCAACGCACTATGCGGCGCGCGACTTCTGGAGGGCAGCATGGTCGGCTTCGGTCCACGCGCACGCGCGCGCCTGCATACGGTGAAGAACCCCCTGGTGGTGGGCATCGACCCCCACCTCCACCGGCTGCCCGCGGTCCTTCGGGAGCGCTTCGAGGGCCAGCTGCACACGCCGGCCGGTCGGCAAGCCGCCGCAGATGTGGTCGCAGAGTGGGCGCTGCCCGTCGTCGACGCCCTCGCCGACAAGGTGTGGGGCATCAAGCCGCAGGCCGCGTTCTTCGAGCAGCTCGGCGCGCCGGGTGTGGCTGTGCTGGAGCGGGTGTGTGCCCGAGCACGTGAGCAGGGGCTCCTGGTCATCCTCGATGCGAAGCGGGGCGACATCTCGTCCACGGCCGCAGCCTACGCGCACGCCACGCTGCACCCGGAGGGTCCGATGGCTGCCGATGCGGTCACCGTGAACCCGTGGATGGGCATGGACACCGTGCAGCCCTTCCTGGCGGTGGCTCGGGAGCACGGTGCCGGGGTGTTCGTGCTGCTGCGCACCACCAATCCGGGCAGCGCGATGTTCCAGAAGTACGGCTCGCCGCGATGTGCGGACAACCTGGCCGACGCCGTGGCCGCGGAGAATAGCTCGGATGCCGGCTCTGCCCTTGGGGTGGTGGTGGGGGCGCAGGCCGCAGCAGAGGCGCCCGACCTCCGAGCCCGAATGCCTGCCGCGTGGTTCCTGGTGCCGGGCCTCGGTGCGCAAGGGGGCGGACTCGCCGATGCCCTTGCCGGCGCGGATGCCGATGGGGAGGGTGTGCTGCCCGCCGCCGCGCGCTCCGTTTTGTTCGGTGGTGTGGACGAACCGGATCCCGGGACCGACTGGGTGGGACCCATCGTCGACCGCGCGGAAGATCTCGCCCAGAAGCTTCGTGAGTACGGGGTTTCTCGGGGTTGGTCCTGGGCGGTTGTGTGACAGAAATGTAAAACGGTGTGGCGTTTTCGGGTGCCTTTGTTGCAGGCGCGCCGGTAGCATGGAGACCGCGGGAGGTCCCATGCGTGGTGTCGTTTCTCAGTCTGCTTCCCTCACCCTCGTCCTCTTCGGCCTGACCGCCTGTGTCACGAAGGGCTCCTTCGAGGCCACCATCGTCGATGGCCTCACACAGGCGCCCCGGGCCGACCTCCAGGTGGTGCTCAAGGCGCCGGCGTCCACCGACCTCACCTGCAAGGTGCTGGACGGAAAGACCGACGCCTCGGGCGGGGTGCGCATCGAAAACACGTGCGCCAACACCGACTACCGGCTGTCGGTGGGCGATGATGGCCTGCTGGTCGTCGGAGACACGAAGGTGGTCGGGGGTGAACAGGATGCTGGCGCCCGGCAGCTGCAGGCCTGGCGTGCACCCCGCAACCCCGGCGTCTACCTGCTCGCCGACGACGAGCCGGGTCGGGTGCGCACCAAGACCCGCCTGATGCGCGATGAGGTCATCAAGGGCACCGATGTGGTGGCGGTCTACCCCGAGTCGGTCTTCAAGAAGCCGTCCACCGTGGCCGACGGCCACCACATGCTCCTCGTGGGGGCGGCCACCATCGAGAAGACGCAATTCATGCCCATCATCCCCGAGCCCGAAAAACGCACCTTCGAGAGTGGCTCCGCGCTCACCGGGCACGCGTTCGTGGGCATCCGCTTCACGTCGGACGAAGCCTACGAAGAAGTGGCCGCCGTGCTCGACGAGACGAAGGTCATCGACGTGGGCGAGGGCGACCGGAAGGTGCGGTACATCCCGTCGGACGCATTCCCGCCGGGACAGTACGCGGTGTGGAAGGACGGCGACCGCGAAGCGCTCATCGTGGGCTTCGGCGAGGTGGCCGCCCCGGCCACGGCAAAGGCCGAGTAGTCGTCCGACTCGGCCATCGAGGGTTCAACCTTCGTTGCTCAGCCCTCGGTGAACTTGCCGAACTCGCGGCGCTTCATCCACTCGGGGAAGCCCTGGCCCATGTTGGTGCCGGCCCAGTTGCGGCTGATGCGGGCCACGAAGATGCGGTCGCCCTTGTCGAGCTCCAGGAACTGCTTGAGGTGGTCGCGGATGCCGCGGGCACCCATGCGGTCGGTCTCGAGCAGGTAGACGCCGGGCATCCGGTTCGACCAGTTGCCGAGGGTCTTGATCGACGCATCGACCTTTTCTTTCACCACGACGTCGCCACTGCGGACGTCAACCGAAATCATGAACATCATTGGGACCACCTCCCCGGGGTTCGTGTACACACGGTCCCCGCCGGGTAACCCGGGCCCGGCCCACAGACCGCTCCCGCGATAGAGCGGTCCGCCCCCCGTGAGGCTTGGATGCCCTGGAGTTGTTCATGAATGTGCTCGTCACCGGCGGTTCTCGAGGCATCGGTCGTGCCATCGCCGTCAAGCTGGCCCGTCCGGGCGGCACCGTGGTCATCAACTACTTGCGCAACGATGCGGCGGCGAAAGAAACGGCCGCGCTCGTGGAAGAGCAAGGGGCCACTGCCATCGTCGTCCAAGCCGACGTCCGCTCCGAAAAAGACCTCAAGCGCCTCGCCAAGGCTGTGGACTCCGTGGATGTGCTCGTCCACAACGCCGCGGTGGGGGCCATGAAGCCCTACAAGAAGCTGCGCACCTCGCACTGGGACCTCACACTCGAGAGCTCGCTGCGTCCGTTCTGGCTGCTCACCAAGCTGGTCACGATGAACGAAGGGGGCAGTGTGATCGGCATCTCGTCGATGGGCTCCCAGCGCCACATCCCCGGGTACATCGCCATGGGTGCTGCCAAGGGTGGCCTCGAGGCCATGACCCGCCAGCTGGCCGTAGAGCTCGCGCCGCAAAAGGTGCGGGTGAACACCGTGTGCGGTGGCCTCATCGAGACCGACACCCTCGCGTACCTCACCGAAGGCGAGAAGATGCTCGACTTCGCCCGTGCGTACACGCCCCTCGGTCGCGCAGGAACGCCCGAAGACATGGCGTGCGCGGTGTCCATGCTGGTCTCACCGGATGCGCGCTGGGTGACCGGACAGGTTGTGGTGGTGGATGGGGGGTTGTCTCTGCTGTGATGGGGGGCAGGACTGCCGCGGAGGTGTCATGTCCGACCACCAAGACCGTCCCTCGCCGCCTTCGGTGGCCCCCGACATCATCGACGTCGACCCTGCGTCGGCGCCTCCCGAGGCCGACCCTCCCTCCGAAGACGCCACCGATGACGAGGGGCGGGGGTTTGGCTTCGACGACCTCTTCGACGGCGACGTCTTCAAGCGCCTGAAGATCGAGGTGGACCCCGACCGGGTCGACGAATCGGTGGAGCGCCTCACCGAGCAGGTGCGCCGCGCGGTGGTGCGGGGTCGGTACACCAAGGTCCGCATCCTGTACCGGGGCAAGCCGCTCATGCGCGACATTCCCCTCGGTGTGTTCGTCGCCGCGGAGGCCGTGAGCTTCTGGTACGCCGGCCTGCTGCGGGCGCTCGTGGTGAACCTGGGTGCCCGTGCGGTCCTCGAGGTTGTGTTCGTCCATGAAGCCGACGAAGACGTGAAGCGCGGGCGCCTGGCCTACGAAGCGGGCGAGGTCACCGAAGCGCAGGCTGCCTTCCGGTCGGCCCTCGACAAGGAACCCGAGCACCAGGAAGCGCTGTACCGCCTGGGTGTGCTGCTGCGGGTGACCGGCCAGCGCGACGTGGCCCTCGAGCTGCTCGAGAAGGCTGCCAGCATCGACGGACCGCTGAAAGAGCAGGCGCAGGAGGCCCTCGACCGCATGAACCGCGGCCCCCGCAGCCTGTAGACCGGCCTCGATCAGGGATTGGGGCCGGTCCGTGGCTCTGTCGCGATGCGGCCGATACCTCCGGCTGCATGAACAACCCCGACGTGCACGCTGTCCCCCGCGATCTCCTCGGCCGCCACGCCCTCGTGTGTGGCGCCAGCGCCGGCATCGGTCGCGCCACCGCCCTGGCCCTGGCCGCCCGCGGTGCCTCCATCACCGCCCTGGCCCGTCGCGCCGAGCGCCTCGAAGCTCTGCTCCCCGAGCTGGTGGCCGCCGGAGCACCCGCAGCCCGCGCACTCGTCGCCGACCTCGACGACCGCACCGGGCTCGCCCAGCGCGTGGCCACGCTCATCGACGCACACGGCCCGGTCCACATCGTCATCAACAACACCGGTGGCCCGCCGGGAGGCCCGCTCCTCCAAGCCTCCCCCGATGCCTTCGCCGTGGCCTTCGGTCGGCACGTCCTCGCCGCGCACATCCTCGCGCAGGCCTGCGTGCCGGGCATGGCGGCCGCCGGGTACGGTCGCATCGTCAATGTCGTCTCCACCAGCGTGTACGAGCCCATTCCCAACCTGGGCGTGAGCAACACCACCCGCGCGGCGATGGCCGGCTGGGCCAAGTCCCTTTCTCGCGAGCTTCCCCCGGAAGTCACCATCAACAACGTGCTTCCGGGCTTCACCGACACCGAGCGCCTCACGTCCCTCGCAGCTGGCCGGGCCAGGCGCGAAGGCTCGTCGCCCGACGCCGTGCGCACCGCCTGGCTGTCGCAAGTGCCCGAAGGCCGCCTGGCCCAACCCGAAGAAACCGCCGCTGCCGTGGCCTTCTTGTGCTCGCCGGCCGCCGCATACATCCGTGGCGTGAGCCTGCCGGTCGATGGCGGACGCCTGCGGGGCATCTGAGCGCACCAACCTGTGGGGTGAGTCGATGGACTACGACGTCTTCTTCAGCATCAGCCAGACGCCCGTGGCGGGCCTGCTACCGTCCGAAGCCCAGATGTTCCGGAGCTTCTTTTCGCAGGTCGAGGCGGCCGATGCCCTGGGCTACGGCACGGCCTGGGTGGCCGAAGCCCACCTCTCCACCGAGGTGCAGAAGCGCCACGCCCACCCCGTCGTGCCCCACTGGCAAGGCGAGATTGGTCTCAACACCGACATCTTCCAGCTGGCGCACCAGGTCTTCCGCCGCACCACATCCATCCACGTGGGCAGCGCGGTCACCAACATCGTCTGCAACGGCGGACCGGTCGCGGCAGCCGAGCGCGTGGCGGCCTTCGGAGCCTTGCACGGCCTCGACCCCGATGAACAGCGGCGCCTGCGCTTCGGCTTCTCCGCCGGGCGCTTCCAGTTCATGAACCGTGCCTACGGCATCCAGGCCCGCGATGCCATCGAAGCGGCCGCGTGGCCGGCCCTCCGCGGGCAGGTGTTCTGGGAGGCGTGCGAGATCTTCCTCCGGCTGGTGAGCGGTGAAGCCATCGCCGGCGCCGACGTCCGCCCCACCCAGCTCACACGCGCCAACTTCCGCTCCGACGCCGACTGGGCAAAGGTCCAGGCCGCCGCACGCGATGCCGGCCACACCGCGGTCGACCGCATCGACATCCCCCGACGCTGGGACTTCGACGTCCTGCGCGTTGTTCCCACCGACTGGCGGCGCGAGCTGGTCGACCTGATCCTCGGCAGCCACGACCCCGCCCTCCAGGTGGCGGTCAACCGCTGGCGGCCGGTCAAGGTGTTCAACCTGTCCATCACGCGGCCCGAGGTCATCGACGCCACGCACGCCCGGATGGCCGAGTCCTTCCACCCCGAAGGCGGGCCGTGGAAGCGCTCGTACATGCCGCGCACAGTCATGGTGTTCCTCAATGCACAGCCCGGCAAGTCAGCTGCCGAGCAGAACGCTGCGGCACACGAAGAAGCCCAGCGCGCGCTGTCCGCCTATTGGACCGCCCTCGAAGGCACGCTCGACCCCCAGAAGGTGGAGCGGGCGTCCAACAACGCCATCATCGGCGACCCCGAGTCGGTGGCCCGTCAGGTGGCCGAGCGCTTCCACCCCGACGACCGCCTGATGCTGTGGTTCGACTTCTTCAACCACGACTGTGAGCGGGTCATCGACGACATGCGGGCCTTCCGCGAGCAGGTGGCGCCGCGCGTGGCGGAGCTGCAGGCCGCGTCGTCGGGTCAGATGTAGAGGTCGGTGAGGGCGTGCTCGACGCGCTGCGCTTCTTCGACGAGACGCGCGATGAGTGGGGCCACTTCGGCGATGTCGTGTGACTTGGCAGAGCGCTCCAGGGTGCGACACAGCTCTTCCACCCGGCCTGCACCCACGGTGGCCGATGCCCCCTTCAGGCGGTGGGCACAGCGGCGGATGACGTAGAAGTCGCCGCTGCCCAGGGCGCGGGTGAGCACCTTGTGGGACTTGCCGAGGTCGTGGATGAAGTCGGCGAGCACCTGGTCCACCACATCGCGCCCGCCGGTCATCTCGAGCAGGGCTTGGATGGTGGCGGGGTCCATGACGGGGACGTCTTGCGCACCGAGGGCACCGTCGCCCTTCACCACTCGCTCACCCCACAGCGCCACTTCCAGGTCGCCCGCGTGGATGGGCTTGGGCAGCACAGCGTCCACCGTCACCTCGGCCATGCCGCCGGGGAGCTGGCCATCCATCATGCCGGAGGTCGCCAGGATGCGGTCGGGGCGGTGGCAGCGGGGCAGGCGCTTGAGGCGGTTGTAGACGGCCCGTCCGTTCATGTCGGGGAGGAGACAGTCGAGCAGCACCACGTCGTAGCGGGTCTTCCCCGCCATCTGGATGGCCTTGCGACCCGTCTCGGCGAGGTCGACGGGGACCCCGAGGCGGTCGAAGTGGCCACGGGCGAGCATCGCGGACACCGGGTCGTCTTCAACCAACAGAGCGCGCAGAGGCCGGCGTCCGTCTTCCGCTCGGGCGTCTTCCACTTCAGCCGGGACGGCCGTGGCCACGAAGCCCACATTCAGGCCGTCGAGAACCACCTCGATGCCGGAATTGGCAGCGACCGCCGCCAGCTCGAGTCCGGGCTCGGGGGAGGGGGAGGGGGACAGAGTGACGGTGATGGCGGCATTCTGGACGTCGTGGCTCACGTGCAGCTGTGCCACCGTGGCCGGTGAGGCGTGCGCTGCCACCAGAGCGCCGAGGCCGATGCGGAAGTCGCGCGGGGAGCCTGCGCAGAGGTCGGGGAGAGCGGCGTCCAGGCGCAGCTCGATGGGGCCGCGGGCGTAGCGGATGGCGCGGTTGAGCTCTTGGGCGGGCGACCAGGTGCGGTCGCCTGTTGGGTCGAGCACGGCGCGGAGCTGGTGCTCCATGCTGCGGTCGGCCTTGCCTGTGCCCGACAGGACCTCTTTCAGGGCCTGTTCGGTGGGACGGGCGTGGCCGTACAGCTCCCGACACAGCTCGGCCACCCGCTTGCCCGGGTCTTCGCCGGACAGGGGGGTGGCGGTCACGAGCAGGCGGTCCATCGGGTCGGAGAACAGCGCCGCCACGTGGAGGGCCAGGCGGTCCCCCGATGGGCTGTAGACGACGGGAAGCTCGGCCTCACCAAGCATCTGGCAGGACTCGAGCGCTTCCTGGAACGGCCCCTCTTCGGTGGTGCTCGCGAGGTCGAAGCGCTGGCCCACCAGCAGAGAGCGGTCGGACTGGAGCAGCCGGGACATCGTGAGGTTGGCTTGCTCGATGATGCCCGACCGGTCGATGACCGCCACGCCCACCGGCAGCGACTCCAGCAGTGTCGCTGTGGACACGTGCGGGGTGTTGTCCTGACGCTGCGCGAGCATGGTGGCTCCGGGAGGGGTCGATCAGAAGAGCGGATCGAAGGCCCCCGAAGTTGACCCGATTCGCAGGTGATCGGACTCGTTCTGGTCATAAAGTTCCAGCGTCGTGCTTCCGCTCCCCCTGGTGCATGTCCGAGCCACCCCTCGGAATGGATGACGTGGAGCAACCATGGTGAGACCGCAGCCAGAGCCAAGCCTGTTTGACAGACTCCTCCAGTGGCTGGGGCTGGCCCCGACGCGGTCGCTGCCCCAGCGCAAAAAGGTCAGGTCCAGAGCCCGTAGGGCAGGAACCAAGAAGGCTCCCTGGAGTGGCCAGACTCCCCCGTGGCGCCCGCCGCAGGTTGCCACGTCGCTCGACCCGGTCGACCTTCGTCTCCAGGTGCGCGATGACCTGCTCGCCCGAGTGGAACGCCTGGAGGCCCTGTCGGCCGACCGAGTGAAGGGCGACATCGCCTTTCTGACGCGCCTTTCCCGCACCATGTCGTCGAAGTCGCTCGACCTGCCCGTCTTCCCCTCCGTCTCCATCGAGCTCGACCGGCTGCTGCGAGGCGGCGACCCGAACAGCCGCGAGGTGGTGAAGCTGCTGTCGCGTGAGCCTGACCTGCTCCGGCGCGTGTGGCAGCGGGCCAACTGTGCGCTCTACCGCGTTCCGGTCACCGACATCGACAAGGCCATCGCGCGCATCGGCTACGACGAGATCTGGCGCATCGGCATGTCGGTCTGCCTTCAGGGGACGGTGTTCCGTGCAGGCCCGTACCAGCCGCAGGTTGAAGAGCTGCGCTCGATGGGCATGATCGCCGGAAACATGGCCGCCTGGCTGGAGCGGACGCCGCGCGGGGAGTCGTACCTGGCGGGGCTGCTCCATCCGGCCGGTGCGATGTACATCCTGCGCCACGCGGCCCAGTCTCGGTCGCTGCGGCCCTCGGATGCCTGCATCGCACAGGTCATCCACCAGCACTCTGCCGCGTTGTCCGTGCTGATGGTGCGGGCCTGGAACCTGGGCGACAAGGTGGCCGCGGGCGTGGGGGGCTTCGGTCAGCCGCGTGAGGCGCCCGAAGACGTGCGTCCGTTCGTCGAGAACCTGCGCACGGGCGTGCTTGCTGCGCACATCGGGAAGGGTGCGGTGCGGGGCGGTGGCTCGGCGGAAGACCGCATCCTGCTCCAGTCGTACCTGGACGAGGCCTTCGAGGTCGACCGCGTGGTGAAGCGGGCCGAGCGCGCCTGGAAGGCCGAGACCGACGGCGAGCAGATCGACGAGAAGGTGGTCGAGCAGGACACCGTGGCGTTGTCTGCCTGAGGGTCAGCCCGCGGCCCGTGTGCGAAGGGTCTCGGGGGTGGTGCCCGTCCAGGCGTGGAAGGCCCGGTAGAACGAGTTGGGGTCGGCGTACCCCAGCAGGAAGGAAATCTCGGCAGCGGGGAGCACACTGCTCTCGAGGTAGTGGCGGGCCAGCGCCTCGCGCGTTTCGTTGAGGATGGCCTGGTAGGTGGTGTCTTCGGCGGACAGCCTCCGCTGGAGGGTGCGCTTGCTGGTGCACAGCTGGCGCGCCACGGTGGACATGGCGACGTCGCCGGCCGGCAGCAGCTCGAGGAGTGCCGCCCGGACCCGTTCTCGTGTGGTGGCGTGCTCGGTGAGGGCGTCGAGGCGGCGGCGAAGGTCGGGCTCGAAGAAGTTCCACATCGACTCGTTGGCGGTGAGGAACGGTCGGGCGGCGTCGAGCGCCGAGAAGGTGATGCTCCAGGTGGGGCCGGCCTCGATGGGCACGCCCGCGAAGTCGGAGAAGTCGGCGGGGCAGGGGGCGGTCATGGCCAGCGGCTTGATGCGGGTGCGTGTGGTGAGGCGAGCCAGCCCCACCCACCACAGCAGCTCGGCTTGGGCGAAGGAAAGCGGCGGCGGATGCAGGACCGGCCAGTGGACCGTGAGCCGGGTGTGGTGCGGGGTGCGGTCGACCTCGAGCCGGAGCGGTCCGATGAGCGGCTTGAAGTGGGCCAGGCGGACCAGGGCGTGGTTGAGGTCGGGGCTGCAGATGGAGGCGAAGATGGCCGGGTCGAAGGCTTCGACGCTGATGGTCTCGGCCAGTAGGCGGGGGAGTTGGTGGGCGCCCACCTCGGCTTCGAGGCCTTCCCACATCCGGTAGAACTCCTGGATGGCCACGCGGGAGCCGGCCTTTCGGAACCAGTCGAGCGGCAGGCCCGCCCGTCGGAGCAGCCGCGGAAGGGGCACGCCGAGGTCGCGGAAGAGCACCTGACAGTTGGCGGGTAGGGAGAAGGTGGCGGCGCTCAAAGGGGCCTCCGGAGTGCGGGTCTGTGCCAGTGTAGGGCGGTGCAGGCGACCACGGACTTGCCGAGCGCGCCATGGTGCTCGCAAGATGTGCCAGGTTCAGGGCCCGGCGATGGCGCGAACGGTGGGGCCCAGCTCATCGAGGAAGCGGCTGCCTACCTGGCTGCGGTTGCGGTCGTCGCGGCGGTGCCAGGAGAGGTCGAGCTGCTTGCGCGCTCGGGTGATGGCCACGTACAGCAGGCGCCGTTCTTCGTTGATGCCTTCGTCGTCGTTGTTGTCGCGCAGTCGCTTGACGGAGAACCAGTTCGGCATGCCGCCGTCGACCAGCCCGGGCACCCACACGTGGTCGAATTCCAGCCCCTTGGACTGGTGCATGGTGAGCACACGGACGCCGGGGGTGCCGTCGAGGGCGTCGACATCGCGCACCAGTGCTGCCTGTTCGAGCACGCGGGCGAGGGCGCGCTCGGGGGGGACACGGGGGTCGTCCATCTTCTCCACGCGCTGGGCCAGCTCTTCGAGGTTGCGCAGGCGGCGGGGGGCTTCGGCGTCGGAGTACTTGAGGATCTGACGGGTGATGGTGCGCAGGAGGTCGGCGGGACGCGCGGGGGTGGCGGCCCAGCGCTCCAGGGCGCTCCGGAGGCGGGCGAAGGCGGGGGCTTCTTTGGCGAGCAGCGACCACCGACGGGCTCGGCCGGACTCGGCTCGCTTTGCGAGGGCGGTGGCGAGGGCAGCGGTGGCCAGGACGTCGTCGAGGGCCCGGTGGGTGGCCTCGAACGGGATGGACAGGTGCTCGACCAGCGTGCCGAGCTTGTGGTTGGGGGCCGAGCGCACCAGCCGGCGGGCGAGGGGAAGGGTGTCGAAGCGGATGGTGAGGTCGAGCGGCACCCCCGCCCGTGCGCTGTGGCCTTCGAGCATGCGGCGGTCGAAGCCCACGTTGTGGCCGGCGATGGGCAGTGAGCCGATGAAGGCGCTCAGCTCGGCGAACACTTCTGCGGGTGGGCGGCCATGTGCGGCGAGGTGGGCGTCGGAGATGCCATGGACGGCTTCGGACTTGCCCACGGGCACGGTGTTTCGGAGGAGGGCCTCGAAGCGGTCGGCCGGTCGGTCGGACACCGCGCCGCCCCGCAGTCGGACCGCTGCCACCTCGATGACTTCGTCTTCGTCGGGGTCGAAGCCGGTGGTTTCGGTGTCGAGGATGATGCAGTCGGGGCGGTCGACCACCCAGAAGGGGTCGCCTTGGCGGATGGTGGCGGCATCGAGGAGGTCGGTGAGGGTGAGGCCGACCGGCCGGCCGTCGTCGCGGATTCGGCGGAGGGTGGCCTGACCGACCCCGCGCACCATGCGCCGGGAGATGCGTCGGGCGGCGACCTCGTCGTGGCGGTCGTGGACGAGGCGGGCCACCGACAGGGCGTCCTTCACCTCGGCTCGTCGGAAGAATTTGAAGTGCTCGACGGTGGTGTGGGGAATGTCGGCCTGCTTCATGGCGGTGGCGATGCGGGCGATGGCCTTGTGGGTGCGCACCAGCACGGCACAGCGGTCGGGGGAGAGGCCACCTGCGAGGGCGCGCTGGACCGACTGGGCCACGCCTTCCGCTTCGGTGCGGGAGGTGGAGTAGCTCGTGACCCGTGGTGGCTCGCCCGCGAGGAGTCCTTCGGCGGGGCGCATGTCGGAGGCGCGGTCGGGCATGGCGGCGGCGAGCGCGCGGGCGGCGGCCAACATCTGGCGTGTGGACCGGAAGTTGCGGGTGAGGTGCAGCGGCACCACGGGACCGAAGTCGGCGTCGAGGTGCGCGAGCAGGGCCTTTGGAGCGGAACCCCGCCAGGAGTAGATGGTCTGGTCGAGGTCGCCGACGAGGCACAGGCTGCTGGCGCGGGCTGCGAGCACCCGCAGCACCTCGTACTCGGAGAGGTGGGTGTCCTGGACTTCGTCGACCAGCACCATGTCGAAGGCGGTGGACCAGCGGCCGGCGGCGTCGGGCACCCGGGTGAGGAGCGCGCGGGTGAGGTAGACCAGCCCGGCGAAGTCCACTGCGCCGCGGGTGGCCAGGGCCTCGGCATACCGGCTGCCCCAGTCGAAGTGGCCCACGCGTCCGCGGTGCCAGGCGACCACATCGCAGGCGCCGAGTGGGGCGGCCGATGCGGCTTCGCCCAGGCCGTACATCGCTCGCTGGGGGTCGGGGACCTCGAGCTCGCGCATCAGCTCGATGGTGTCGTCTTCGTCGAGGATGCGGAAGTCGGCGGGCAGGCCGGCGCCGGGAGGGTCGGAGCGCAGGATGCGCGCACACAGGGCGTGGAAGGTGGAGATGGTCATGCGCGCGGCGGCGACCGGACCGGCGATGGCCTCGAGGCTGCGGGCCATGTGGTCGGCTGCGCGGTTGGTGAAGGTGAGGGCGAGCACGCGCTCGGGGCGCAGGGCGGGGTCGGTGGCCAGGGCGTGGGCGATGCGGTGCGACAAGGTGGTGGTCTTGCCCGACCCGACCGCGGCCAGCACCAGCACGGTGCCGGACAGGTGCTCGATGACCGCCTGTTGTTCGTCGGTGGGGACGATGGGCATGGGTCAGTCCGTGGTGGCCGTGAACATGGCCTCGAACACCCGGTAGTGTTCGCCGTTCATGCCCAAGCGGGTGTAGACGGCCTGTGCGCGGGTGTTGCGGGTGTCGACGTACAGGCGCACACCGCCGGCGCCAGCGGCTCGGGCGTCGTGGCACACCTTTCGGTAGAGCGCGGCGTACACCCCCGTCTTGCGGGCTTCGGGCCACACATACACCGACTGGATCCACCACACTTCCCGGTTGCGCCAGTCGCTCCACTCCCGCGTGACCATCAGCTGTCCGAGGGGTGTGCCGGTGTGGGGGTGGTCGACGAGGAAGTAGGCGGCTCCCACATCGCCACCGAGCGCGCGACGGACGCCAGCCCGCAGAATGGTGGGGTCGAGCGCGAGGCCTTCGGTCTCGAGCGCCATCGCCAGGTTGCCCTCTACCAGGGTGTCTTCGTCGGCTTGTGTGGCGGGGCGGGCGCGGTGGGGAGACGGCGTGTCGGTCATCGGGGCTCGGGGCGTGTGTGCCCGGAGGAGACCGAGCGGAGTCAGAGGGGCTGGGCGGTGGGGCGCAGCAGGAGGTCGTGGACCTGGGCTCGTTGGGGTGCAGCGAGAGCGTACAACACCGCCTCGGCGACATCTTCGGGCTGGAGAACCTCGAAGCGGCCGTAGGTCTCGCGCGCCTTTTCTTCGGAGTCGTAGTACACCCGCGCGAAGCCGGTCTCCACGTATCCGGGGCTGATGCTGGTGACCCGGATGCCGGTTCCGAGGGCGTGCAGCTCCATCCGGAGGGCTTCGGTGAGGGCGCGGACCGCATGCTTGGTGGCCGAGTACATGCCGCTGTTGGGGGGCACGCGGTGGGCGGCGAGGCTGGAGATGTGGAGGATGTGGCCCTTGCGCTTGCGCTGGACCATGCGGGTGGCGGCTTCGCGGGTGCAGATGGCCAGGGCCATCACGTTGACGTCGAGCATCTCACGCCACTGCTCGGTGCTGCCGGACAGCAGGGGAGCGTGGTGCCCCAGGCCGGCGTTGTTGACCAGGACATCGACCGGACCCCACAGAGCTTCGATCTCGGCGAACATCTGGAGGATGGCCACTTCATCGCGGAGGTCGCAGGCCACAGGATGGAAGCGGCCGCCCAGGCGCTCGCGGAGGTGCTGGAGGCGGTCGACGCGGCGGGCACATCCCACCACGCGCATGCCTTCCGCGTGCAGGCGCCGGGCCACTTCGGTGCCGATGCCTTCGGACGCTCCGGTCACGAGGGCCACGCAGTCGGTCCAGCGCTCCATGCCGAAGACTTCCTCGGTGTGGGCGTCTTGGATGGTGTCTGAGTCAGCTGCGAGCCATGGACTCGACGGTTGCGACATGCCTTTCTCCCGCTCGGCGCAATTCTCGCCGGCCTGCTCGTATCCTGCTCTTCGGTGGACTTCCCCTGTTCTGAAAGCCAACGGAAGGTGGCGTGACAAACGGTGGTGTGGGATACGGGGGGCGGCGGCCCGCCGGTCTCTTTCGCGCGACCCGCCGAGGCCTTCCCCATGAACCGCGCGCGCGCCGGCACCATCCTCACTCTGGCTCTGCCCATCATCGGGGGGATGGTGAGCCAGAACGTGCTCAACCTGGTCGACACGGCCATGGTGGGCGTGCTGGGCGACGAGGCGCTGGCGGCGGTGGGCATCGCCAGCTTTGGCAACTTCATGGCCATGGCCTTCATCACAGGCATGGGCGCCGGGGTGCAGGCGATGGCCGCCCGGCGAAAGGGAGAGGGTCGCACCTCGGAGATGGCGGTGCCCCTCAATGGTGGCTTGCTGCTCGCGGGCTGCCTGGCCATCCCGTGGAGCCTCCTGCTCACCTGGCTCACACCCGACCTCTTCTTCCTCCTGAACACCGACCCCGCGGTGGTGTCCGAGGGTGTGCCCTACCTGCAGGCGCGCCTGCTGGGCATGACCGCCATCGGCATGAACTTCGCCTTCCGTGGCTACTGGAACGGGGTCAACCTGTCGCGGCTGTACCTGGGCACCCTGGTGGTGATGCACGTCACCAACATCGGGCTCAACTGGGTGCTCATCTTCGGCAACCTGGGGGCGCCGGCGATGGGGGCCACCGGTGCCGGCATCGCGAGCGCCATCTCCACGTACGTCGGCACGGCCACCTACGTGGGCCTGGGCCTCTCGTATGCCCGCGAGGCCGGGTTCTTGCGGGGGCTGCCGTCTCGCGAGCAGATGCGCACACTGCTGCGCTTGTCGGTGCCGGCGGGTGCACAGCAGCTGTTCCTGGCGGCGGGCTACACCGTGTTCTTCCGCATCGTGGGGGCGGTGGGCACATCGGAGCTCGCGGCGGCCAACGTGGTGCTCAACGTGATGCTGGTGGGGTTGCTCCCGGGCATCGGCCTCGGGTTGGCGGCCAACTCGCTCGTGAGCCAGGCCCTCGGTCGCAAAGACCCCACCGACGCCAAGGCCTGGGGCTGGGATGTGGTCCAGGTGGCGCTCGTGGTGATGGTGTTGCTGGGGCTTCCGATGGTGTTCGCGCCCGACTTCGTGCTCGGCTTCTTCCTCCACGAGCCCGACACCCTCGCCATCGCACGACCTGCGCTTCGGCTCACCGGCGCCATGCTGGCCCTCGATGCCATCGGGATGGTGCTGCTCAACGGCCTTCAGGGCGCGGGCGCCACCCGCACGGCTGCCACGGTGGCGGTGGTGTTCCAGTGGGGCGTGGGCCTGCCGATGGCGTTCGTGATGGGGCCGGTGCTGGGCCTCGACCTCGTGTGGATCTGGGCGAGCCAAGGCATCTACCGTGCCGGTCAGGCCGTGGTGTACGCGGTGGTGTGGCGGCGTGGCAACTGGGCACGCATCGAGGTCTGAGATGAACACCCCACTCGAGCTGGTCACCTGGGACCTCGACGGCACACTCTACGACCGGGAAGCCCTCAAGCGTGTGGTTCGGCAGCAGCTTGCCAAGGCCGTGCGTCCGGGCACGTGGCGGTCGGCGCGGGATGCAGGGCGGGCCCTCCGAAAGCATCGGGCCCACGAGGCACGTGTGCGGGCGGCCGGCGGTGTGGTGGATGCCGCGGCAGCTGCGTTCTGGACCGGTCCGCTGTGGTCGGCCTTCCTGGCTGGCTTCTTCCTGCCGGCGCTCGCGCACATCGGTCCGTGGCCGGGCGTGCGGCGGCGGCTCGACCGGGTCGCTGCTGCTGGTGTGCGCCAGGTGGTGGTGTCGGACTACCCGGTGCACGACAAGCTGCGTGCGCTGGGGCTCCAGGACTGCTTTCAGGGCGGCTTCGCGGGAACCGAGGTGGGGGTGTTGAAGCCCCACCCCGGGCTCTTTCGAACGGTCCTCGGTGGGCTCGATGTGCCGGCTGCAGCGGTCCTTCACGTGGGCGACCGACCCGACACCGATGGAGCGGCCGCAGCGTCGGCCGGAACGCGGTTTGCGCACGTGCTCGCAGGGGACTTCGTGCCGGTCGACGCGCAGCTCCAGGCGGCCGGAATTCCGTCCAATTGATTGTTCGGCGAATGTGAAGACCACCGTCAGGTCTGCCGATGGAACCCGACCGCGGGAGCTTGTGTGGTGAAGGCGATCGAACGGGTCCTCGACCGAGGTGTCCGGGACCACCAGGGTCCGTCGGAGCGGATGCGGGTGCGCCTGTCCAACGAGATCGCCCTTGCCGACGGCGTGACCGCCCTGTTCTTCGGGCCGTTGTGGGCGGCGCTGTCGGGCCAGTGGTGGTGGGCGCCGGTGTTCTGGCTGGCGTTTGTGCCGAACGTGGCGCCGCTGTGGTGGAACGCCCGGGGCCGGTACCGCATGGCCCGCAATGTGAGCATCGTGTGGTCGTCGGTCATGCTCGCGGGCATCGCGTTGAGCGCGGGCGCTGGTTGCCACCTCGAGCTGGGGCTGCTGGTCACCGCGTGCGGCACCCTGGTCTTGCTGCCGCCCGACGAACCCCACCACCGCCTGTTGTCCACCATCCCCATCGGGGCGCTGCTGTCGGTGTTCGTGGTTCGGGCGATGGTGCCCATCGATGGCCTGGTTCCGGTCGACTACCAGGGCGCGGCCTTCGTGCTGGTGGTCGTGGCCACAGCGGGCAACCTCACGGCCAAGGTGCGCCTCCTGCTGGGAGAGGCGTCCGAGCGCGACGACCGCCTGCGCGCGGCTTCGCAAGAGGCGCGGTCGGCCAGCGATGCCAAGTCTCGCTTCCTGGCGCAGATGTCGCACGAAATCCGCACGCCCATCGCCGGGGTCATCGGGCTGACCGACCTCATGCTCGACACGGCCCTCGACGACCGCCAGTCCAACTACGCCGAGCGCACCCGCGCAAGCGCCGAGCACTTGCTGCACATCGTCAACGGGCTGCTCGACCTGGCCAAGATTGAAGCCGGCGCGATGGAGCTGCACCCCGAGCCCTTCGACCTCTCACAGGCCATCTCCGAAGCCATCGACATCGTGGGCCCGCGGGCGCGCAGCAAGGGCCTCGACCTCCATGTGTCCCTCGAGCTGCCGTCCGGGCCCTGGCGGATGGGCGATGGCTTTCGCCTCAAGCAGGTGTTGGTGAACCTCCTCAGCAACGCCGTCAAGTTCACCGAAGACGGAGGCGTGGTGGTGCGGGTGTGGGAAGGCGACGCCGACAGCGTGCACATCGACGTCGACGACACCGGCCTGGGGATGGATGCCGCCGCCCTCGACCGGGTGTTCGAGCCCTTCCACCAGGCCGATGCGTCCACCGCGCGCCGGTTCGGCGGCACGGGGCTCGGGCTGTCCATCACCCGCTCGCTGGTGCGCCTCGCGGGCGGAGACATCGACTGTTCCAGCACTCCGGGGAAAGGCACCACCTTCCACATCCGCATGGTCCTTCCGATCACGCGGGAGCGGCCTGCACGGGATGGTGGGCCGTCGGAAGAAGACAGGATTCCGGTGGGGATGCGGGTTCTCGTTGCGGAGGACAACCCGGTGAACCAGCTGGTCATCCAGTCGCAGCTCCAGGCGCTCGGCGTGGAGGCCACCATGGTGGGCGATGGGCAGGCCGCGCTCGACGCCTTGGCCCACACGCCCTTCGACCTGATTGTGATGGACATGCAGATGCCCGGCATGGACGGACCCGAGGCCACCCGACGGCTCCGGGCGGATGGCCGGGCGGTGCCGGTGTGTGGGCTCACAGCCAATGCCCGAGCGGCTGATCTCCAGCAGTGCCTGCGGGCGGGCATGGACGTGGCGTTGGCCAAGCCCATCGATCTCGGCACGCTGCGGACGGTGCTGCACCATGCCGCTGCGGGTGGGCTGGCCGAGTGGGGGCGTTCCCGGGGCTTCAGCCCTTCGCAAGCTCCGACTGCAGGTTGACGAGCACCTGCTTCATGCCCTTCATCAGGGCATCTTCGAGGCCGGCAGCCAGGGCCAGGCCACCGAGCAGGCTGCCCGGCTCGAAGTCGTAGTGCAGCGTGACCAGGGTGTTGGTGCTGGGCTTCATGGTGCGCATGCTGAAGCTCATCGTGCCGCGGAAGCGCTTGCCTTCGGTGCGGATGTAGATGCGCCGGCCACCGTGGCTGTCGTCGGCGCGGTCGAAGCACCACACGAGCGAGCGGGTGCGCGGACCGGCCTTCACGGTGAGCACGTAGGTGCCTTCGGACTGCTCGGACATGCCATCGAAGGTGCCGGACAGGATCCGCCCGTGGTTGACGGGTGCGCCGAGCCAGGCGAACACGGCGTCGCGGCGCACGCCTTCGATGAGGAGGTCGGTGGTGAGGACGGCCATGGGGCGCTCCGAGCCCTCGGCGGGGATGCTGGGGGACCCGCCGCGGCGCACCCGGGCTAACACGGACCGGCGGTCGTGAGCGTTATGCACGACCGCCACCGAGGGTCCCATGCCCGTACTCGCGCTCATCCCGTACTACCCCCCATTCATCTGGGAGCTCGGACCCCTCGTCCTGGACTCCTGGGCCCTGCTCGTGAGCATCGGCTTCATCTTCGGTCTCGAAGTGGCCCGCGCGCGCGGCATCCAGAAGGGCCTCGATGTCCGCGACGTCGTCGACAGCGCGGTCTTCGTGGTGGCGATGGGCTTCCTGGTCGGCCACATCGTGCACGTGGTGGCCTACAACCCCCACCAGCTCGACGAACAGGGCATCTGGGCCATCCTCAAGGTGTGGGCGGGCTTCTCCAGCACGGGTGGCTTCATCGGTGCCGTGCTGGGCTGCATCCTGCTCTTTCAGGTCTTTCCGCGGATGTTCGGCGCGCGCCGGGATGCCTTGCTGGCGGAGAATCGGCCGCTGGGCGTCCATGAGATGTTGGTCGACTGGCTGGGGCGCCCCCGGACGTTCTGGCCCCATGCCGATGTGCTGATGTACGCCTTCCCGTTCGGCTGGACCCTCGGCCGGCTGGGATGCTTCAGCGCGCACGACCACGTGGGCGCCAAGTCCGACTTCTTCCTCGCCGTCGACTTCCCGATGGCCGGCTACGGCGGCCCCCGCCACGACCTCGGCCTCTACGAAGCCCTGTGGACCGCTGTCATCGCCGCCACGTTCTACGCGCTGCGTCGACTCGACGTGCGGCCGGGCTTCTTCGTGGCCCTGTGGTGCGCCATGTATGCCCCCGCCCGCCTCGGCTTCGACTTCCTGCGGCACACCGACATGGGCGGCGCAGACGTGCGGTGGGTGGGCCTCACGCCGGCCCAGTGGGGCAGCATCCTGATGGCGGTCGCTGGCGTGGGGGTGCTGGGCTGGCTGCTCAAGAGCCCGCGTCCGGCTGGCGAGGAATAGGCGTGCGCCCGGCGCTGTTCGTGGTGGTGGCAGGGTGCACGCCCTACGCCCCGGTCAAGCTGGGCGACAGCGGGTTCCGGCTCGAGCTCGACTCGGGCACCGTCGACGACTCCACGCTGTGCAACCCGGTGATTCCCTCCGTCACCACGGTCATCACCACTGCGCAAACGCTCGAGGGGCCCGGCCCGTACTTCATCTGTCCAGCGGTTCCGGTGACGCTGGTGGACGACGAAGCGTGGGCCTACGTGTCCGAGTACGCCACCGCCACACTCAACGGCGACCGTGCCGTCGCCTATGCCAAGAACGGCGCGCAGGTGCATGCCAGCGGCGACCGCTCGGCCATTGTCGCCGAGCCTCAAGCGTTGGCTTCGGTCGCACGGGCTTCCTCCGGCATCGCCACCTGCGACCAGATCCGGTGGTCTGTGCACTGGGACACCAGCTGCCCGTAGCTACTCGACCCGGCCCTCGGCCAGCACCAGCCGCTTGCCCAGGCCCTGTGCAATCTTCTGGGCCTGCTTCTTGAGGTCCACCTTGTCGTCGGCGTCGAAGAGCACGCGGCCCTTGTCGCCTTCCAGCACCAGGTAGATGGTGGAGCACATCGGTGCCTCGGCCGCGTCTTCACCTTCGGCTGGCGGAGGGTCGGGCAGCGGGATGCGCCGCAGCTCGATGGCTTGGATCTGGGCTGTGGAGAAGCTGGTGCGGTCGACCTTGCCGTCTTTCATGTGGCGGTCGATCTTCACGACGCTGCCGTCGGGCGGAATGGCCGTGAAGCGCTTCTCCGACGACCGACAGGGGTGCTCGGGTGGTGCGGTGGACTCGACCGTGAAGGCATCGGAGCGGGTCATCTGCCGACCGGAGGGGTCGCTCACGTAGATGTCGACCTCGCCCGCCGACAGCGAGCTGGCGATGGTGCCTCTGACCGTGTGTTCGTCCACCACGACCAGGCCTTCGAGGGGCTGCCCGCCCACCTTCACCGTGATGCCCTCGGTGAGGTGGTCGCCTTGGATGGTGACTTCGGTGCCGGGGGGGCCCGACTTTGGTGAGACGCCCGACACGGACGGAGGCTCGGACTCGCAGGCCACGAGGGCGGTGCCCATCAACAGGGCGGGGATCCAGCGCAATTGAGTCATGGGGTCTTTCCCTCCAAGGGGCGATTTGGCGAAAGCTCCGACGTCAGGGGCCGATGGCTCGGTCGTACCCGGAGGTTTGTCATGGAACGATGGATGCTCATCGGAAGCCTGGCAGGTGGGTTGCTCGCTGTGGGTGTGCGTCAGCTCACCGTCTCCGACGACCAGTCTGCCACGCCGATGGTGCCCGAGGCATCGGTCCAGGCGCTGTCTCCCCAGCCGATTGCGGTGGACGTGCGCGCGCGCACTTCTGGCATCCACTGTGTGCTCACCAGCGCGGTCCGGACCCTCCCGGATCGGGTCGAGCTGCGCACCCGTGGACAGCTGCGTGAGCTTCGGGTGCGCAACGCCCGCATGAAGACCGGCCAGGCGGTGGGCGACGTGGTGCTGCCCTATGCGCTGCTCGACGACGTGAACTGGCGACTGTCGGAGCTGTCCTTGGTGGCTGAAGACGGGGCACGCGCAAAGCTGGACGTCGACCGGGCCACCGGCAGCTGCATCGCTGCACTTCCGGTGGCACCGTCGGTTGTTCCCACGGAGATTCGCTGTCCGGTGCGGGGCGGTGGTGCAGCACCGAGCGTGCGCGACATGCACGTGTGGGACGAGGACCTCCTTCCCATGTCGTGGTCGCCCGCCACCGCAGCGGCCGATGGCGACGCCTTCATCCTGTTCGACGTGGCCCCCACGGGCACGGCCGAGCTGTCCATCGGCAGCGGTCCCGGAGTGCTGGTGCGCTGGCGAGATGGTGTGTGCGGTCCGGTGTCGGTCGAGGTGGACGCCCAGCTGTGCGTGCACGTGCCCGACGGGGACCTCCTCCACGATGACCCCTCCTACGGTGTCTTCATCGACGACGAGCCCGCTCGCCTCGACCCCTCGGGTGTGGCGTGTGCCGAGACCCGTGTGGGCGAAGCGATGGTCACGCAGGCATGGCTGGTGGGGGACTCCACGGTCGAGCGCACAGTGGTCGCGCAGGTCGATGAACCGGCCCGCCAGGACGTCGAGCTGCACCGCCATCCACTGCCCACCGCTGCGGGGGTGATGCTGTGGCCGTCGGCCGATGGTCCGCGTGTGTTGAGTGTGCATGGTCTGGGTGAGGCCACGGGGCTGCAGGACGGCGACATCCTGCTCTCCATCGACGGTCAGAGCACGGAGGGCCGGCCCTTTGTCGACGTGGTGGCTGCGCTGGATGGCTCGCGGTCGGCTGTGGCTGTGGTGGTGGACCGAAGGGATGTGGAGATGGACTTCATGTTGGTGTTCGACGAGGTGGACGGGGACGACGACACGGGGATGTAGGGCGGATGGATTCCGCCCCCTGAAGGGCCCTGAAGGGGGAGGACATCGCCATTCCCAGCGCCTGCCAGGCCCGCAGCCTCATCGGTAGACGACCCGGCCGACAGAGGACCAACCACGGGGCCCCCTCCGCCTCGCTGCGCTCGGCACCTCCCCCTGAAGGGGGAGGACATGGTCGTTCTCACAGTCCTCCCCGTTCAGGGCCCTGCAGGGGAGGACTCTGACACGCAACGTCCTCTTCATGCACGGGCTGCAACCCGCACAAGAGCCCAAAGGGCCCACGAGCTCGGTCAGCCTCGACCATGTCGTTCGGAGCGTGAGCGTCAGCGAACAAAGCGACGAATCTGGCACCAACCCATCGATTCGTCGTCCCCCGAGCCC
>ENA-OWNT01000738-OWNT01000738.1-seawater-metagenome-genome-assembly--contig:-NODE-738-length-60013-cov-5.415160_pt1 | contig 60013 bp, 50 predicted proteins | sample MGYA00238136_ERZ651165 | MGnify/ENA primary metagenome ERZ651165 (study PRJEB26861, sample SAMN08777766) | seawater metagenome | isolation source: coastal seawater | place: USA: Florida | collected... | reverse complement strand
GGCCTACCCGAGCCGGGAGGGGTGGGACACCTTCTACGGCTATGGTCGGGTGAACGCCGCTTCGGCGGTGGAGATGGTGGCATCGGGCGAGATTCCGCCCCACCTGCGCATCGTGTCGCCCGCCTGGTTCCTGCCGGTGGACAACGTCGCCAACCCCATGCTGCGGGTGGAGGTGGAGATGGAGGCCCGCCACAGCGGCGGCCTGTCCTGGACCCTCGAGATGGGGCGCGGCAACGACCCGACCGCGTGGCAACAGATCGGCTCGGGCAACGAAAGTGGTTCATTCGACGGTGTTCTCACGGAGGTGGACCTGTCATCGGAGGTGTGGCAGGCGGTCGACCGTCCCGACCGGGAAGAAGGCATCATGGAGCGGATGGACCGGGTCAATGTGAACCAGGTCACCCTTCGGCTTCGCGCCACCGACGAAGACGGTCGGATGGCCGAGGAGCGCCGCACGGTCCTCCTCGACGTCGACCCCGACCGCCTGCCCGGCTTCCCCTACGCCCTCGGCTCCAGCGCCGAGTCGAGCCCGGTGCTCGCCGACATCGACGGCGACGGAGTGCTGGAGGTCGTCATCTCGGGCACCGACGGGCGGGTGCACGTCCTCCATGGCGACGGCACCGAGCTGTCCGGCTGGCCGGTGGAGATGGACGCCCAGCACGACGCCCACCCCGAGGGTGCCGGCTACGCTTCGGGTGAGGTGCCGGTGCCGCTGGAAGGCGTCATTGCACCCGCCGCCGCCGGGGACATCGACGGAGATGGCGAGATGGAGGTGGTGGTCGCCTCTCTCGTGGGCGGTGTCTACGCCTGGAATGCCGATGGGAGCCGGGTCGACGGCTGGCCGCGCGACATGGAGGGCCGGCAGCCCGAGGAGTTCGACGCCAACAACACCTACGACCGCGGCTTCGTAGGGGCGCCCGCCCTGGTGGACATCGACGGAGATGGCGGCCTGGAGGTCATTGCTGTCGGCATGGACAGCCGTGCCTACGTCTGGAAGGGCGACGGCTCCAACTTCGGCGGCTACCCGGTCGACGTCTGCGAGCCCACGGTCTGCGGCGTCGCCGAGCGGCGCATCATCAACAGTCCCGCCGTCGGAGACCTCGATGGCGACGGTGATCTGGAGATTGTCTTCGGCTCCAACGAAGCCCCCAACGACGGTCGCCTGAGCGTCACCCACGCCCTCGATGCGGAGACCGGCCTCCCCGAGACCGGCTGGCCCCTCACCACTCCTGGCCTGGTCAACGAGGCCGTCCTCCTCCCACTGCTCGGCGAAGGTCACCCGGCCTCGGTGTCGCTGGCCGACATGGACGGCGACGGCGACCTGGAGATGATGAACCCCGTGATGTTCGGCACCACCGGCGTGATGGACCACACCGGCGAGACCGTCATCGAGCTGTCCTACTTCGCGGAGTCCTACGGGCCCGGCAACAACGTCGACGCCGACCTGTCCCCCGCCTTCATCCAGTTCGCCACCAACCCCTCCTGGGGCGACATGGACGGCGATGGCCTGCCCGACCCCCTCCTCGGCGGCACCAGCACCGTCGCGCTGGTCGCCCTGGCCCTGTCCAAGTGGATCGACTTCCAGCAGCCCCTCGGCGCCTGGTCGAGTGCCACTGGCAACTTCCTGCCCGGCTACCCCCGCCAGATCGAGGACATGCAGTTCCTCATGGCGGCCGCGGTGGCCGACATCAGCGGCGACGGGCACGCAGAGGCCATCTACGGCTCCGCGGGCAACCTGATGCACGCCTGGGACGCCCTCGGGGTGTCGCCTGCAGGTTGGCCCAAGGACACCGGCCACTGGATCCTCGGCAGTCCTGCGGTGGGGGACATCGACGGTGACGGCTACCTCGACGTCGTGGTGTCCACCCGCGAAGGCTATGTGTTCGCCTGGTCGACCGACGGACCCGCAGACCAGACCGTGCAGTGGGCCAGCCAATTCCACGACGCCCAGAACACCGGCAACTTCCACACGGCGCTGCCGGTGCAGGCTGGTCCCCCCCCGAGCGACGACGTGGACGACGCCGCCGACGACGGGGACAAGGATGCCGGCTGCTGCAAGGGCGACGACAGCGACGCCTGGCTGCTGGTGCTGCCGCTGGGGCTGTTCGGGCTCGGCCGCCGTCAGCGCAAGCGGTAGGCTGCCACCTCGACAACGCCCTGTAGCTCACCATACTCGCGGGGGTCGTTGAAGGGCTCCCGTCGCCACTGCCGGCTGTGGAAAGCGGCCAGACCGTGGACGTCGGCTGCGCAGGTGTCTGCGGCGGCCACCAGACTGCAGTCGAGCGCCTTCAGGTAGACGATGCAGCCCTCCGTCGTGTGCTCGAGGAGGTCTGCGGTGGAGGTCGACTGTGCGAGGGGACGGTGCACGCCGGTGCCGGCCTCGTACCACACCAGTCGGCTCGGCTGGGGAGGGGGGTGTCGTCGGCTGCGGAGGTCGGGCCAGCTGCGGAGGACGAGGTGGCAGCCGTCGGCCTCGGGGGCCTCCACGGCTTCGGCGAGGGTGCGGGCTTCGCGTTGAAGGTCGAAGTCGAGGCCCGGAAGGCGGGGGATGGTCAGGAATTCGCCGTGGGCGCCCGGCCAGCGGTGGACCGACTCACCGGCCGGTGAGTGGAGCACAGCGACCAGCAGACCGCCTACCACCAAGGGGAGTCGCCAGGCGGGCCACCAACCTGCGGCGACCAGTCGGTCGAGGCTGCCGCGGGCGCCCACTGCGGCAGCCAGGGCGACCAGCGGCAGCACGGGAAGGAGGTACCGCTGGAGCTCGAACCACACCCCGTGGCTGGCCGCGGCGTAGACCCGCATCAGCACCACGCCCGCGAGCGCGAGCAAGAGGTTGCTGTCGAGACGTCGCAGCAGGCTCACCACGCCGACCAGCGCGGCCAGGGTCCAGAGCAGGTCCCCCGACGACATCAGCCACACCATGGGGTTGGTGATGGAGGGATGAAGCGGGGCGAGTCCGGCGGCGACCCAGCTGCCCCGAGAGCCCAGCGTGCCGCCCGAGACCACCACCAGGAGGCTGAGAACCAGCAAGGAGAGCACCACTGCGCGGGCCCGCCTCGAGGTGCGGAGGTCGTCGCCCACCCAGGCGCGCAGTGAGGAGGCGGCTCGGTGTGGCCACGCGCTCTGGGGCAGCACCTGGAGCAGGGCCGTCCCGAGCAGCGCCCCCCCTGCGACGACCAGCTCCGGTCGGGCAGCCACCGCGACCGCCGACCAGGCGAGGACGCCGGTCCCCCAGACCCCCACGAGCCCCCACTCGGCCGAATCGCGAGGCCCGTCGCGGCCCGGACCCATGCCCAGGTGGGCGATGCCGGCCAGCAGTGCGAGTCCACCGAGGGGGCCCCCCACCTCCGAGCTCGCGCCGTGCCAGACACCGGGATGGGCGAGCCAGCCTGCGGCGGCCAGGAGCGCGATGCCGAGGTGACCCACCCGCACCCAGGCGATGAGGACGATGAGCACTGCAGAGGCGGCGGTGCCGAGCAGGTTGACCCACGCCAGCAGGCGCAGTCCATCGGGCGCGTGGGGGCCCGACAGCTGGCCCAGGGCGCCGATGAGCGGACCGGCATGCCCGTTCAGGCCGTACAAGGTGTCGAGCACCTGGGCGCTCGGGCCCTCATGCAGCACGTTCACCGCCGCCCAGGGCAGCGCGGACGGCGGCAGCATGTACCCGCCGACGCCCAGTGCCATGAGGGCGAAGAGGCCGATGCCCACGGCCAGCTTGCGGGTCCGGTCCAGATCGACTGCCGTGGCGGCCAGCCAGGCTGCGGACAACGTCAGCGCCCCGACCGGCAGCCAGATCACCGGGGGCAGCTCAGGCACGGGGCAGCCACCGGCGTCCGAGCGGAGACAGCACCAGCAGGGAGCCCAGCGCTTCTTTCGCCAGCCCCAGCGGTCCCACCCGGGAGTCGCCGTCGGCCCGTGCTGCACGCGCGAAGGGCACGGTGGTCGCCCGTGGGCGCATGGCGGTGAGCACCGCCGCGAGATTGACGTTGTCGAGGCGCACCTCGGCGGCTCGGCGGGCCAGGGGGCGTCGCATCACGCAGTAGGCGCCAGCTCCCGAGGGCACCACGTTGCCGGCGTTCACCACGAACTGTGCGGTGCGATAGCCCTGGCGCCCGAGCCGGAACCACAGGGGGTCCCGGCGGCTCGACTTTGTGGCGAAGACGACGTCCAGATGGTTGTTCTGGTGGAGGACGTCCACCAGCTGCGGCAACAGCTCGGGCGGGTCCTGCAGGTCGCCGTCCATCACAGCCACCAGCTCGCCCCGGGCCTGTCGGAGCCCTTCGCAGGTGGCGCCCCACTGGCCGCGATTCTCGGGGAGACGGATGTGCCGCACGGGCGGGGGCATGGCGGCGAGCTGGTCGGCGCTGCCATCGGTGCCGTGGTCGTCGACGAACAACAGCTCCACACCGCCCTCGATCGACCCGGCTGCAGCCCGACAGCGGGCCTCCAGCTCGGGGAGAACGGCCGCTTCATTGTAGAGCGGGACGACGACGGACAGCCTCACAGGTGCTCCAAGGCGTCGACCACCAGGGCGATCTCCCGCTCTGGCATGTGGGGGTGTACCGGCAGACAGAGCACCTGGCGGGCCACCCGGTCGGTCGCTGGGAGCGAGGCCGTGGCCCCGAGGGCAGCCACCTCGTGCAGCGGTGGGTGGAAGTAGCGGCGGGCCTGCACCCCGCGGTCGGCGAGCTGCTGCACGACCTGGGCGATGCCCTGGGTGTCGGCTTGCGCGAAGCACACCCCCACTTCCTGGAAGCCGGAGACCACACCCGCCGGCACGACCTGTGGCTGGAAGCGTGCAGCGGCAGCACGGTAGCGTCGGGCGACCTCGGCCCGCTGGGCGAGCAGGGTGTCTGCGTGGTCGAGGCTGTGGTGACCGACCTCCGCCCGCAGCTCGTCGAAGTGGAAGTTGAAGGCCGGGAGGGCGGCCCGCCGGTCGCCCGGTGGAAAGCCGTAGTTGGCGAGCTGGCGCACCTCGCGGGCAAGGTGGGCGTCGTGGGTGCACACCAGTCCACCCTCCACCGCGGACAGGATCTTCGTGGCGTGGAGGCTCAAGGTGTGCAGCCCCGGCTGCCCGAGCACCGGCTGGCCCGAGCGGGTGGAGCCGAAGGCGTGGCAGGCGTCGTGGAGAACCCGGGCGCCCGCCCTGTGAGCCAGCGCGTGGATGCGGTCGAGGTCGGGCGGCACGCCGAAGGTGGTGACCGGCAGCACCAGGGAGACATCGTCGCGGGCTGCCAGGATGCGGGCGAGGTGGTCGGGACACAGGGTCCAGGTGTGGGGGTCGATGTCGCAGAAGACCGGTGTGAGCCCGGCGTGGACCACTGCCGATGCGGTCGCCAGGAAGGTGAAGGCAGGCAGCACGGCCGCGCCGGTCAGTCCGAGGGCCTGGGCTGCCACCAGAAGGGCGGCGCTTCCACTCCCCACTGCAATGACGTGACCGGCGCCGGTGCGGTCGGCGATGCGCTGCTCGAATGCTCGGGCGTTGGGGCCCTGGTTGCTGAGCCAGCGTCGACCGAGAACGTCGAAAGTGCGCACCGCAAGGCTGTTGTCGGGCAGTAGGCGCGGGTGGATGGCGGGGACCATCGGGGCCCGAGGCGGTGTGGGCGGATGCGGCGTGAGGCCCAGCGCGCGGAGGGTGAGGTGCAGCTCGGCCTGCAGGTCCGGGGGCGCGCCGGTGACGGGCACCTCGCAGCGGACATCCGGCGTGCGCTGGTCGACGGAAACGGGGCGGTCGGTGAGTGCCGTGAGTGCCTGTGCGAGCTCGGAGGTGCGCACGGAACGGGTGGGTCCGACGCGCACGAACCGGGGTGGACGGTCGCCCCCGGCGAGCTGCCCGGCCAGTCGCTTGAGCCGGGCAACCGCCACATCGGTGCGCACCAGGCTGTGGACCTGCTGCTCGAGGACCTCACCTGCCGCCACTCGGTCGAGCAGCGGACGGAGCACACCGGCCGGGTCGGCGAGCCCCGGCCCGTGCAGCTGGAGGGTTCGGGCAACGACAATGGGCCGTGCTGGAGTGTTCTCACAAAGTGCCAGCTGCTCACAGGCCAGCAGTCCGAGCCCTGGGCCGGCCGCGCGGGCGTGGTGCAGTCCCGGACCCGAGTCCGACAGTGCGAACGCATAGCTGCCGCCCGCCTCCACCTGGCTGACCACGAGGAGGGGCAGGGGACAGTGGTCGAGGACAGCCTGGAGCACCTGGAGCTGGGCGGCCCAGGCGGCGGGCGGACCCAGGCCCAGCCAGTGTACGCGCACGCCGTCGACCGTCTCGCCGAACAAGGACTCCAGGGGATGGCGCAGTACGGCAGTCAAGGGTGGCAGGCCAGGGGTGGGACGTCGTCGGCCTTGTCTATGGCTCGTCGGCCCCGTCGAACACCCAGAATCGCCCCACCACGAAGTTGACCGCGGCGGTGATGCCCGTGACGAGCACGAAGCCCGGCGTGGTGGGCAGGCCCGCCAGATCGGCCCAGGCCCCCATCAACAGTCCGTGCAGCAGTGTACTGAGCCCATACACACCCAGAAACCGGCCCAGAGTGTCGCGCTGGCGACGCTTCGAGCGGAACACGAAGTGGTGGTTGCCCAGGTAGCTGACCGCCACACCGAGGGCAGCGGCGATGAGGTTCATCAGGCCGACAGGACGCAGCCCGAGCCACTCTGCGAGCAACATCAGGCTGACGTAGTGGGTGGCGGTGGCCGCGAGTCCGTTGAGGATGAACCGGGCGCCCTTGCCGGCCTCCTCACCCGCGCGGGGCACCTCGCCGGATCCGGCCATCGGGGCTCAGAGCTCGTCGGGGAGCAGGTGTCCGCTGCGGTCGCGCTTGGTGGCGAGGTAGTCGCGGTTGTGCTCGGTGGGCTCCATCACATGGGGAATGCGCTCCACCACTGGCACGCCGTTGTTCTCCAGGCCCGCCTTCTTCTTCGGGTTGTTGGAGATGAGCTTCACGCTGCGGATGCCGAGCAGCCGCACGATGTCGGCGGCCACCTCATAGGTGCGGAGGTCGTCGTCGAAGCCGAGCTTGTGGTTGGCGTCGACGGTGTCGAGTCCGCCGTCTTGCAGGGCGTAGGCGCGAATCTTGTTCACCAGGCCGATGCCACGGCCTTCCTGTCGCAGGTAGACGACTGCGCCGCAGGGCTGTCCCGCGATGTAGGACAGGCCGGCCTCGAGCTGGTCACGGCAGTCGCACCGCAAGCTGCCCATGATGTCGCCGGTGAAGCACTCGCTGTGCAGCCGAACGGGGACGGACTCCTGGCCCCGCACGTCGCCGTGGACGACCGCGCCATATTCCTGGCCGTCGATGTGGCAGTCGAAGGCGTACACGCGGAAGTCGCCGAAGCGGGTGGGAAGCTCGGCCTCGGCGCCAAGGGTGACACGCCCGGTGTGGGCGAGGGTGGGACGCGCGGCCGGAACCGGCTGAGAAGTCATGGACGAAGGCCTCGATGGGGTCTGAGGCGCCGCGTGGGCCGCTCCGTGGTGTACGGGGGACGGTCCGGAGGGGACCGTGCTGCCGTGGAGGGACCCTTGCCGCTGCGAGCGCCGCCGAATTGCGGGCATCCCTGCGGTGGCCACGCGGTGTGCCGTGTCGGGAGGGACCGCGGATGCGGCCGGCGACGGTGTATCCGCCTGGGTCCCGTCGTCAATAAGTGGGTCTGTCCATGGTTTGGATACTCAATGGGAAGGGGACGCCCGTGCGACTTGCCGGTTAGCGTGGGCCGCTCACAGGAGACCCCGATGTCCGAGGACCACAACGCCCGTCCCGCGAACGCCGGCTCCTCCGCACTCGACGTGCTGGAGGCCCGCGGCTTCGTCGCTCAATGCACCGACCGTGCCGCGCTTGCCAAGGCGCTGGATGAGGGCCCCGTCCGCTTCTATGTCGGCTTCGACCCCACCGCGGACAGCCTCCACATCGGCCACCTGCTCCCCGTGATGGCCATGTACTGGCTGCAGCAGTCGGGCCACGAGCCCGTCGTCGTGATCGGCGGTGGCACCGGCATGGTGGGCGACCCCAGCGGCAAGGACAAGTCCCGAGACTTCATCACCGAAGCCCAGGTGGCGGCGAACATCGAAGGCCAGCGTCCCCAGTTCGGCCGGGTGCTCGATCTCGCCGCCGATGGCGAGACCCCGCGTCCGGGCCAGGGGCGTCTGGTCAACAACGCCGACTGGTTGTTGTCCCTCGGCTACATCAGCTTCTTGCGTGACATCGGCCGCCACTTCTCGGTCAACCGCATGCTGTCCGCAGAGAGCACCCGCCTGCGCCTGGAGCGCAACCAGGGCCTGTCCTTCATCGAGTTCAACTACCACCTGCTCCAGAGCTACGACTTCCTGGTGCTCAACCAGCAGCACGACGTCCGCCTGCAGGTCGGCGGAAACGACCAGTGGTTCAACATCCTCGGCGGAGTCGATCTCGTGCGACGTGTGGAGAGCCGCGAGGTGCATGGCCTCACCGTCCCACTGCTGCAGACGGCCGATGGCAAGAAGATGGGCAAGACGGAGAAGGGCGCGGTCTGGCTCGATGCCGAAAAGTGCTCGCCCTTCGACTACTTCCAGTACTGGGTCAATGTGCAGGATGCGGATGTGGTGCGCTTCTTGAAGCTCTACACCACACTGCCGCTGGCACGGATCGATGAACTCGCCGCGCTGTCGGGCGCCGACGTTCGCGAGGCCAAGCGTGTGCTCGCCTTCGAAGCCACAAAGCTCGCCCATGGTGAGGCGGTGGCTCGGGAGGCCGATGCCGCCGCGCGCAAGCTGTTCTCCGGAAAGGGCGCCTCGCCCGACGCCCCCTCGGTCAGCCTGGCGCTCCCCATGGGCATCCTCGATGTGCTCGTGGCGGGTGGTCTCGCCAAGAGCAAGGGCGAAGGGCGCCGCCTCGTCAAGCAGGGCGGTGTGCGCATCGGCGACACCAAGGTCACCCATCCGGAGACGGAGGTCACCGAGCCCTGTCTGGTGTGGAAGGGCAAGAAGCGCGTGGTGCAGGTGCTTGCCGCCGACTGAGCGCAATCCGCCCGCGGAACTGTCAGGTTCCTCGGGCATGCTGGGTGTCGAACCGTGCCGGTGGCTAGCGTGCGGCCTCGATGAGCGCCTGGTTGGTCCCCCCGGTCTTCTCGTGGACCCAGAAAGGCGCCTGGAACTCCACCCAGGGCTGGTCGTCGGTGACGAGGGGACCGTAGCTGGCGAGACGCTGTAGCTCTGCGGGGCCGAGGGTCGGCTCCACGGGCAGGCCGTCGGGGAGGGACGGGGCTGCGATGAGCAGGGCGTCGGCGCCGGGGATGCTCTCGAACAGCCAGGCGTTTGGGTAGACCGTGAGGAAGGTGCGCACCAGTCCACGGAATGCATCGGGCGGCAAGGCGTAGAGCTGCACCCACTGGCAGAACACGCCGTCGTCGGCGAGTCGGGCGCGGGACAGTTGCCAGTACTCTTGGGTGAACAGGTTGCTCACGCCGGTGAGCCAGGGATTGGACGGCTCGCTGATGATGACGTCGTGGCGGGGTCCCGGACGCGACAGCCACGCCCGCGCATCGGCGACGGTGATGGTCGCCCGGGGGTCGTCCAGCAGATCGGCATTGGCCTCACGGAAGTAGCGGGCGGCTTCGACCACAGCTGGCTCGACCTCCAACACTTCGACCTGGGAAGCCCCGGAGGACAGGGCCCGCGCTGCGGTGACGCCGCTCGCCAGACCCACCACGACGGTGTCTGGAGCCGCCACATGTGCCTGCGCGATGGCCACGGGCAGCACACCGGACAGCTCCTGGGTGGCCATGTCGAGGCCGGTGGACGCATCGACCTTCCCGTTGAGGCTGAGCCAGATGTTGCCCGACGAGGTGGAGCGACCGACGGCAACGGTGGTGGTCACGCCGTCTTCATAGGACAGCAGCTCCCAGCCTTCGTGGGCGAAGCGCTCCACGGCCCGGGGAGACAGGTCCGCGAACTCGGACACCCGGAGGCCGAGCCCGACCGCATAGAGGGCCGGATCAAAGCGGGGGACCAGCGCGGCCACGGTGCAGAGAATGGCCACTGCGGCGACCTTCAAGCGAATCTGAAAGGGGCTCGTGCTCACACCGACCAGACACACGCCGGCGGCGGCCAGCGCCGTGCCCCACAGCCCGAGCAAGGGGAGGCCGAGCATGCCTGCGAGACCGGCCCCGAGCACACTGCCGGCCGTGTTGGCGGCCAACACACGGGCCGTCGATGCGGTGTCGGTGCCCTCGGCGTCCCGCAGGGCCAGGGTGAAGGTGGCCCCGCTGGCGAGTGCGACAGGCCCCAGGACCAGTGCGAAGAGGAGTGCAGCACCGGGCATCCACACGAGGTCGCCGCCCACACGCCACAAGGTGGCCACCCCGTGGGGCAGCACCCGCCACGAGGCGCAGAACAGCACGATGGCGGCGCCCATCGCGGCGAGGGAGTGCCCGACATGTCGGCTCTGGTCGAGGCGGCGGGCCAGGCCGGCCCCCAGCCCGATTCCGGCCAGGAACACGGCCAGCACCAGAGCGAAGGCATACACGCTCCCGCCGATGAGCTGGGCCCCGACGCGGGCCGCACACACCTCCACCGCCATCGCAGCCGCGCCCGCCACTGCGGCAGCGGGCACCACCCAGCGACCGCTCTGTCTGGTAAGTGGTGGTGCTGAGTCGGCTTCCGAGGCTGTGTCTCCGAGCTGGAGCGCCCGCAGGCCAATCCCGACCGCCAGCAGGGCCGCTGACCACTCCGCCACCCGCACACCGCCCAGTGGCAGCACCACGAACGTCCACAGCAAGGTGCCCGCGACCGCGCCCGTCGTGTTCCAGGCATACAGCCCGGCCACGGAGCTGCGGTCCGGACAGGCGCGCGCCAGGACCGGAAGCGTGGCGCCGTGGGCGAGTCCAGGGGGTGCGAGAAGTACGAGGGCGAGGACGGTCGTGCGTGTCCACGGGCTCACGGCCAGCCAGCCACCGACCATTTCGAGCAGGCTCGGCGCCACCACCACCCATGCAGCAACCGACAGCTCCAGCAGGCCATAGGTGCGCAGGGGCGACCGCTTGAGGTGAGGGGAGAGCAGGGCGCCCAGACCCAGTGCGCCCATGTAGACCGACAGCGTGGTGGTGGCCGCGAGTCCAGTGCTGCCGCCCGCCAGCGCCAGACGGCGCATCCAGAGGGACTCCAGCGCGAGCGCGGCTGCACCGGATCCCACCACCATCCAGATCAGCGTGGAGGTGGGTGATCCTGGTCCGATCTGACTGGTATTGGAAGGCCGACTCACGTCACACCTGTTCGGCATGCCGGATACAATCACAGGCCCCGGACGTCTGTGGGCGAGGCTCGAGAGGCAGAATGGCGTACATCCTCCTGGTGGAAGACAATGCGATGGTTGCACGCACCACCGCTCGCATCCTGGGTAGCCGGCCCCATCGCTGGGCGGCGGACGACCAGTCGGCCATCGACGCCATCGAGGACGACGACGACGTGGCTCTGCTGCTGTGCGATTGGAGTCTCGACAACTCCGCGATGAATGCGGATGACCTGCTGCCCGCCATCTTCGCGCAATGGCCGCACCTGCAGCAGCGCACTGTGGTCCTGTCGGGCCACGACTCCAGTGTGCGGAACTGGGCGGAGGCCCGGGGCCTGGGCTTCATGCAGAAGCCTGTCATGATGAAGGACCTTCGCGATCTGGCCGACGAGCACCTCGCGCGGTGCGCCCCCGGCTGAGCGCCCCTTCTCCCACGACCGCTGCCAAGAACGCAACCGGCCGCCCAGTCCCCGATGAGGGGAGGGCGGCCGGAGTGGTCTTGGACGACCTCAGCGCAGCGTGTCGAGCTGACGCCGGATCTGCTTGCGCTCCTCCTTCATTCCGCCGGCCTCGGCGGCCTTGATGGCGCCTTCGAGGTGGCGGCGGGCGGCGCTCAGGTCGCCGTTGGCCTTCTCGATGTCGGCGAGGGTGCGGTTGGCGACGACCACCTTGTTCCAGTCACGGGCCTGGGTAGCGGGGTCGATGCTCGCGCGCAGGGAGTCGGCGCCTTCTCCGCGCTGACCGATCTGCACCAGCGCCATGCCCATGTTGAACTGCAGCTCCTTCATGAAGCGCTGGTCGGACACATTGGCCTTCTGACGGGCCTGGCGGAAGAGGCTGACAGCCTCGGTGGGGCGCTTGAGCTGCAGGTTGAACAGCGCGCAGTTGAACAGGTCGAAGGGCTCGAACTGCTGGAACTTGAGGGCGCGGGTGAGCTCGAGGGCGCGGTTGGAGGCGGCGAGCGCGGCCTCGAAGTTGCCGACACCGGCCTGGGCCTGGCCGAGCAGGGCGCAGGCGGCGCGCTCGTTGGGGGCGTTCTGGAGCTGGGCGGCGATGCGCTGCACCTGAGCCAGCACGTCGGCGGCCTTGGCGTGCTCGCGGGTCATGAGCAGGGTCTCACCGAAGGCGAGGCCAGCCTGCAAAGCCTGGGGACCGAGGCCCGCGCGGCCGGCAATCTCGTTGGCCTTGCGGAAGTGCTCCACGGCCTGGGCGAGCTGCTGGCGGTTGCGGCGGGCAGCGTGACCCCGCACGAACTCGGCCTGGGCCTGCATGGGCGGCACAGGTGCGATCTCCTCGGCGAGGCGGGCCTGGTCGAGGGCGGCGTTGATGTTGCCGTCGTTGAGCTCGATGGTGGCGAGGTGGGCGTGGACCTCACCCTGCTTGAGCTTGTCGCCGATGGCCGTGAACAGCTTGAGCGCGTCGTTGGCGCGGTCGCGGGCCCGGTAGAGGTCCTGGCGGCGGATGTCGAGCTGGCTGCCCATGAAGAGGAGGACGGCGAGCATGCCGCGGTCGCCCTTCTCGGTGGCCCAGTTCTTGGCGTCGTTGAACAGCGCCTCGGACTGCTCCACCTGCTGGCCACCCTGCTTGACCATGCGGTCGAGCAGCTGCAGGAAGATGGTGCGGCGCATGGCATCGGGCCACTCGACCTCGTCGAAGTAGCGCACGAGGTCGTGGGTCATGGCCCACATCTGGGGCTGGTCGGCCGCCAGTGCCATCGAGCGCATCAGCGCGGAACGCTGGGCCTCGCCGCCTTCGGCGTACATGCGCGCGGTCTTCAGCACGTAGGGGTAGCCGCGGGGGACGAGCACGCGCTCCATGGCGCGGGCCACGAGCACGCGGTGCTGCTGGTCTTCTTCAGCGGTGTGCCGGGCGAGCACGCTCTCGCGCAGCAGGGCCTTGTGGAACTGGTAGATCCAGGTGCCGATGGGCTTGCTGAACTGCAGCTCCTTGTAGACGTCTTCGGTGGCGTCGAGGAGGTCGTCGATGCTGTCGCGCTCGAGGCCACGCAGGTCGGCGACCAGGCCGCTCGGGAAGGTGAGACCCAGCAGAGCGGCGGTGAAGGCGACGTTCTCGGCGTCTGCGGCCCCAGCCTTGCGGCGGGCGCCTTCCTCGGCCGGCTCGTCGTCGGCTTCGAGCTCATCCTCGTCGGGGGCGACGTTGGTGACGTCGGCGAGGGTGAAGCCGGCGAGGTCGTCGCCCAGGCGGTCGTTGGACTCGAGCCAATCCACCAGCTCGGCGATGAAGCCAGGGCGGCCATCGGCGATGCGGGCGATGTTGGCGGCGTCGGCTTCCTTGCCCCTGGAGGACAGGTAGGCGGAGACCTCCTCCGCACCCCAGGCGCCCATGACGTGGAGGTCGAGGTCCTCGTCGCGGCGGTCCAGGAAGTCCTGCAGGGGGAGTGCCCAGCTCATCTTCGAGGTGTCGTCGAGGGGCTCGAGGCCGAGCAGCGCAAGCAGGTGGAAGCGTTCGTCCTCCTGGCTCAGCACCTCGTCGAGGAGACCCTCGAAGAACGCGCACAGGCCCACGCTGTGGATGTTCTTCATGCCCTGGATGTCCATCAGGATGGGGAACTTGCGGGCGATGGCGATGGTGATCTCGACGAGACCGATGAGCGGGTTGTCCCGGGGCATGATGACCTGGAACTCGGTGGCACCTGCCTTCGGGGCGCCCTTCTTCAGGCCCTCGATGAAGGCCTGGAACCAGCCCTGGGTGCGCTTGGGCTCATGGGGAAGCTGGGCGTTGAGCGCCATCTCCACCCGGCCCCGCATCCCCGGCGAGCGGTGCAGCGCGGTGAACAGGCCCGCGTAGAGCTGGATGAGGTTCTGGAGGCCGTCGCGCTCGTCGCTGAGCACGGTGCGCCAGACCAGGGTGTCTTCGTCCTCCGCGAGTGCGTGTCGCGCCAGCTCGCCGACCAGGGCGCGCTTTCCGCCGCCAATGGGGGCCTGAAGGCGCACGATGCGCGGTTCGCCCGACCGGGCGGCGGCCCAGTGGGACTGGAGGACTTCGAGGTCAGCCGCGCGAGCGACGAAGGGGGTGCTGGTTTCCTCAGCCACGGGAGCTCCGGGGTGGGTCGGTGTTGGCAGCGCGCCGAGTCGAAGAGAGATCGGAATCGGGCTCGGCGCGGCGGCCGGAAGCGATGCGGTGCGCCGTGTGCACACCGAAGGGGCGGGTGGGAACCCCTGGATTTGTTTCAACGCCTGACAAGACAAGATGTCTGAGGGCGCCGAACCGTAGAGGTGTCCCCGCGACCGTCGGGCGGCTCCAAGACCGGGCGTCCGAAGGCGACGGCGGCCGAATATAAAGGTGCCCCGGAAGACCGTCCACCACTCGACCGACGTGCGCCACACATCCGCGTGACGCCTCCTCGGTGGACGTGCCGGGTGGCGCGCGCGATACTGCCGCGCATGGATGCGGACCACCTCGTGGATGGGTCCGTGCGTGGTCGTGGCCGGTGTCCCCCGGCTGCGATTGCCCCCCGAGTCGATTGAGGGAGTCTGGAATGAGGCAGCCTGCCATTGCGTCGCTGCTCGTCGGCCTCATGGCCTTTTCTGTGGCCTGCGGTCCCGAGGAGGTCCCACCCGACGGCACCTGGGCCGTCACGGTGAGCTCTGCGCTCAACGACGAAGGCACTGCCATCGACTCCACCTGCATCGGCGACGGGGAGTCGGTGGCCACCTACCAGGCCAGCTACACCTACGAGCTGTACTACGACGGCGACGCCGTGAGCCTCGACATCGACGGCCAGGCCTTCGCCCAGGGCACCCGCACCGGCTGCTCGCTGTCCTACGAGAGCGCCATCTGGCTCGAGGAGCGGCCGGCGGGCCTCATCACCTGGCGAATCATCGGTGTGGCCGACTACCGCGGCGGCTCGGGCGGCTGCGACGAGCGCTTCGACGAGGGCATCGACTGGAATGGTCTGGAGACCATCGAGGTGGTCGACTCCGAAGACGAGTCCATCACGCCGGGGTGCACCTACAACCTCGATGTCGTGGGGACGTGGAAGAATGGCGGCTGAGCCTGGAGACACGGTCTCGTCGGAAGCTGACCCCGCGCAGGTCGAACACGCCGCCGCCCTCTTCGCGCGCGCCCGGGAGGCGGTCCAGACCATCGTTCGTGGCAAGCCGCAGGTGGTCGAGCTTGCGCTGGTCGCTGTCGCTGCCGGGGGCCACGTCCTCATCGAAGACGTCCCCGGGGTGGGAAAGACCACCCTCGCCCGAAGTCTTGCAGCGGCCATCGGCGGCACCCTCGGCCGCATCCAGTTCACCAGCGACCTGCTTCCTGGCGACATCACCGGGGTGAACGTCCTCGATCCGAGCGGCGGAGGCTTTCGCTTCCGGGAGGGTCCGGTCTTTGCGAATGTCGTGCTGGCCGACGAGATCAACCGCGCCACCCCCAAGACCCAGTCCGCCTTGCTCGAGGCGATGAACGAACGCCGGGTCACCGTCGACGGCACCAGCCACAGCCTGCCCGACCCCTTCACGGTGCTCGCCACCCAGAACCCCGTCGACTTCCACGGCACCTTTCCGCTGCCCGACTCTCAGCTCGACCGCTTCCTCGTCCGCTTGAGCATGGGCTACCCCGACCGCGAGCACGAGCGTCGGATCCTGCGCTCTGGCGGCCTGCGGCGTGCGGCCTTTCCGACGGCGCTCACCCTCGAAGAGACCCGGCTGCTGTCAGCAGGCGTCGACGCTGTAGCGGTACACGAGGAGGTGGAGGACTACCTGCTCGATCTGGTCCAGGCGACGCGCACCGACTCGCGCTTCTTGCGGGGGGTGTCCACGCGGGGGGCAGAAGCCCTCTTCCGGGTGGCCCGTGCGCTCGCCCTCGCCCGCGGACGGTCCTTCATCATCGCCGAGGACGTCCAGGAGCTGGCTGTTCCCGTGCTCGCTCACCGGGTGATGGTCCGGGCGGATGGCGAGCGTCCCGGCGACGGCGCCGCCCGCGCCATTCGCGATGTCCTCAAGGACCTCGGCATCTCCATCTGAGGCCTGCTTGCGTCCCTGTCGGGAGACCGTCCCATGATGGACCGCCTCGTCGCGCTGCTCCCTCCGCGCTTTCAGCGGGCGTGGGCTCTGCGGGTTCGGGTCACCCCCACGAGGGAGGGACTGTGGTTCCTCGCCCTGCTGCTCGGCGTGCTCGCAGCGGCGGTCAACACCGGGAACAACCTGCTGTACATTGTTCTCGCCTGTCTGCTCGCGCTGTTGATGGTGGCGAACGTGCTCGCGGAGGTCAACCTGCGGGGTCTCGAGGTGCGCCGGGTGCTGCCCCCGGAGGCCTTCGCGGAGGCGCCGTCGAGCGGCTGGGTGGAGCTGCACAACACCCGCCGCGGCCGGGCCTGGACCGTGCAAGTCGACGACCTCGATGTCCTCGAACGCGGTGAAGCGACCGACGACACCCCGATTCTCGCGACTGGGGTGGCCCTGTCGGTACCGCCCGGAGGCTCCATTCGAGTGCCTGTGCGGTGGCGCTTTCCGAGCCGCGGGCGACACCGACTGGGCGTGCTCCGCCTGAGCAGCGCCTTCCCCTTTGGCGTGCTCCGCCGCTCCCGCACCGTGGCCCGAAGGGACCAGCTGGTGGTCTATCCACGGCCAGCAGCCGGCGGGGAGGCCGAGCGGGGTGCCGCGACCGGAATCACTGCCGACGCTCCGAGACGCCGAGGCAACCAGGGAGAGCTCGTCGGCTTTCGGGAGTATGTGCCCGGCGACTCGCTGCGGGACATCCACTGGACCACGAGCGCGCGGGTGGGCCGTCCCCTCGTCATCGTGCGCTCGGGGCAGGTGGCGAGAGAGGTCGTGATTCGGGTGGACGCCACGCAGGGGCCGGGGGTCGAGGCCGCCGTCCGGCGCGCGACGGGCGCCGTGCTCCGACACCTGAGCTGGGGACATGCCGTGGGCCTGGAGCTCGGCAAGGAACGGCTCGAGCCCCGCACCGGACCCACCTGGCGCCGCACCCTGCTGGGCCGACTTGCGCTGCTCGGCCTGGAGGCTCCCCAGTGACCCACCGCGGACGCCTCGACCGACTTCGTATCCGCGTGGTGACGGGGGTCGTGGTCGTGGGGGCTCTGTCGGCGGCGACCATCGGGGGTGTGGTCGCGCTGGTGTCGCTGCTGGGAGGCCTCACGGCGGTGGTGGGCCGGGCGCTACCGCCCTCGAAGGGGAGCTGGAAGATCGCCAACCTCGCGGTCTTCGCGGGAGCGGTCTTCGGGGTGTTGCTCAGTGGCTACGCCGTGGAGGTGGGGGCCGGCCTCGTGGCCTGGTTGCAGTTCCACCGCGCCTGCACCGGACGCTCCACCGCCGACGACCGGGTGGCCATCCTGTTTGCGCTGCTGCAGGTCCTCGTCGCCTGCTTGCAGTCCATCTCCGGCTTGCTCGCGCCTCTGTTCCTGGCCTTCGCGCTGCTGGTCCCCATCGCGCTGCTGCTGTCGCACATCGTCGAGGCCGCACCCGACGCCCTGGACCCCACGATGGGCCGTCCCCCGGGGCTTGGCGGACTCTGGAGCATCGGTCCGATCACCGCGGCCCTCACGGTGTTCATGTTCTTCAGCCTGCCGCGCCTCGAAGCGGGCGGCATCGGCGGAAACCGGGTCGGACTCGACGATGACGAGGTCCGCATCGGCAATCCCGGCGACCTGAAGGACAACCCCGAGCTGGCCCTGCGCGCGGTCGTCCGCCGCTCGGACGGCACCTTGTTGACCGGCCCTTTCTACTTCCGGGGGACGGCCTTCGACCACTTCGACGGAGAGAGCTGGAAGTCCACCCTGCGAGGAGAGACCGAGCGCGCCGCTGTCGGGCGCATGGACCACCCCGAGGCCATCCGCCAGGACATCACGCTCGAACCCCTTCAACGTGGCGTGTTGGTGGGCATTCCCGGAATCGTTCGCATCGACTACGACGGACTCGGCCGGCCCACGCGCGACCTCAATGCCGTCTGGCGGCAGAAAGGGGACAGCATCCGCCGGGCCTACACCGTGTGGAGCGTCCCCACCGACGTCTCCGACCGCCCCGATCCCATGCGGGCAGCGGTCTCGCGCACCGAGGCGGCCACCCTGCGCGCGGGGGTCTGGACGTCCCTTCCCGAGAGCCTCGACCCCCGGGTGGCAGATCTGGCGGCGACTGTCATCGAGGACGCCGGCGCCGCTGGCGACCCCCTCGGCGAGGCCAGGGCGCTGGAGAGCTGGCTGCGCTCCGAGTTCGCCTACACCCTCGTGCCCGAGCCTGCTCTCGGCGACCAACCCCTCTCGCGATTCCTGTTCGACACCCGGCGAGGCCACTGCGAGTACTTCGCCACCGCGCTGGCGGTCACCTTGCGCACCCGGGGCATCCCGAGCCGGGTTGTGGGCGGCTTCTACGGGGGCGAGCCCAATCCCTTCGCCGACTGGGTGCTCGTGCGGCAGAGCGACGCCCACGCCTGGGTGGAGGCCTGGATCGAGGGCGAGGGCTGGGTCCAGTTCGACGCCACGCCCGCGGCGGCAGCTTCCGAGGGCCCGCCCCTCTGGCTCGCCTTGATCGACGTGTTGTCGGGTCGCTGGCAGCGCCTCATCCTCGACTACAGCCTCGAGAGCCAGATCCGCGGCCTGCTCGACATCTTCAGCTGGGTGCGTGGCGGACGGCTGCCCGGGGGACAAGGGGTGGTCACCGCGGTCGGAATCGGTGCCGGGGGGACGATGCTGCTGGTCGTGGTTGGCGGCATCGGGCTCATTGCATTCGGACTCGGGCTCCGCGGACGCTTCTCCAGGCACCCCGTCGGGCGTGTGGCCAAGGAGCTGCGCCGTGCCCGCCGTTCGGTCGACCGGAAAGGCTGGCGGATTCCGCCTCACCTGCCCCCTGTGGCGGCGGCCCGGTGGCTGGTCGAGCGAGTGGGGGACCTCGCCGAGCCGCTGCTGGCGTTGTCCTGGCTCCACTACAAGGTGCGCTACTCCGGCGACGACAGCCTCGATGTGGCCTCGGTCAAGCAGGCCCGAGAGCTACGTCGCCAGATCCAGAAGGGCCTCCCGAAGCGACGTCGCGGCTGACCCCTCATCTTCTGTCGCCGCAGGGCCGATCCCAGCGGTGAGCACGGCGCCCATGGGCTCTTTCGCGACGCAGGGTCGCAGGAGGGAGCGGGTGCGCCCCAGGTGGTCCGGTTGGAGGATGCGATGGGTGGTTTTGCAGGCGTAGCCGCGTCGCTGAAGGGAAGGCAGGTGCCCGCACTCCCGGCGGCCGCACGCGGCGCGGTGGGCGGCAGCATCGTCGCTTTCGTCGCCTTCCTCCTGGCGGCGGAGCTGCTGCTGGGCATTGGCGAGTCGGGGCATGAGGTTCGGGTCGGCCTGTTGATGGGGCTGTTGATCTCCACAGTGGCGCTCGCCGGCATGCTGCATCCGGGCGAGCTCCAGTCGCACCCCGCCGAGTCGAAGGCGGCCGACGCGGCCTATGCCAGCGCACCCGGCACCTCCGTGCCCATCGAGGGCGTGGTCCAGGTGCGCTTCTGAGCCTGCTCCAAGCCGCCGAGCGGGTGGACGGATAGGAACTGGCCTCACCGGGAGGCTCCAGTGTCCACCGACCTCATCTCCACCGACCCCGACCTGCGGGCGCTCATCGAGCTCGACCACGAGGCGCTCAGCCGCCACTGCAAGTCGGTCGAGGTGTCCGGCACCATCGCCCAGTCCGTCGATCTGCGCTTGCGCCGGGGCCAGTCGCTCTGGTGCGCGCGGGGCAGCCTGCTCGGCTATTCCAACACGGTGAAGTGGTCGCTCAAGATGCCCGGCGGCGCTGGCAAGGCGGTCTCTCGGGTGCTCTCGGGCGAGGGCGCGTCGCTCACCTTCGTAGAGGCGGGGGCAGACAACGACCGCGTCGTCATCAGCGCGAATGCACCCGGTCGCCTGGCCACCTGGGACCTCAACCGAGGGCCCGTGGTGTGTACCAAGGGCGCCTTCGTCGCAGCGTTGGGAGACGTCGACATCGACGTCACCGTGGCCCGTTCGGCTGGCGCGGCCTTCTTCGGCGGGGCCGGGTTGTTCATGCAGCGGCTGTCCGGCACCGGCGTGGTCGTCATTCATGGCGCCGGCGACTTCATCGCCCATCGCCTGGCGCCTGGAGAGAAGCTGCTGGTGAGCACAGGCAACCTCGCATGCTTCAGCGACGGCACGAACTACGGCATCCGCGGCGTCGGCGGCTGCCTCAAGTCGCTGTTCGGCGGCGAGGGTGTGTTCATGACCGAGCTCACCGGTCCGGGCTGGGCGATGCTCCAGAGCCTGAAGAAGCTCCCGGTCCCTGGCACCAGGCGCTCCGGCTGAATTCTGGAACCCCGGCGCCGGCCCACAGTCTGCCTGCGCTGAACGGGAGGCTGCATGTGGCACTGGCGTCCGGCCCGGCGGGGTCCGGTCCTCGGTCTTGGGCTCGGGCTCGTGGCGGGCGGGGTGGAGTCTGTGGGCATCGCGCTGCTCACCGCTCCGGGGGTCTCGCTCGCCGAGGGCTTGATGCTCGGCCTGCTCAGCGTGGTCTGCGGGGGTGTGTTGGGCGTGGCGGCCGGCACGATGGGCGGGCTGGTGGCAGACGGCATCGTGCGGTGGCCGAAGCTGCCTGCGCGCCACTCGGCGTCGATGGCGGTGGCAGGCTTTGTCCTGTCGGGCTGGTGGCTGTGGCCGGCCGCCATGTTCAAGCTCGGCCAGGGCCTTCCCATCCCGGCCCTTGCGCTGGGAGTCACGCCCGTCGGCTTTGGTGGGGTGGTGTACTTCAACGCCCACTACTGGCTGCGCCGGGAGGAGCTCGGAGAGGACCGGCGGTTTGGCTGGACGGCCGCGTCCGCGCTCGTGGGTCTGCTCCTCGGGCTTGGCGGCGGTGCCTGGCTGGGGACGTCCCAACAGGGCAGCAGCCAGGCCCTGGAGTCCGACCCGGATGTGGTGCTCATCACGGTCGACCACCTGTCCCGCACCGACCTCAACGCCTTCGTGCGCGAGACGATGGAAGAGGTGGAGACCCCCACGCTGTCCGGGCTCACCTCCGAGGGGGTGCGCTTTCACCAGGCCATCAGCCCCATGCCCGAGACCGGTCCCGCCCACGCCGCTCTGCTCACCGGGCGCCACCCCGCCCGGATGGGCGTGTGGTCGGATGAACACGCCCTGGGCCGCGTCTGGCCCACTCTCCCCGATGTGCTGCGGCGGGAGGGCTACGCCACCGGGGCCTTCGTCTCCAGCGCAGCACTAGGCACCCACCTCGGCCTCGACCGGGGCTTCGGGGTCTACGATGACAGCCGCCTGCCTGCGCCCTTCGTCGCCGGATCCGAGGAGGTCGCCCTCGTGCGACGGGGCGTCGAAGTCTTGAGCCGCCTCGTGTCCAAGCCCGCGCACTGGCCTTCGCTCAACCGGCGCAGCGACGAGGAGACGGCCGAGCGGGCCGCTCGCTGGATGGTTCGCCACGCCGACCGACCGCGCTTTGTGTGGGTGCAGCTGTCCGGCGGCGACCCCTCCGACCGTCCTGCCGCCATGGCTGCGCTCGACGCCCAGGTGAGCACCGTGCTTCGCAGCCTGTCCGCCGGCGACAACCAGCGGGACACCCTCGTGGTCTTCACCGGCATCGGTGCAGGCGACCGGGCGACGGGGGGCGTGTCCGAAGAACGCGTGGTGGTGCCGCTGGTCATCGTCCCCCGCAAGATGCGGGTGGTCGAGCCCGATGTGATGCTGGCGGTGCGCTTGATGGACGTTCCCCAGACCATCCTCGACCAGCTCGGGCTCGACGTCTTCGACAATGTCGACGGCTCCGACCTCGCGGGTTTTGCAGAGGGGACCAAGTCGCGCGGCTATGCGACCATGCTGGCCGCTCGGGTGGCCGCCGAGTCCGGCCCGCCCACGCTGGAGCTCGGCTACCGCGCCGGACGCAAGGGCACCGACGCCATGGTGAAGCTGCAGCTCGACCCCGTCTCCGGTGAGGCCCGCTTCTTCGACCTCGGCGACGACCCCCGCGAGAACGTCGACGTGTCCTTGCTCCAGCAGGAGGCCACCGCAGAGCTCGCGCGACAGGCCCGCGCGGAGGCTGGTGAGGCAGGGGAGGGCACGCTCCCGCCTGGCACCGCCTCGCCCGGCCTCACCCGGGTGCTCCGAGACGCCCGCTTCGGTGCCCCCGACTGAGCTCCCCCTGTTGAGGGGCCGTGCGTGCGGGGATAGGTCGCAGGGCCCGCGCGGGCTGGCAGTGGAGTTCGGGTGAGCATCTGGCTGGGATTCCTCGTCGTCACCGCTGCCGGGCTGCTGGGCGCGGGCGTGTCCGCAGCCCGCTTTCGGGGCCGTCGCTCCCGCACCGGCGCGGTCGCCGAGCGAGAAGGCCGGCGGGTGACGGTGCGGGGTGCGCTCAAGTGTGCCGACCCCCTTCGCAGCCCGGTCACCGGTGACACGGTGCTTGCCTACAGCGTCGAGGTCCAGGCCACCTGGCCCGACGGCGAGCGCCTCCGCCAGGAGACCGTGCTCAAGGTCCGACGGGTCGCCCCCTTCGTCGTCGACGACGGCTCGGGTGTGGTGCATGTGGTCGTCGGCCCCGAAGACCAGCTCTTTCCGCGGGTGCTCGCCTTCGACCAGACCCGCAAGGTCGCTCTTGCCAACTCGGTCACCGGTCGGCCCGAGACCTTCGGGGATGCCGACTATGCGGTCGATCCCGACATCGTCTCCGGAGGCGCCGACCACCTGAGGGTCATCGAGCACACCGTGCAGGTCCCGGCCGAGGCCACGGTCATCGGTGAGGTTCGGGCGGGCGCACTCACCCGCAGCCGGCACTTCCAGCTCTGGGTCGACGGCACCGGGCGCACCCCCCTGCACCTCCTCACCGAGCACGCCCTTCCCGCGGTCGGTCGGGCGACGATGAAGGCCTTGCGCTCGCTCCGTGCCCTGGGTGGCGCGCGTCGGGTCACGGGCGGGTGAGCGTCGACGGCCGCATGGCCCTCCGGAGAGCCCTGCTGGCCGCTGTTCTCGGTGGGGCGGCGGCGGTGGGGGCCGAGGTGGTCTTCACCCGCGAGCTGGCTCTGCTGTTCGGGGTCACGGCACCCGCAGCCGCCACGGTGGTGTCGGTCTACCTCGGCGGGATGGCCCTCGGTTCTGTGCTGGGCGGACGCCTCGCCGACCGTGCGGGCGACCGGGCGGGCTGGGTCTACGTCATCGCCGAGCTGGCGGCCGGCGCCTGGGCCTGGCTGTTTCCCGTCTTCTTCGCCATCGCCTGGGACCTCCTCGACGCCCGCGGGGGTGGTCTCATCGAGACTGGCCTCGTCACGGTCGTTCTGGTGGGTCCTGCGGCCGTTGCTTCCGGCGCCACCTTCCCCGGGCTCACCCGCGCTGTGGGCCAGGGGCCGGCCATCCGCTGGCTCTACGGCGCAAACGCACTCGGCGCCGCGCTGGGCGGGGTGGGGGTGGGGCTCTACCTCCCGGAGTGGCTCGGTTTTTCGGGCTCCCTGGGCGCAGCGGGGCTGCTCTCCGTGATGGCAGCGGTGGTGCTGGGGGTGAGCACCCGGGGGGAGGCCCCGGCCGAGGTCTCCGTCGCCTCCGACCCCGACCCTGTCTCGCCGAGGCTGGCCGGCACGATGCAGGCGGTCATCGGCGGAGTGGGCATGGCCAGCGAGATCGGCTGGACCCGCATCCTCGAGCAGACCGGTCCCAACCCCGGCAGCCTCTGCTTTCCCATCGTGCTGGCGGCCTACCTGGTCGGTCTCGCCCTGGGCACGGTCGTGCTGGCGCCGGTGCTGGCCCGACTCGGTGAGCGGCGCGGCCTCGGGATGGGGGCCTTGCTCGCGGCGCTCGGTCCGCTGCTCGGCGTTCTCGCGCTGTTGGTGCTGCCGGAGGAGCGCCTCATCGGCCACCTGGTGGCGCCCGGCCCCGGCAACGGCCTCGTGTTCGACCTCACCGGCGTTCAGGTGTCCATCGACCGCCTGGCGGCCGTGCTGCTGGCCGTGATGCTGCCCGGAATGGCGTCTGGTGCGGCATTTCCGATTGCTGCCCGCGCCCTGTCGCGTGCCCGCGGCATGGGACAGGGGGTGGGCTTTGCCGGGGCGGCGGGCGTGGGTGCAGCCATGGTCGCGTCGTTGTGGCTGGGCCTCCTCCCCGTGCAGGGCATTGGCACCATCTACTCCTTGCTGGCCATGGCCACGCTCGGTGCCGTGGCCGCCGTCGCGCTCGTGCCCGGCAAGCTGCGCATCGCGGCCGGCGCGGTGGTCGCGGTGGCCCTGCTGTCCTTTCAGACCCCACCCTGGGCCGGCCTGCAGATCCCCGCCGATGAGGCGGTGGTGGCCTTTGTCGAGACCGCCGCCGGTCCGTCCGCCGTGGCTGCGGGTCCCGAAGGCTCCAGCGTATACACCCATGGCGAGCGGGTCGCCGGTCTTGCCCTCGACCTCGACATCCCGCTGGCCCTGCATCCCAAGCCGTCTCGCACCCTCGTCATCGCCTTCGGTACGGGCGTCAACGTGAAGGGGCTGCTGCAAGACCAGGGCATCGACGAGCTCGTGTGTGTCGACATCGACCCCGCGCTACCTCTACTGGCCGCCTGGATTCCTGGCGTGGGGGGCGAGGTCTTCGACAGCCCACGGGCCCGCTTCGAAAACGCCGACGGGCGTCACCTGCTGCGCACTCGAAGCGACCGCTACGACCTCATCTTCAGCGACGTCGCCACCTACGCGCAGTACGTCGAGCTGGGCACCGTCGAGTTCCTCGAGCTCACCCGGGCGCGCCTCGCCCAGGGCGGCATGTTCGCCTTGAAGTTGCACCCCGACACCCTGAGCGCCGAGGGCCTCGAGCACTTCCTCGCGACCTTCATGGCCGTGTACCCCGACGCCGCGTTGTTCGCCCCGCGTGCGCACATGCCAGTGCTGGTGGGTTTTGTGGACGGAATGCCCAAGGAGGCGGATGTCGCTGCCCGCCTTGCCGCCCAGCCCCGCCTGTTCTACGCGCCCGGCCTCACGCCGCCCGGACGGCGGGTGCTTCTGGGGCCCACGGCCCTGAAGAAGCTGGCAGGCGACGCGCGGCCCTCCACCGACGACCGGCCCTTGTCTTTGCGGCACGCCCTCATCGGCCCGATGCACGCCGACCGCACGCCCCAGGCCGGCTCGCCCCTCCTCGCGGCGGCCATTGCCGAGGCCTCAGACGCCCCCGCCGAGGTCTTCGAGACTGCCGTGTCCGCCGATGCCTGGTCGCCGCCGCGGGCGCGCCCCCTGCCGGCACGGGACGGCTGGTGGTGAAGGCCCGGCTCATCGTGGTGTTCACTCTGGCTGCCTGCAGCTCCCCCGAGCCGCTCATCGTGGTGGGAGCAGGGCCGGCGGGCCTCGCTGCAGCCATCGAAGCTGCCGACGAGCGCGATGTTCTGGTCCTCGAAGCCACGGAGCGCCTCGGCGGAAGCGCGCTGTGGGCCACCGGGGTGACCGTCCTTCCGGTTCAACCCGCCGCACATCCCCACCTCGGGCGGCTCGCTCCCCTGGGTGTGGACTGGCTCACGGAGCTGGGCGTCCCCTTCGGCCCCACCTCCGCGCCGGCTCCCCGCGGCTTTCGGGCACTTCAGCCCCTCGGAGGCGGGCCCCAGCTCGTCTCGGTGCTGGTCGAAAAGGCCCGTGAGAAGGGTGTGGAGTTCAAGACCCACTGCGCGGTGGCGGCCCTGTCCTGGGTGGACGGGTGGACGGTGGACGCCGGCGGCTGTGGCGTCTACCGGGCCCCGTCCGTCGTCGTGGCCACCGGAGGCATCCTCGGGGACGATGCGGCCCGACAGGCCTGGCTCGGCGAAGACACGCCCCGCTTGTCCCCCAAGACCACCGCCCCCTCCGGACTCTCGCTCACCGTATCGGTGAACGCAGCCCGCTTCGACGAAGGCCGGGTCCTCTGGTTCGACCACATCAGCCCCGTCGGCGGGGTCGGACGCACCCTCGCAGCCCCCCCGTCCACCATCGCCCTCAGCGCCTCAGGCGACCGCATCCAGGGTGCGCTCCGAGGATGGGGACCCGGCCAGAAAGGCGTCGAATGGGCCATTGTCAGCGGTTCGGAGCGGTCCCGCACCCAGCTGTTCGACATCGACCGCCAGGGCTTCGTCTCGTTGGCGGACCACCTGGCCCAGGGCGGCGGGAAGGAGGCGGTGGACGTTGCGGAGATTGCCGTCTACACGGGTATTCCAGAAGAGAAGCTCGAGGCCGTCCTCCGCCGACGCACCCCGCGTGGACCCGGTCCACTGCCCGATGGTCCCCATGCCGTCCTCCGCCTCCAGCGTGCGCCCGCCAAGCAGCTCGGCGGCCTGAAGACCGACGCCCGGGGCCGGGTCCTCGACGCTTCCAACCGTCCCATTCCAGGCCTCTACGCTGCGGGAGAGCTCACCGGCTTTCACGGTCTACACGCCGGCCAGACCCCCGTGGACAGCACGATGGTGGTTGGCGCGGTCGTCACAGGCAGAATCGCGGGCAAGGGGGCCACCGGGGCGATTTTGGAATAGGGCCGCCGGGACCCGGAACAGTGCATTGGAGAACAAATGTCCCTGGCCCTCGCCGACGGCTTCGTCGGAATCATCCACTACACCCTGAAGAACGACGCTGGCGAGGTTCTCGACAGCTCTGACGGCGGCGAGCCCCTCGCCTACCTGCACGGCCACCACAACATCGTGCCCGGCCTCGAAAACGCCCTCGCCGGCAAGACCACCGGCGACAGCTTCAACGTCGCCATCGCCCCGGCCGACGGCTACGGCGAAAAGCAGGGTGACGGTCCCCAGCGGGTGCATCGGCGCGAGTTCCCCAAGGACTTCCCTGTCGAGCCCGGCCGGCCAGTGCCCGTGCAGACCGAAGACGGCCAGCACCTCACCCTCTGGATCACCGAGGCGAAGGGCGCCTACGTGTGGGTCGACGTCAACCACCCGCTCGCCGGCGAGACGCTCCACTTCGACGTGGAAATTGTGGCGGTCCGCGAGGCCCTTGCGGTGGAGCTGCAGCACGGCCACGCCCACGGCGTCGACGGCCAGGCCCACCACCACTGAGCCGCCAGCTCAGCTTGCCGCCTCCGCCTCACGCGCGGGGGCGGTCGTGTTCTCGGAGCGCGCTTTGTCGGCCTTGTCGGCCTTGTGGGCTTCGACGTTGAACCACACAGCCATCACAAGCACGTAGGCGGACAGCATCCACGCGGTGGAGCCGATGAGAAACACGCGGTGACCGCTGTGGACCGACTCCGCCCAGTTGCCGAACAGCTCGATGCCCAGCAGCATCAGCAGGCCCACCACGTTGCGTGGCTTCTTGAGGTCGCTGGCGTGGAGCATCATCAGGGTGATGCGGGTGACGTAGTAGTAGTAGCTGGCCGTGGTGAGCAGAAAGAAGGGGACGAAGCCCAGGGCGTAGGTCTCGTCGTCATCAGCTCGGCGCAGTCCCCAGCCGAGCACCAGCATGGTGAGCACCGCGATGCCGTAGCGGAGAGGCTTTTGCGCCTCGATGGTCTCCTTCCGCTCCGGCTCGATGAACCTGGGCTCCAGCTCGCCACGGTAGGGCAGCGCGAGGGCGAGCCCGATTCGCCGGCTGGAGAGCTGCTCCGAGCTGTTGTGGTCGACCATGTTCTCGAAGTGGACCTGCACCGTGTCGGCCCCGAGCCCGAGCACCGCCGCCCCCTCGATGGCCGCGGAGCCCACGAAGAAGGTGCCCGCCAACACCAGCAGTGGCTTGTGCACCTTCTTGCGGGTGAGTCCAGCCAGTCCCTTGCTGCCGGGGCCGTAGAGCCACATTGCCGGAAAGAAGCGCATGGTGGCGGCAAAGGCCGTGAACAGACCCGCGAGGGCGTGGTGTCCCCTCTTGAGCAGCGCCATGCCCACCATGATGGCTGCGACGTAGTCGTAGCGGAGGAAGGCCCAGGTGATGGTCGGCCAGCGCACGCTGTAGGTGACCATCAAGAACAGCCACGCGAAGGCCGCGGTGGTGCCGCCATAGGCCCAGGCCACCACGCCCGTGGCGGCCACGAGCAGGCCGAGGTCGAGGTAGCCCAGCAGCTTGATGTGTTCGACGGGCACCAGCTGCGCGAAGGGCCGGGCATACACGGTCCAGGCCGGGGTGCCGTTGTAGCCGTGGTCGATGATCATCTGGCGCCACAGCTTGTCGGTCATCGACGGGCCGGTGCGCTGGAGCACCAGAAAGTCGTGCTCGAAGGCCTCCCAGCGTTCGGCGGTGAACTTGTGCTCCCGCACCCACGCGCCCCGCTCCACTCCGTGCTCGATGGGCATTCGCCCGTGTCCAGCGTGGTTCTGGGCCATGTAGAGCACGCCCTGCCGCTTGAAGTACGGGCCGTCGTTGTCGGCGTCGGCGAGCATGCAGGCCGGGTAGAGGTCGTAGTAGCCGAGCTCGTCGAAGTACTTGGCGTTCAGATAATAGTGCATGAGGTCGTAGGTGTCGTACTTCGACCCCAGCAGCTCGGTGTCGTAGCGGGCGTAGTTGACGGTGGCCCACAGAGTGAGGCCGCCCAGCAGGCCGACCCCCAGCTTGCGCGGCAGCCAGCGCCAGCCCACCACGAGCACCATGGTGGCGAGGCAGATGACGACCTTCCAGGCCTCGCTCTGGCTGCGGCTCATGCCCATCACGAAGTCGAGGTCGAGCCCGAACAGCTCCATCGCGGCCGCTCCCTGTCAGCTTCGCGCCGGGGATGGCGCGCGGTGGCGTCAGGTAGACCGGGGGACGGTGCTTGTCGACCGTGAGACGCGGTGTCAGCGGCGCTGCATCATCGACTGTCGCAGGGCATTGCGGCGCACCCGCTCCAAGGGGTCGTCGGCGCGGGAGTCGACCGGGGTGCCCTCGGGCTCGGGCGGGAGCAGCACCTGGGGCTCAGGCGTGAAGGTTGCGTGTTGGACGCTGTTCTCCACAAGAGATTGCAGAGGGGCGGACACCACCATCGCTGCCGCCGCCGCCACCAGCTCGGGTGGAACCCCCACGAGCTTTTGCGACAACACCACCAGGCACAGCGCGTAGATGCCCACGCCCACCGCCACCGTGACCGCCTGCGACATGCGCCGAAGTGCGGCGTTGCGGTCGATGGAGTCGAGCGAGCGGCGTGCCTGGGTGAGCGACCGGAAGAAGGTGACGACCGCCCACAGCAGGCCGCCGAACACGAGCCCTTCCGAGAGCAGCCGCAGCGCGACACCGAGCACGTAGCTCATGCCCACGTCACCGGTGATGTGGGCCGCCGACCCATTGCTGATGAGGCGGGTGAGCGCCACGAAGCCCCCCACCATGGCCACGCCGCCCAGCATCGCGGTGCCCATCCGCAGCAGGCGTCGTTGGCGCAGCCCCACGATGGAGTCCCGCCAGGCCCGGTCTTCGGGGCGCCGCAGATCGAGCAGGCGCAGGCCAGGGTGACGGGGACAGCCGGTCTCGCTCGGGACGGTGCGGCCGCAACGCTCGCAGGCGGAGGTGGAGATTGGGGGCTCCAGGGGACGGTTGGATGGTGACACAGACGCTCGCCCACCCGCACTTGTTCCCTTCTGGACCACATCCCGGCGCCGGTGTAGACCCCGGGGACGCCCGCCCCCGAGGTCCGATGCCCGCAGCCACCGCAGCTTCCCGAGATGTGCTGAGCGTCAGCGATCTCGCCCACGAGCTCCAGCAGATCCTGGCCATGGAGCTCGGCCCTCTGCGGGTGCGCGGCGAGGTCTCCCGCTTCACTGCGGCGCGCTCGGGCCACTGGTACCTCACGCTCAAAGACGACGAGGCCGTCATCGACTGCGCCATGTTCCGCGGCCAGAACCGCTACGTGCGGGTGCGGCCCAAGGTCGGCGACCTCGTGGAAGTGAGCGGGCACCTCGATCTCTACGCCCCCCGCGGACAGCTCAGCTTCATCGTGCGCCGCCTGAAGATGAGCGGCGAAGGCGACCTGCAGCAGCGCATCGAGGCCCTCAAGCGCAAGCTCGCTGCCGAGGGCTTGATGGACCCCGCTCGCAAGAGGCCCCTGCCTGCCCTGCCGCGTGCAATCGGGGTGGCCACCAGCCCCACCGGTGCGGCCTTTCAGGACATCCTCCGGGTCACCGGCGAGCGGTTTCCATCCGTGCCCATCCTGCTGTCGCCGTGTCGTGTGCAGGGACGGGAGGCTCCCCGAGAGGTGTGCGCCGCCCTGCGTCGAATCGCTGAAGATGGTCGCGCCGACGTCATCATCGTCGGTCGGGGAGGGGGCTCGGCCGAAGACCTCATGGCCTTCAACGACGAGGCGGTCGCCCGCACCATCGCCGACATGCCAGTGCCCGTGGTGAGTGCGGTGGGCCATGAGACCGACATCTGCATCGCCGACCTCGTGGCCGATGTGCGCGCTGCCACCCCCTCGCACGGCGCGGAGCTGGTAGTGCCCGACCGAGAGGGCATCCTGCTCGCAGTCGATGAGCTGGGGTCGCGCATGCGGTCGTCGATGCGGCGCACCCTGGCCCGTTCCCGGGAGCGCCTGCAGCTCCTCCGCCTCCCGCCGCCCCAGCTGTCTCTGGAGCGCGCCCGCCAGTCGCTCGCGATGGCCACCGACCGCCTCCACGACGCCATCGACGTCCAGGTGGCCGACCGCCGCGTGGCCCTCGACACCCTGGGCGGCCGCCTCCACGCCTTGTCGCCTCAGAGCGTGCTGGGCCGTGGCTACGCCATGGTGCGCAGCGAGGAGGGCGCGGTGCTGTCGTCTGTGGCCGATGCCGAGGTGGGTCGGCGGGTGCGCATCGAGGTCGCCGACGGCGCGTGGGACGCCCGCATCGAGGGGGTCCACGGAGCGGCGCAGTCGTGAGCGGCACCTTGCGAAGCGCGCGGGCCCTCAAGGCCGCAGGATTGCTCGAAGATGCTGATGTCGACGGGCTTGGCGAGGTCGAGGCCCGCTATGCCGTCGCGGTGAGCCCCCATGTGGCCGAAGGCATCGCGGCGGGCTCCGAGGCCCTGAAGCGCCAGTTCGTCCCCTCCCGTGCGGAGCTGCGGCTGCTCGACAGCGAGCGGATGGATCCCATCGGAGACGGCGTCCACACGGTCGTTCCCGGCGTCGTCCACCGCTACCCCGACCGGGTGCTGCTCAAGCCGGTGCATGTGTGTCCGGTCTATTGCCGCTTCTGCTTTCGACGGGAGCAGGTGGGCCCGCAGGGGGTTTCGCTCGACCGGGCCCAGCTCGACCGGGCGATTGGTTGGATTGCCGACCACGACGGTGTCTTCGAAGTCATTCTCACAGGCGGCGACCCCTTGGTGATGTCCGCCGCCCGCCTGGGTGGTCTGCTCGAGCGCCTGGCCGCCATTCCCCATGTGGGTGTCGTGCGCGTCCACACGCGGGTGCCCGTGGTCGACCCCGAGCGGGTCACCCCCGAGCTGGTGTCCGCCCTCCGCCATCCGGGCGTGGCCACCTGGGTGGCCGTCCACACCAACCACCCCGATGAGCTCACCGAAACGGCACGGTCCGCTTTGCACCGTCTCGCCGATGCTGGCATCCCTTTGGTGTCCCAGACGGTGCTGCTCAAGGGCATCAACGACGATGCGCACACCCTTGCGACCCTCTTTCGCCAGCTGGTGCGAGACCGGGTGAAGCCCTACTACCTGCACCACGGCGACCTCGCGCCCGGCACCGGCCACCTCCGCACCACCCTTGCGGAGGGGCGCGCGCTGATGCGGGCCCTGCGCGGGCGGCTCTCCGGCCTGTGTCAGCCCACCTACGTGCTCGACATTCCGGGAGGTCACGGCAAGGTGCCTGCGGCGGCCCCCTGGGTGGAGGCCACAGTCGACGGAGGCTGGCGGGTGCGCGACTGGCAGGGCAACACCCACCGCTACGGTGCTACCGACGAAGCTCCCTGAGGCGGCGCTCCCTGGCGATGCGCTCGTCTGGCGGGGTGCCCTGAAAGCAGGCCGTGGCGACGTTTTCATCGCGGTGCAGCACAATGCCCTGCTGGGTGGCCGAGACATTGAGCTCGATGAGCTCCTCGCGGTGGCCGGTGCGCGCATCGTGGACGGTGGTGACTTGCACAGACTCGCCGGGATGCACGACCACGAACGCCATCTCGTTGAGTGAGCCGTCGATGGCGCTGCCGCTCGTGGCGAGCAGGATCTCGGGGCCACCGGTCGCTTCGTTGAGCTGCTCCACGGGCCTCGGGCGTCCGGTCAAGGGCACCAGCTCGCGCACCCCGGGAATGGGGTCGCGGCCCAGCAGCTCGCCACACCGCATGCGACGGGTGTCCCCCGCCGTGTCGATGTCGCTGAGCACGGGCTCTCCGTCGAGCCGCATCCAGCCGACGCCGGCGCGGTCGCGGAGTTTGCCCCAGCGGTTGAGGATGGGTTGTTGGGTGCCATAGATCACGCTGGCTTCGTCGGTCCCCAGCCCCTCTCGCTCCAGAGCGAGCTCGAACACCAGCCGGTCGTCCACCACCTCGCGGGCGGAGCGACTCCAGCGGTCCGAGGGTGCGGACGGCGGTTGCAGTGCGGTCAAGGCGACGGCGATGGCGTAGGTCTGGGTCAACATGTCCAGAGCAACGGATGGATGGCCCTTCGCTTGAGGCGGGCCGCTTGCATCGTCTTTCAGGTGTTCGTCAAGACGGGTTCGGGGGGCCCTTCACCCCTCGGCAGCGGGCTCGGGTGTCACCATTCCCGGTGGATGTACGGGCAGCCGCACCGTCACCCGCGTGCCGCGCTTCGCCCTCCGGCGCGCGGACAGCTCGCCGCCATGAGCCTCCACCAGACGCCGGCTGATGGGCAGTCCGAGGCCCGTGCCGTGGTGCTTGGTGGTGAAGAAGGGGATGAACAGCTTCTCGAGCGCTTCGTTCGACAGGCCCGGACCGTCGTCGTCGACGGTGATCTCGACGGCTTCGAGGGTGGGACGTCCCGGACCGGTGCCCGTGATGTAGCCGCGCACCAGCCCCACCACGACCTCACCCTCGGAGCCGATGGCCTCCAGGGCGTTGCGGACGAGGTTGAGCACCACCTGGTGAATCTTGTCGGGGTCGCAGTGTACGAGTGGAAGCTCCCCACGGGACTCCATCCGAAGTGACACACCCTCGGGAATGCCCGGTAGGCGGGCAATCTGAAGCACTCGCTCGGCCAGGGTGCCCATCTCGGTGGGTGCGTGGTGAACCTTCATTGGACGCGCGTAGTCGAGGAATTGCTCCACCACCCCGGCCAGACGGTCGGTCTCGTCGACGATGACCCCCAACAGGTCAGCGAACTCCTCGGGGTCGGGCGGGCCCTCGCTGGTGTGGAGGTACTGCGCGGCGCCCTTGATGCCCGCGAGCGGGTTGCGGATCTCGTGGGCGAGTCCGGCAGCCATGGTGCCGAGGGCCGCGAGGCGCTGCTGCTCGTGGAGCGCCTGGAAGCTGTGGATGTTCTCCAGGATCACCGCGGCCCGGTCGAGCGTGACGAACAGCCGGCGCTCCTCGTCGTGGGTGAAACCTTCGGTCCAGGCCTCCGCCTTGAGGTTGAGCCAGCCCAGCAACAGTCCCTTCGAGTGGATGGCCACGGTGAGGTCGGCGTCCATGGCGTCGAGGATGCGCAGGCGGGCGGCGGCCGCTTCGTGGCCAGGCAGCTCCCGGTGGAGCACCCGGTCGAGCTCGGCCCGCGCGTAGGCACGCTCGCCGTTGTTGAAGCCGTCTGTGAAGGGCGGACCCACGATGGCACGCACGAGGGGACGGTCGACGGGACCGCGGGACAGGGTGAGCACGAAGGCTCCCCGCTCATGGTCCCAGAGGTAGAGGCTGACGAGCGGAGCGCGTCCCGAGGCCTGCAGGCGTCCGAGCAGCTCATCGCCCAGCGCCTCCAGGCTGATGACCCGGGACAGGGCGCCGTCCACCTCTCCCAGAGTCAGCTCCAGCAGGCGTCCCTGGCGGTTGAACCACTCGCCGGACCACGCCTCCAGCCGGTTGCGCAGCGGCTCGTAGAAGCTGAGAAAGAGGGCCGACGCAAGAAACATCTGAAAGGCGATGTGCAGCGGGTAGTCGGCGAGTGCCTCCGACCACGCCATGGTGACGCCGGTGGTGAGCAGCAGCAGCGAGGCGGCGGCAGTGAGGGCGGCGAGGCGGGCGAAGACCTCGGTGAGGTCGAGCAGGCGGTGCAGCTGGACGACGTAGTGCAGCGAGTAGACGGTGACGGCGCCCAGCACGGCGCCCACCGGAGGCAAGGCGCCCTGGAGTGCGAAGGAGCGGGTGTGTCCGCGCAGGTCGCCAAAGTCGTCGGGCCCGCCCACTGTCCGCACCAGCTGCTCGACGGCGGTGGACACGATGGCGGCTGTGAACAAGCCCAGGAGCAGGCGGATGCGGCTGCGCTCGACGGTCTGCTCGCTGGTCTGGTGGGCTTCCCAGAGTCGCCGGCCGCACCAGGCAAAGCCGCCGAGGGCGTAGAGGGCGAGCAGGATGTCGGGCGGACTGGTGCGGCCGAAGCCGTCGAAGATGCTGGCCTCGACGGCGACATAGGTGGCCGTGACCAGCGTGGTGGCGGCCCAGAAGCGGGACACCTCGGCAGACAGTGGCAGGTCGGCCGGGCGAAAGAAGCGGTCGAGAAAGGTAAGCAGGGCGACCGGCAGAAAGGTGCCCGCCACGGCGTAGACCGCGCGAAGGGGCGTGAAGCCGGGCAGCAGGTGCAGGGTGAACGAGCCGAAGGTGGCCGAGGCCAGCAGGGCGACGCCGAGGAAGCTGCGATGGACGGGGTCGGTGCGGTCGCGGTCCCAGGCCTGCACCCCGAGGGCCGCGCAGGTGATGGCCGCGATGAGGTAGATGAGGGTGTTGATGGGGACTCCAGGGCCGCGGGGACCGACCTGCGGGATAGCCTCCGAGCCGGCCCCTGGTCCAATCCAGAGTGCAAGGAGGCGAGGTGGACGTGGACGTGCGAAGCCGACTGGCGGCCTTGCCTTCGGTGCATGCGGTGCTCGGGCATCCGGCACTACAGGGGGCGCCCCACGCGGTGGCTGTCGAGGCTGCGCGGGCGTCCATCGCGGCGGCCCGGACTCGCCTTCTGTTGGGTGAGAATATTGATGTAGACGCTGTCGTCGAAGATGCTCGCACGCGGGTGGCCGAGGCCTGCAGGCCTCGCTTGCGTCGGGTCATCAACGCGACGGGCGTGGTGCTGCACACCAACCTCGGCCGGGCACCGCTCGCTGCGGAAGTGGTGGCAGCTGTCCACGATGTGGCCCGCGGCTACGCGAATGTGGAGATGCACCTCGACTCGGGCCAGCGCGGCGGACGCCTCGATGGGGTGGCGGGTCCGATGCGTCAGGCCACGGGCGCAGAGGCTGCCATCGCGGTCAACAACAATGCCGCTGCGGTGCTGCTCGCCCTCACCGCTCTGGGACGCGGACGCGAAGTGATCGTGAGCCGCGGCGAGCTCGTGGAGATTGGCGGCAGCTTCCGCGTGCCCGACGTCATCAGCGCGGGAGGAGCGCGCCTCGTGGAGGTCGGCACCACCAACCGCACCCGCGCAGAGGACTTCGCCAGGGCCATCACCGACGACACCGCGGTGCTGCTCCGGGTGCATCCCAGCAACTTCAGGCAGGTGGGTTTCGTGCACCGGCCCGACCGCAAGGCCCTGGTGAAGGTGGCGGCCGAACACGGCGTGACCCTGGTGGAGGACCTCGGCAGCGGCCTCATCGGAGCCCCCCCGGTCGACGGCATGGGCCTCGACGACGAGCGGGTGGAGCTGGCACTGGCCGACGGCGTCGACCTCGTGTGCTTCAGCGGCGACAAGCTGCTCGGAGGGCCCCAGGCCGGCATCATCGCGGGCCGGTCGGCGCTGGTGCAGAGGTTGCGAAAGCACCCGCTGTATCGAGCCCTTCGACTCGACAAGCTGGGGCTGGCGGCGCTGGAGGCCACCCTGCGGATGGTGGCGGAGGGTCGCGCGGGCGACATTCCCACCCACCGTATGCTCGCCGCCGGCCTCGACAGCATCCGGGCGGCCGCGGTCGACCTCGCCGACCGCATCCCGGGCGCCAAGGTGGTGCGCGACCATGGCGTGACGGGGGGCGGTGCGCTGCCAGGGCGCGGCCTGCCCACCTGGGTGGTGGCTCTGCCTGATGCGCGCTGCGATCGGCTGCTGCAGCAGATGCGCACGGGTGAGCCCGCCATTGTCGCCCGAGTGGCCGACGACACCGTGCGTCTCGACCCCCGCACCCTGATGCCGGGCGAGGCGGCCGAGGTGGCTGCGGGTGTGAAGGCGGCCCGTGCGCGGTGTGAAGCCATGGGTTGAGGCCGACAACGGCCGAACGGGCCCGGTCTGGTTAAGCGCCGGCGATGTCCCAAGGATTCTACGAGCTGCTCGGGGTCGAGCCCGATGCCACCGACGACCGCATCCGCCAGGCCTACCAGGCCCGGCTGGCGAAGCTGGTGCGTCGGCTGCGCACGGCCCGCCAGAAGGGCGCCGACGTCACCTTGCTGGAGGCCCAGGAGCGCACCTTGCGCGAGGCCCGAGAGGTGCTGTCCGACCCTGCCCGCCGCCGCCGCTACGACGCCTACCGCTCCGCGATGGACGACGGGCTGCCCGAGTCGGCGGGTACCCTCTGGAAACACGTCCAGCAGGCCATTGTCGCGCCTGAGGTCTCCCTCGCACTCGCTGCGGTCCAGGCCCTCACCGACCTCCCCGTCGGTCAGCCCGTGCCGCCGCCGCCTCAGCCGGTCCGGGTGCAGCGTGCCGAGCCCGAGGCGAAGGTCACCGGTCCGGTCGTCGGCCCGCCGATGATGCCGCATGTGCCCGGCCTGGACGCCCAGCGGGGCCCCGACCGACCCACCCTGGTGCCGGCCACCGACCCCGGCATCGAGATCAGCCTCTCCGAAGAGGAGCTGGCGTGGCTCGAGCAGCCTGCGCGTCCAGCACCGCTCGCTCCCCGCAATGTGCGGGTGCCCCCGCCCCAGGCCGAAGTGTCCGACGAGCCGGAGTTCCGTCCCACGGATCTCACGCGGCGCCTGCCCTTCGGTGAGATCCAGCCCGGCTTCCCCACCGGTGAGCCCACGGCCCACACCCCGCCGGCCACCTGGAGCGAAGACGCCGACACCCGCGACGTCTGGCTCGACGATGGCACCGACCCCCACGGTGCCCTGTCCACAGCGGCCGAGGTGGAGGTCGAGGAGGAGCCGTCGCTGCCCGGCCTCGGCTTCCTGTCCCGCCTGACTCTGCCGAAGGCTCCGTCGTGGGGGCGCTCCAGTGAGCCCGAAGCGCAAGCCCCCGCGCCCGAGCCCTACTACGCCGAGCCCGAGAGCCTCGACCCCATCGAGTCGGCCCGTCGGCGGTTCGGTGCCACGGGTCCCTTTCTCCAGGCTGTCCGCGAAGACCGCGGCATGAGCCTCGACGAGCTGTCCAGGTCCACACGCATCTCGTCGCGCTACCTCGAAGCCATCGAGGCCGACGCCTTCGATCGCCTGCCGTCCGCCACCTTCGTGAAGGGCTACGTCAAGCAGGTCGTGGAGCAGCTCGAGCTCGACGGACACGGCGTGGTGGAGGCCTTCATGGCCGCCTACCGCAGCAAGCGGGGATGAGCGACACCGTCCACTCGGTCGATGCCCCGCCCGGGAAAGCTCGCCTCGACGTCATCCTCGCCGACCTGCTACCACTGAGCCGCAGCCGCCTGAAAGCTCTGGTGGAGGCCGGGCAGGTCACGGTGGACGGCGCTGTGGTCACTCGTCCCAGGCACAAGCTGCGGGGTGGGGAGGCCCTGGTGGTGGTCGAGCCGCCGCCTCCGCCGAGCGAGCTGGTGGCCCAGGACCTCGGCGTCCCCCTGCTGCACTGTGACGATGCCCTGGTGGTGGTGGACAAGCCCGCCGACATGGTGGTCCATCCCGCCCGCGGTCACGCCGACGGCACCCTCGTGAATGGCCTGCTGCACCTCATCGGCGAGGCCCGGCGCACCGAGGGACCCCACCCCACCCCCGCGGGCCGGCCCGGCATCGTCCACCGCCTCGACCGGGGCACCAGCGGCGTGTTGGTGGTCGCCCGCACTCCTGCAGCCCTCACCCACCTGTCCGCCCAGTTCGCCGATCACAGCGTGGAGCGGGCCTATGTCGCCCTCGTCTGGGGACAGACGCCCAAGCCCTCCGGCACCGTCGTCGCCCGCCTCGCCCGGCACGAAAAGGACCGCCTTCGCTTCGCGGTGTGTGGGCCCCGCGACGGCAAGCACGCCGTCACCCACTGGCGTCGCCTCGGCGAAGCCCGCTACGCCACGAAAGGCAAGAAGGACGGCGGGGTGCTGAGCCTGGTGGAGTGCCGCCTGGAGACCGGGCGCACCCACCAGATTCGCGTGCACATGCACCATCTCGGCCTGCCGCTGGTGGGCGACCCGCTCTATGGCCGGCGCCGTCCGCTGCCAGACGCGCTGGTGCCGCTGCTGGGCGGGCTTGGCCGGCAGATGCTGCATGCCGGCTTGCTGGGCTTCGCGCACCCCGACGGCGGACGGCTGGTCTTTTCAGCTCCGCCACCGGAGGACTTTCGGGGTGTGCTGGAGGGGCTGGGGCTGCCGGTGCCGTTTGGGGGATAGCCGACATCCGGTCTCGCCGGCCCCCAAGAAAGACGACGCCCCGTCCCACACTACCGTGAGACGGGGCGCTTCAGCAGCTGCTGAGAATCAGTCGCAGACGCCGTCGAGGGGGTCGGCGCACTCGGGGTTGTCACCCGAGGTGGGGCAGCTGGGGTGGCACTCTTCGAGCGACACGCAGGACAGCGTGATGGCGGCGTTGGTGGCTTCGATCTGGTCGGCCAGGATCTCGGCGCAGTAGGGCTCGCCATCGGAGGAGCAGGCGTCGCAGGTCACGCCGAAGGTGACGAGGAGACCGCAGATCTCGTCGGGGTCGGTGACGCCGAGGAGGTCGCCGAGGAGCGGACCGAGCACGCGGGCGTCGAGCTCACCGGCCAGCTGACCACCACCGAAGTAGGAGCAGTCGGGCGCGAAGGCGCCGCTGATGCTGAGGTTGGAGATCTCAAGCTCCACACCGGCCACGTTGAGCGTGGTGTCGGCGGGACCGACCAGGAAGGCCGGGTCGTCGAAGCTCGCGGTGGGGAAGGGGATGGAGGGGTAGCAGAGGTTCTGACCGCCGCCGAGGCCGTCGGACAGTGCGCCCAGCATCTCCAGCTCGGTGTCGCCCATGCTCTGCACACCCACGAGGATGTCGTCTTCCAGAGCGTCGAGGAGCAGCGCAGCCACGCCTTCGGGCTTGAGGAAGCGGGCCTCGGCGAGGTTCACGCGGAAGGTGTCGCCGCTGAGGTCGCAAGCGAGGGGGGTGCCCAGCTCGCTGGTGCTGAAGCTGATGGAGCCGCCGCCGTCGCCGCTGCAGACCGACACGTCGAGGGTGTAGGTGGTGGAGGGGGCGAGGTCGGCCGAGGGGGTGAAGTAGGCGGTCATGCCGTCTTCACTGAAGGAGGTGCTGCCGTCGACCGCGGCGCCGCCAGCGTCGGTGACGGTGATGGCGGTGCTGCTGTCAGCTTCGCTCAGCTCCACCTCGAGGGCGGCCTTGTAGTACCAGTCGGCCTGGCCGTCGCCGGGGTTGTTGTGGGTGAACGTGACGTTGCACTCACCTTCGCCTTCGCCTTCGCCTTCGCCGCTGGCGCCAGAGTCGCCCTTGCCGCCGTTGCAGGCCACGAGGGAAAGGGCGCCAATCGCGGCGAGCTTCGAAATCCAGGAAATGCGTGCCATGGGGTCTCCTCCAGTGCGCTCGACAGGGCCGGCGCGGGTGAGCCGAGTCTCAGTTCGGCTGCCGTCTGGCCCAAAGCCAGGACCCGCGCACCCTACTCGTCCGTCCCACAGGTGTCAACGGTCAGAGGCACCTTGGATGAGGTGCTGACAATGCGCACGCACGCGGCATTCTGCGGGCTTTTCCGGAGGGTTGAACCCCGTTCAGTTCTTCGTGCGCTCCGCGAAGCGATCCCCCACTTCCTTGATGAGAGCATCGAGCAGGCGCTGTTCATCGCCGTCGAGGTTGCCCTTGGTCTTCGCCTGGAGCAGGCGGAGTACGTCGAGATTGTACCCGGCCAGCCGGAGGTCGGTGGTGGCCCCTTCGGGTCCCTTGACCTCGCCCATCGCCACGAGGGCGGACTGGCTGATGCTGACGATGAAGTGGGTGAAGGTGCAGGGGACGGCGTCTGCGTTGCTGGGCATCGGTGCTCCGTGGGGAAGGCTGGAATTCAGAATGGGACCGTGAGGCGACCGACGGTGTCGTGCCTCTGAAGGGTGAGCAGGGCGGAGGTGCGGTGGCCACTCTTGACCTGGGCGACCTGGCGGCGAAGCGCGTCGACAGTGGGGGTGGGGTGGCCATTCACAGCCACCACCCGGTCGCCGGGGCGGGCGCCGCTTCGAAACAGCACGCTGCCTTCTTTCAAGGCCTCGATGCGCACCCCGCCGTTGCTGTCGGCCACCTTCACGCCGAGCACCGCCTCCAGCACCCGGTCCACCACGGCTTCTGGCAGCGTGACGGTGGCGATGTCCACGGGCAGGGCCGCGCGGTCGCGGACAGCCACGAGGGAGAAGGACTGGCCCGGCTCAAAGGCGGCGAGGTGGGCGTTCAGGTCGGCGCGACCGTGGATCTCCCGCTCGTCGACGCGCATCAGCAGGTCGCCGGTGGTGAGGCCCGCGCGGGCGGCGGGGCTGTCGGGGTGGACTCGGGCGACCTTCGCGGCCACGCGGCGGCCGGTGGGGGTGCGCAGGGCGATGTCGTCGAGGTCGACGCCGAGCCAGGGGACCTGCACCGTGCCGAACAAGATGAGGTCGCGGGCCACCTTCACCGCGCGGTCGACCGGGATGGCGAAGCCGATGCCCTCGGCGTCGGGGCGAATGGCGGTGTTGATGCCGATGAGGCGGCCGGTGACATCGAGCAGCGGACCGCCCGAGTTGCCCGGGTTGATGCTGGCATCGGTCTGGATGAAGTCCTGGTAGACCCGGCGGTCGGTCTCCAGGGGACGCGAGACCGCGCTCACCACGCCCGTCGTCACCGTGTGGCCGAGCCCGAAGGGGTTGCCGATGGCGATGACCGGCTCACCCAGGAGCAGCTCGCTCGATGCGCCCACCTCGACGGCCGTGAGAGCAGGGTCGGCCGCCCCGGGTCGGATGCGGAGCACGGCGAGGTCGAGCTCGGGTGCGGTGCCCACCAGCTCGGCGCCGTAGCGGCGTCCGTCGGGGAAGGAGGCGGTGATGCGCCGGGCGTTCTCCACCACATGGTGGTTGGTGAGAATGACGCCGTCGGGGGTGATCACGACGCCAGAACCATCCGACGAGCTGGTGCGGGTGCGGCGGAGCCAGGGGTCGGTCTGGCTCACCTCGGTGGTGATGGACACGACCGAGGGGGCCACGCGCTCCACGGCCTCCACGACGGCCGTGCGGCGGAGCGCGTCGAGGTCGGCGGCGCCCGCGGCAGGTGCCCAGGCCAGGACCGCACACGCGCAGCCGACGGCACGGAGCCAAGGCACGGATCGGAACACCGATTGGAACAAGGAGCCGCCTGTCGCGGGTTTGGGCCGGCCACCACTCCCGTCGACGGGGCACGGCCGCGCACCTGTATGCGCGGATGCGGTGCGGGCAACCGTCCGATGGCCGCTGGGATGCTGCCGCGCTACCGGGCGGGGGTGTTTGCACCGGGTGCTGGCCCGGAAGGTGAGTTGGATGCACCAGGCGTCCCCCCGAATTCGACGTTGGAAGCCCGCCCACGCCCTGCTGATGGCGTTGGCGCTGCTCTGTCTGTCCGCCGTCCCCTCCCAGGCCGACGCCAAGCGGCGCACCCTCACGGTGCAGGAGCAGTACGAGCTGGGCCTCAAGCACCTCAAGCGCGGCTACTACGTCAAGGCGCTCGAGCAGTTCAACCGCATCCGCAACTACCACCGCGACGACCCACTCGCGGTGAAGGCGGAGCTGGCCATCGCCGACGTCTACTTCAAGAAGCACGAGTGGGACCAGGCCCGCGACGCCTACGAGGACTTCCTCCGCTGGCACCCGCGCCACCCCGATGCCGACTACGTCGTGTTTCGCATCGGCATGAGCATGTACAAGAAGTCCAACAAGGTCGCCGCCCGCGACCAGAGCTGGACCATCCGCGCCGCCGACACCTGGACCGGCTACGGCACCCGCTTCACCGAGTCCGAGCACATCGCAGAGGTCGATGAGAAGCTCGAAGAATGCCGCCAGCGACTCGGCAAGAAGGAGCTGCTCATCGCGGAGTTCTACCGCCGGCGCAAGGCCTGGGTGGCTGTGGAGGGCCGGGCAGCCGGTGTCCTCGCAAACCACGCCAAGACCGATGCGCTTCCCGCCGCGATGGGGCTGCTCGCCGAGGCCCGGGCCTGGCAGGGCGACGCCACGCAGGCCGATGAGCTGCTCACCAGGCTCGAGGCCCTCGATTCCCGCGAGGCCGCCAAGGCTCGCCGCCGAGTCAAGCGGGCGCGTCCGGAGCCCATGGCTGTGTCCCAGCGGTGAGGTGGCTGCTGCTTTGCGTCGGGCTGGTGGCCTGTGCTGGCAAGTCCGACTCTGCCGCCCCCGACAGCGCCTCCGAGGGAGGCTCGGTCGCCGAGGGCGTGGTGTTGTCGCACGATGCGTGGCAGCTGTCCGACCCCGGGATCGATCCCTTTCCGCCGTCTGAGGCGATCGACTGTCCCGCCGTCGCATTCGGCGCCGAGAGTGGCTTCTTCGAGCTCGAGACCGACCTCTGTGCCTGGGCGACCTTTCATCAGTTCACCCAGCTCGCCCTGTCCGCCGGCGACCCCCTCCGGGTGGTGAGCTGGCACCTCGACCTCTGGGCCCCCGAGCCCTACGTCGCCAGGCTCGTGCTGCGCCTGGGCGAAGACGACGTGTGGGAGGCCGAGTTCGACGTTCCCGGCGACGAAGACGTCACCGAGCTGTTGTTCGAGGCCCCGGCCGACCTCCCCGCCGGCGCCGACGCCTGGTTCCACGTCGCCAACCACGGCGTGAACTCCTGGCGACTGGGCGACCTCGAGCGGGAGGCGCGCTGACTACGACCGCTTCTTCTTCGGTCGACGCCCCTTCTTCAGCCCCTTTTCGAGGTCGGCACGCACCACGCGGTGCAGACCCCCGGGGTCCTTCACGGCGGCTTCGGCGGCATCCGGGCTGCAGGCGGCCCACTCCCGGGCGACCCGCGCCACAGCCTTGCGCACCTGGGGGTTGTCGTCCCGAAGGTAGGCGGGCAGCACCTCTTCGAGCAGTTCGTCGAGGGCGCTCTCCACGAAGGCCACTCGGCGGAGCTTGAGGCGAGCCCGCAGGCCGCTCGCAGCGGGGCCCTCGATTGGCACCGGAAGGGCCGACAGCAGGGCGATCACAGCGGCACGGCGCTCAAACTCGTCGCTCGAGCGGGCGTCGAGCAGCGCCGACGGACCCTTGCCCGCACCCGACAGCAGGGCGGGCCCCCACATCAGCCAACCGAGGGCATCGGCCGTCTGGATGTCGTCGGTGATGGCGAGCCAACGCCTTGCGAGAGACAGGCCCGTCTCGGGGTCGTCGGGCAGTGCGGCGGCGGCGAGACCGATGGCCACGAGGCCGTCTTCGTAGGCTGTCGTGAACAGGGAGTGCAGCTCGTCCTCGTCGTCGGCGTCGTCGAGGTGAACGCCGGTCTTCCAGGCGAGGTTGATCACCTCGGTGATGCCGCTGCCAGACACCCCCCGGATGCCGCGCAGCGGGCTGATGTGTTTCTTCATCCCGCGGGCCTGCTCTTTCGAGGACAGCTTGGCGAGGCGGGCGCTGAGTGCGGCGGCGGACTGCATGGAGGGGACCCGTCTCGGCATGTGGGGAGGGGGGCGGCGCTGTATCCGGGAGTGGGTAAGGAGGGCGACCGTCCCCTGCTCGACCTGGAGCTGCAGTGACCTCTGCCGGTGTCCGTCCCCCCTTCGCCGGTGTCGGCGTGGCCGACCCTCCCGTTGGCAAGCCCATCCGCACAGACTCCATCATCCGAAAGTTCTTGTTGTGGTGGTTCCGGCAGCCCCACGGCATCGCCCATGTGTCGCTGTCCATCTCCATCGACATGACCCACGCGCTCGCCTACCTCGACCGCCTCGCCGAGCTGGATGGCCCGAAGGTGTCCGTCCAGCACCTGCTCTCCGGCGTCATCGGGCGCACCCTGCACCACCACCCGGCCGCCAATGCGCGCATCGTGGGCCGGCGAATCGTGCCGGTCGACTCGGTGGCGGCGGCGATGCCCGTGAACCTGCTCGGACACGCCGGAGAGTCCACCTCTGAGCTCGGCATGGCCCTGGTGGAGCAGCTGGAGCGGCGCAGCTTGCGCGACATCGCCGACGCCACCCGCGGCGCGGTCAAAGAGGAGCGTGCGGGGCGCTCGGCCAATCCCTTCGTGGGCGCGATGAAGGCCATGGCCAGGCGGATGCCTCAGCGGTTGCTCGACCAGGCCCTCGACACCATGGACCGCGGCATGCAGTCCTTGCCCATCGCGAGCCAGGTCTACGACCAGTTCCCGGTCACCACCGGCCTCACCAACCCAGGCGCCGCCCTGTCGAACCTCGAGGGCGCCCGCTTCATGGGAGGGGCCTTCTCGCTGCCCCAGAAGCTGCTCCATGTGGGCACTCTGTGGGGGGTGTCCATGATCACGCAGGACGTCATGGTGGTGAAGGGTGAGGTGGCGGTGCGCCCGGTGCTGCCGATGCTCCTCATCTTCGACCACCGCCTCATCGACGGGGTGGCTGCCGGCCGGATGCTGCAGTTCGTGGTGTGCGTGCTGCAGGACCCCGCGCGTTGGTTTGGTGAGGACGGTCGCCACCCTGGCCCGGATCCGGTGGACGGGGCCCTGGCACGCGCCTGATTCCACACACCGCACTCAATCGGGGCACCGCGGAGGCGATGGGAGGACAGCCCTCGCTCCCCGGAAGGCCCATGACCGTCCATCCTGTCGTCCAGCGCCTGCGGGCCCCCGGTGGTGCCGTGTTGGTGACTACCATGCGCTATTCCGACCTCGGGGCCGGCTTTCTCGCCGACTGGGACGGCCTCGATGCCCAGGCCCTGAGCCGACCCTGTCCCCGTGCGATGGCCACCAGCGGAGGGGTGGACGGCGAGCTACGGGTGATTGGCGCCTGGCAAGGAGACGCGCTGGTCGGGGTGTGGCCGCTGGTTCGCACGCAGGTGGGGCCGGTCCGGCAGGTCGTGCGGGCAGGCGGGGCAGCCCAGGTCTACGACGGCCCCACGCTCGCCCGAGATGTCTGCGTGGAGACGCTGGTACACACGATGTGGCGGGAGCTGCTGGCGTGGGGCGACGTGGATGTCGTCCAGCTGGCTGCGTTCGCGTCGGGCAGTCCACTCCTGTGTCTGGGCGAGATTGCTGCAGCGGCCACCCCGGTGGGCCACACCGCCCGGGTGCAGCTCGACGTGGGCAGTGAAGGCACCGCCGACGATGTGGAGCTGGTGCACTGTCTCGACGAGGACGACCGCTGGGACGCTGTGCTGTGGATGTTGCGAGACGACCTGCAGCGGGCGGAGCCTTCGATGGCCTCCGAGCAGCTGCTCAGCCTGGTGGGGCGCCTCGAAGCCCTCGACGTGCTGGCCCTGAAGGTGGACGGGGAGCCGGTGGCGGTGCAGCTGGGACTGGCCGACGGAGACACCTGGGTGGCCTTGCGCACGGAGCTTCACCCGGAGCTGACCGGCACCGGACTCGGCGGCTTGCTCGCGCTCGAGGTGGCCACCTGGTGCATGGCAAGGGGGACGGCCACCTTCGACTTTGCCGGGCCTTTTCCGCCCGACACGCCGTGGCTCGGAGAGTACCGCCAGCAGGGTGTTCTGGCTGCAGCGGTGCGGTTGGCTGCAGCGCCGGTGAGCCAGCGGAGCCGGTGGGCGAGCTGAGTCATCGGTCTGGGTGGTGGGGACCCAAGAAGGGCATGGGTTGGACGGGCTCGGCGGACGGCTCTGGGCGGACAGTTGCTCCAGCGGGGGGCGTTTGTGGGGGTGGTGTATGGCCTTTTCGAGCCGTTTGTTGGGACCCCAGATCCAGGCACATCGACGGAAGACCACCGGTGGGTGGGTGCATGAGAATGCGCAGTGCTTGGTTATTGTCGGGGGTTTCTCCAGGGCGGGGTGGGCGATGGCCATGAAGGGTCATGTCCTTCGTTGGAAGCGGCCATTCGAATTCCGTTTTCATGTGGGGTCGACTTGTTCATACTGACCCAGACAAGTCATTCGGAATCTGTCTGCTGGAGGCCTCGTGTCCCTCAAGAGCTCTGGTCCCACCATCAAGGATGTCGCCCGTCGGGCTGGCGTGTCGGTGAAGACCGTCTCGCGTGTGCTGGGCGGGGCTGCGAACGTTCGAGACGAGACCCGTGCCCACGTCGAGCAGGTGATGGAGGACATGGAGTACACGCCGTCTGCGGCGGCCCGGCAGCTTCGCGGTCAGCACACGGGGGTGCTTGCGGTGGTCTCGGAGGACGTGGCCACCACGCCAGACGCCATCGAGATCGTGCGCGGAATCCAGTCGGTGGTGGACGAGCGTGACATGATCCTGATGATCGGCGAGACCAACGGCTCAGCGGCCGCTCTGCGCCGGGTCATCGACACATTCCGCAGCCAGCGCGTCGACGCCATCATCCGCGCGAGTATGTCGCACCGTGAGCTCAGCGAGGGTCCGCAGGTCTCGTCGATTCCCATGGTGCTGGTCAACGGCTTCGAGCCCATCGATCGCTACATCACCGTGTTGCCCAACGAGCGGGAGGGCGGGCGGGCGGCCACCCAGGCGCTCCTGTCCCGTGGGCACACCCGCATTGCGGCGCTCACTCTGTGTGAGGACCTCGTCGCCACCCGCCTTCGCATGCACGGCTACCGCGAGGCCCTCTCTGCCGCGGGCATCGCCTACGACCCCGACCTCGTGGCCTGCGCCTCCCACGACGGCAGCGACGATGCCTACGGGCCGGTCGCCGAGCAGGTCGTGCGGTTGTTGAGCCTGGCGCAGCCACCCACCGCGGTGTTGGCGGGCAACGACAAGCTGGCCATGCGGCTGTTGATGGAGCTGGCGCGCCAGGGAGTGTCGGTGCCCGATGAGATGTCTGTGGTCGGCTACGACGACTACAAGCCCATCTCCGAGAATGTCCGTCCCCGGCTGAGCACCGTGCGCTTGCCCTACTTCGAGATGGGTCGCCGGGCCGCGCGCCTGGCCCTGGACGGCTCCGACGAGCAGCGGGTGTTGGTGGAAGGCCGGTATGTGTCGCGAGAGTCGGCCGTGTGATTCGGGAGCGACCGGTCAGGCCGTCTTCGGTCGGCTGTCCTCCACCAGGCCCCGCATCCCCGGGGCGAGGCTGAGCGCCCGCAGCACATACATCGCCAAGAAGGCCCACCACACACCGGCATTGCCCATTCCAGACTCCCGGAGGAGCAGGTCGAGCCCGATGTAGGCTGCGGTGGCGACGATGGCGGCATTTCGAAGGCTTCGGCCACGCACCGCGCCCAGGAAGATGCCGTCGAGCTGCCATGCCGGCACCCCGAGGAGGGGGACGATGGCGCAGAAGGGCAGGTAGTCGCGGGCGACCTGTCGGGCGGTCGGGTCGGCGACAATGGCGTCGATGATGGGCGGACCCGCCAGCGCGAAGCCCACGCAGAACAAGACTGCGGAGCCCAAGGCCAGCTCGGTGGTGACCCGCATCGCCTGCCGGAGGCGGGCGGGGGAGCGCGCCCCCACGGCCTCACCCACCTCCTTTTCTGTGACGAAGGCGTAGGCGTCGAGGACGAAGGCGCTGGTGGACACGAACTGGAGGAGCACCTGGTTGCCGGCGGCCACGGCATCCCCGAGTCGGGCGCCCGCGTTGACGAACCAGGCGAACCCGCCGAGCAGGGCCACCGTGCGCACCATTGCGTCGCGGTTGGCGGAGAAGGTGAGCTTGAGGCGGGCAGGGTCGAGCAGGCCCTCGGGAAGCCCGAGCGAGCGACGCACGAGGAGCAGGCCGGTGAGGCAGGCCGCGACCTCGGCGATGGCGGTGCCCGCACCGATGCCGGTGGCGCCCAGGTCGAGCACGGCCACGAAGATGGCGTCGAGGAGGGCGTTTCCGATGTTGAGCACCAGTTGCACCGCGAGCAGTTCGCGGGTGCGACCCACCCCGAGGAGCCAGCCTTGAATGGCGAAGCTGGTGAGCGCGGCGGGCGCGCCCCAGATGCGGGCCGACATGTAGCCAGCGGCCTCCTGCTCCACCGCGGCGCTGGCCTGAAAGGCGCCCAGCATGAGGGGCTCGAGCGCCGGAAAGGCCAGCAGCACCAGCAGGCCGAGGATGCCGCCTACCAGGGCACCCCGCACGAGCTGCGCCTGGACCTCCGCGGTGTCGCCGGCCCCCCTGGCCTGCGCGGTGAGGCCGGTGGTGGACATCCTCAGAAAGCCGAAGCCCCAGTACAGGAAGCTGAAGACGACGGCTGCAACGGCCACAGCCGCAAGGTCGGTGGCGGTGCCGGAGCTGCCCATCACCACGGTGTCGATGATGCCGGGCAGCGCGGACGCGGCCTGAGCGAGCATCACCGGCCAGGCGAGCGTGAGGACCTGGCGGTGGGTGAGGGAGGTGGGCATCACATCCTGCGGAGGGCATCGCAGATGGCGGTGAGGTGGGCGTCCGGGTGGTCGGCGCGGGCCAGTGCGGCCTCGAGCTTCAGCAGGTACTCGAGATTGGGACCGCTCGGGCCGACCGAGCGCGCGACCTGAGCGGCGATGGCCTCGATGGGCGCGGGCCCGAGCCAGTTCGGGTTGCCGGGCAGGGCGCGGTACACCAGCGCGGTGACTGTGCGGCCGTCGTCCAGCTCCACAGCGAGGCGGTCGTGGGCGTAGCCGCCACGCTCACGGTGGTCGAGGGCCGGGAGGGTGACAGCCGCCTGCTCCGCCGTGAGACCGTAGGCGCGGCCCCCACACCACTCGCCGGGCGCGGGGATGAGGGTGACTACGCGGCCCGGTGCGCCGGGCACCCCGCGGTGGTCGGTGGACCCCTGCCAGAACCGCCGGCACCAGCCGCGGAGGACTGCAGGCCGGTGCTCGTGAGCGTCGAAGCCAGGGCGCCACACCAGCGAGCCGTAGCCGAAGATCCAGGTCGTGACGGACATGGGCTCCTCTGAGGAAGGGGAGACTTCAGTGTTGGTCGTGCCACTCGTCAAGCTCGGACTGCATGCTGTCCAGGCGCTTCTCCAGCGCTTCCATGCGGGCGTCGATGGCAGCGTCTCCAGAGATGTGGTCGGGCCGCTTGCGCTTGCGGATGGCGTCGATGGCCCGCTCGGCCCCTTGCTGCTCGCGGGCGTAGCGGGACTCGCGCAGGTGGCGTGCCAACAAAGGAAGGCTGTCCGGGTCGCCCACCTTCTCCAGGGCTCGAAGACCGGCTTCTCGGGTGCGCAGATCGTCGTCGCTGAGGAGCGTCTCGGCGAAGCGCGCAGTGCGCTTGCCAAGGGCTTCTCGTCGGCTGTCGTCGGACTCTCGTTGCACCATCACGACCGCGGCGGCAAGGGCGTGGTTGCGGGTGCGGTAGGGGAGGGTGGGGTCAAGGAGGCGGTCGAGGTCGCGCTTGTCGCCGTGTCGGCCGAGCACACCCACGGCCTTGCCCGCCAGCCAGGTGTTCTCCTGGCCCGGCAGGCGGGTGCGCTTTCTGGCGAGCCGGAGCGCCACTTCGGGGTCGAGCTCGGACAATGCACCCAGCGCAGCCGCCCGCACGTCGGGGTTGGGGTCGCGCTCGACCGTGCGCTGGAGGGCCGCGACAACGCCGTCTCCCGGGGCGCCGCCGAGCGCCGTTGCCACCGCGTGGCGAACGGTGGCGCTGTCGGTGTTGAGAGCGGCGAGCAGCAGGGAGGCCGAGCGTTGTTCGCCGAGGGAGCGGGCGGCTGCGGTCCGGTAGGGGTGGGGCAGGCCAGGGTCGGCGACAATCTGGCCGAGAATGGCGTCACTGTCGGTTTGTCCAAGCTTTCGGATGGCGGACAGGCGGGCGAATGCTGGCGCTTCGAGGGCCATCGCTTCAAGGCGGGCGGCGGGCTGCTCGTGCGTCCACACGGCGGAGACGGCACCACGGGGGTCCACCGCCACCCAGTCCACCTCCGCCGGAGCGGCGATGTGGAATTCCATCGTGTCGGACGCCATCCAGCGGCGCTGAGTGTGGGTCTCGTCTCCTGCCTTCACCATCACCTCGACCGGCACGGAGAAGAAAGGACGTCCCTCTGCCGACAGCTGCTTCACCTTGAGGATGAGGGTGTCGCCGTCGCGCTTTTCGTCAACCTGGATGGTGGGACTGCCCGGCGTCTCGGTCCACTGCTGGAAGAAGCCCGTGAGGTCTCGTCCCGTGCCGTCTTCGAATGCTCGGCGGAGGTCGACGGTCTCGACGGGGCCGTGGGCGTGGCGGGCCACATAGGTCTGAATGCCCTTCCAGAAGGCATCTTCGCCGAGGTCCGCCCGCAGCATCCACAAGGTGGCGGCCCCCCGATTGTAGACGTTGTGGGCATCCTTGCCAGGACCGTGGTGGTATCGGCGGGCCATCGGCATCGCCTGGTCTCGGCTGCGGTCGAACCAACGGTGGACGGCCTCGGCCCACTCGGCGTCGCGCAGCGCGTCGTCACCGCGGGCATTCACGGCATAGTCGCTGGCCATGAAGGTCGCGAAGCCCTCGTTGAGCCACAGGTCTCGCCAGGTGCGGCAGGTGAGCAGGTCGCCGAACCACTGGTGTGCCAGCTCGTGGGCGATGAGCAGCTCGATGCGGGGGCGGGTGCCGTCGACCCGGTCGTCGACCAGGGCACGGGCGGCATTGATGGTGGCCCCCGTGTTCTCCATGCCGAAGTACAAGAAGCGCTGCACGAACACCTGCAGGTAGTCGCCCCACGGGTAGTCCTGGCCGGTGCGCATCGCGAAGTGGGCCTTCATGGCCGGGATGGGGTCGAGGACAGCGGCCACCGCCTCGGGCGAGGTTCCCGGAGGCACCCACACCTGGGTGGTGGGGTCGGAGGCGTGCACCACCTCGTCGTAGCGGCCGGCTGCGAACATGATGAGGTAGGTGGGCATGTCGCGGCCGCTGTTCGTGACTGCACGCCAGCCGTCGGGTGCCTCGATGTCTCCGGTGTAGTCGAAGCGGTCGTTGGGGTGGTCCCAGCTCGGCAGCCAGTGGCGGTGGTCGCTTCGCTGCCCCTGCGTCCACACCTCGGGAAAGGCGTCCGCGGTGCTGTCCCCCCGAAAGTGGACGCCGGTCCACGGGCGCGCCTTGAACTCGATCTCAACGTCCAGCAGGCCATTGTCGCCGAGGTGCTCTGGCTTGGCGTCCAGCACCAGGTGGCCGGGATGCACCCGATAGGGAGGCGCGGCGGCGTCGACACCGCGCACGTCGAGAATGTCGATGTCGACCTGGTCGAGGATGAGGGGGGCGGTGTGGAGCGGACGGGCCCGGTAGCGGACTGTGCCGCTCACTTCCCGCGTCTCCGGCGACAGCTTGAGATCGAGGTGGACGGCCTCGATGTCGTAGGCACGTTCCGGCGCCACGGAGCCGGGCAGGTCGGCGCCCGTCAGCAAGCTGAGGACGGTCCCGAGGACCAGAGGGTGGTGCTGCATCTGCGGCCCGGACGACGGTGGGTCGCCACCATACCGAAGGGGAATGGGCGTCCCGTGGCAGAGGCGGAAGCGGCTCGACCCCAGGTCAGCTCTCTATATGACCGCGGCGGAGAATCCGACGCGGTCATCCCGAACGCCCCACCGGGGCGGGCGGCGGCACCATCGCGCAGCGATGATGCCGTGGGGGTGCGCATCTTGATGCGCGGCGCGGGGGCTCGCCCCCGCAAAGAAAACGCTGGATGCGAGGTGCGTTGCCTACGCACCGAGCATCTAGCCCGCAGTCATCCGCTTCTTGACCATTGCCAGCAGCTCGCTGGCATCGGCGGGTCCCCCGAACAAGCACCAACGGCCACCCTGGTGCCAGCTCACGACGGCTCCGTCGGTGCTCGAATAGGCCCGAAGGACCACGCCGGCAGCGGTGGTGGTGGCCTCCGGCGCAGCTTGTGTGGGGGTGGCCAGCTGGATCTGGCAGACGAAGCGCTGGCCGTCCTTTTCGTAGACGACAGCGACGCCGGGATGGGTGCCGATCCCGGGAGGGCCGAGGATGCGCACCCCCACGAGCGAAAAGCCCATCCCAGACAGGTCGGGGACCATCGCGAGCTGGGGAGACACACCGGCCTTGCGCAGCTGGGCGGCCAGTGCGGCCGGCGACTCTGCGCGCAGGAGCTGAGCGTCGTCGCTGGCCACCGAGGTGTGCAGAGACACCAGCCCCGGACCCGCGGGCTCCGGCGGTGTGGCAGCCACGGACAAGGCGAGGGCCGCTGCGGCAGCCAGACCCGCAAGGAGGCCCCACGGCCGGGTGGGGGGGACCTGGGCCACGGGAGCAGGGGCGGGCATGAGCTCAGGCCAGGGCGCAAGCTCGGGGGCGCCTTCGAGGAGGCGCTCCACACAGAGGTCGCGGGTGGCGCGGAGGTGTTCGAGGCGGACGGCGAGGTCGTCGTCTTCGGCGAGCAGGGCTTCCAGGGCGGCGACGGCATCTGCAGGAAGGTCGTTGCACACGTAGCAGGGCAGCATCTGGAGGGCGGCAGCGCGGTCGAGGCTCATCGCGCACCTCCCGCCACCATCGACCAGGCGGCCGACGAGCGCGCCTGACGGATGTCCTGCTCCGACACGCCGAGGAGGTCGGCCGTGGTCGATGCGGGGCATCCAAAGAAGAGGTCGATGAGGTACACGAGGCGGACCTGGGGGCTGATGCGGTCGAGGCGCTCGCTCACGAGGGCAGCATCGGGAGTCGCCACCGTCTCGGGAACGGTCACTGCGATGCCCGTCAGGTCGGTGAGTTCCAGACTGGCGTGCAGGCGACGAAATGCCCAGGTCGCGACCAGGCAGCACAGCGGCTCATCGCGGGCCCAGCCCCGCACCGCGCGGGGAAGGTCGGCGTAGAGCTCCTTCAAGAGCTCGATGGCTTCGGCCTTGTCGGCCGCCATCGCTCGGCACACGCTCCACAGCGGGTTGCGCCAATTCGTCCACACCTCGGCCGTGGCGCGCGGGTCTCCGGAACGCGCCCGCGTCAACAGGCGGGCGTCGGCAAGCGAGACGGTGCTCACCACTTCACCTCTGGGAAAGGTGGGCATCATACACGAAGTTCAGTTCAGTGGTCTTGGGGCGGAGAAGGGGGCTCGGTGAGGTCCACCACGGTCCACGCTCCTTCTGCCCGCACTCCCTCGGGCAGCAGTCCGAGCTTGCCGAGGTTGGCAGCGGTCTGCTCCCAGCGGGCCTTCGTCATCCCGCCCATGCCATCGTCGCCGGTGACGAAAGGACGCTGCAGCTCGGTGATGCAGCCGAGCATGTCGGCGTTGAGCTGGTCGTTCAGCTCCCCGATGCGGGCGTTCGCGCGGCCGGGCTTGCGCAGGTAGGCGCGCCAGGCTTCGGCGGTGGCCTTGACGAAGGCTTCGGTCCACTCGGCCTTCGGGTCTGCGACCGCCACCACGGTGCCGTAGGGATTCCAGCCAGCGTCGCGCACGGGCAGGTAGCGGGTCTTCACTCCCTTGGAGAGGGCCACGCAGGGCTCGGAGGTGACGTAGGCCTGCTGAATCGCGGTGGGGTCGTTGAGGAAGACCCCGACACTTCCGCCGTAGGGCACGGCCTCCACCTTGCCCTCCCAGCCGTACTCCTGCCAGAGGAAGGCGTGCATCGGGCGGCCCACCTCGATGGCCACGCGCGGAGCCTCCTGGGCAGTGATGTCGGAGAGCTGCTTCACGGGGGAGGCGTCGTGGACCATCAAGCCTTGCGGAGAGTCCTGGAATGCGGCCCACACGGCGGTGGCTTCGACCCCCTGGAGGCGCTTCACGAGGAGGTCGTCTGCCGAGGTGATGGCCACCTGTGCTCGGCCGGCGCCCAGCAGCGCGAGGGTGGGGGCGCTGGGTCCACCGGGGATGATCTCGACGTCGAGGCCGGCCTTTTCGTAGTGTCCGCCGAGCACGCCCTCGTAGAAGCCGCCGAACTCGGGCTCGGGATACCAGTTCAGTGCCAGGCGCACCTTTGTGAGGTCGGGGTCGCCGTTGGAGCAGGCGGCGAGGCCGAGCACAGCGAGCAGTCCGAGATGGGAGCGGGGCATGGGCTGTCCGGGGCGAGTGGGTCAGGCGGTGGCGCGGTCGCCGTGCCAGGCGCCGATGGTGGCATGCTCGGCGACGCGGGTGAGTCCGAAGAGGGCGAGTGCGAGGAGGGCGGACACGACGACAGCGGCGAAGGAGCGGGCCACGTCTGCGGCGGCCGCGGCCTTGAGGACCACATAGCCGAGCGACGGGGGCTGGCCGTTCGACCCCACGAAGTCGCCCACCACGGCGCCAATCACAGCCAGTCCACCGGCGGTGCGCAGGCCCGCGAAGATGTGGGGGGCCGCGGCGGGCAGGCGCAGGAGCAGCAGCTGTTGTCGGTGACCGGCGCCGTACAAGCGAAGCAGGGCGAGCTGGTCGGGGTCGGTGGCACGCAGCCCGACATGGGCGCCGGTGAGCATTGGAAAGAAGCTCACGATGGCGGCGGACACGCAGGACACCCACCAGCCGTAGTCGAGCCAGACCACCAAGAGGGGGGCGATGGCGATGACCGGCACGGTCTGCACGAGCAGGGCGTAGGGGTACAGCGCGCGCTCGGCGGTGCGGCTGGTGGCGAACAGACCGCCGAGCAGCAGGCCCGAGAGGGTGGCGATGCACAGGCCGGCCACGGCGGCGGAACCGGTGATCCACGCGGAGTGGGCGAGCTTTCCGGCGTGGGCGGACAGCGCCGACAGCACCTCGAGGGGCCCCGCCATCAAGAAGGGCGGCAGGGTGGCCGAAAGAAGCTGCCAGCCGACGAGCACCACCAGTCCGACAAGTGCGGGCAGCAGGACGGTGCGGCTCACAGGCTCTCCTCGAGGGTGCGGACAAGTGCGCCCAGGGCGGGGTCGTGGCGAAGCTCGGGCGTGCGGGGATGCGGCAACGGTATCGGAAGGTCGGCGCGGATCTGGAGCGGAGACCCGCCGATGCTCACGACGCGGTCGGCCAGGAGGACCGCCTCGTCGATGTCGTGGGTGACGAACAGCACGGTCGCCGCGGCGGCGCGCCAGGCGGCCTGGAACTGCTGGTGGACGAGGCGGCGCGTGAGCGCATCGAGGGCGCTGAAGGGCTCGTCGAGCAGGAGCAGCTTTGGACGGGTGACCAGGGCACGCGCGAGGCTGGCCCGCATCTGCATGCCGCCAGACAAGGCGTGGGGGAGCTTGTCGGCGGCATCCTCGAGCTGGACGGCTCGAAGGGCGTCTGCGATGCGCCGGGTCCGCTCCCTGGGGACGAAGCCGGGCACCAGATCAAGCGGCAGACCGACATTCTCGGCGACCGAGCGCCAGGGCAGGAGCGTGGGGGCCTGAAAGACGTACCCCCGGTGACCGGCCCCCGCGGGACCGGCATTCACCGTGCCAGAGGTGGGGTGGACGAGGCCCGCTGCGAGCCGGAGCAGTGTGGACTTGCCGCAGCCGCTGGGGCCGACAATCGCGGTGACGCTGGCGGCTTCGACCACCAGGTCAAAGTCCGACAGCAACAGCGGTGAGTCGCTTGACCAGCGGAAGTCGACGGCCTGGAAACGGACGGCGGGGGCAGCCATGGTGCTCGAGCGTGGGGGGACGCGGAGGGGCTATCGCTTCGGAATCGGTCGCGGAATGCCCTCGGGAAAGTGCATCAGCTCCCAGGTGACGAACAGACGGGGGTCGCGGTTGAGCACAGGCTCGAGGGCGACACCGATTGTGGCGTGGGTGCAGGTCTCGCAGAGCAGGTTGCGGAAGTGGCCGGGAGAGTCCTCGACCAGGGCGTGAGCGTCCTCGGGAGTGAGCGCGACTGCGACGTTCTCGTAGAATTCGGCCTGGGGATGGCCGACCTTCGCGGCCCGGTCGGGGACCCCCGTGGTGAGGCCGTCGAGGGTGTGGCCGAGGTAGCCGGCCGACGCCATGTAGGCCGAGTGCTCGCGCACCACCGGACGGAACATGTCGAAGGGGCGGACCGCCGGCAGGCCGTGCTCCCGGCGGGCCTCATTGAGGGCTTCGTAGAGCGCCTCCTCCGCCAGCAGAGGGTCGGGCGTGTCGCGGGGATGCCAGGCCAGGCGGGGCACCTCGGGCGCCTGGCTGTCGACGTAGACGCTGAACAGCAGCAGCACGTCGCTGCTGTTCGGGCGCTCTCCCACCACCTCGATGCGGTACTCGCCGGGGGTGTGGAAGACATCGACCCAGCGGGCGGCCTCCGCGGAGATGGCCAGCTCGGCGACGGGGCCGTTCGGCGGGGTGACGAACAGCCGGAGCCGGCCGGGATGGTCGGTGGTGACGCGGACTGGCAGCGCATCGTCGAGCTTCAGGTCCCGGGGCAGCGGGTCGACGTCGGCCTTGCGGGGAGCCCAGGCCACGATCCACAGCACGGTGCCGTCGGCGAAGGTGCGGCGGGCAAGTCCCACATCGACCGGGACCCCGATGGACTGCGTCTGGATGGCCTCCACGAGCACATGGGGAAAGGCGCCGCCGTTGAGCAGACGCAGGAAGCGGGCCTGGCCGGGGTAGCCGGCGACCGCCGCGGCCGTGCTGGTGGTGGCGGTGGACAGGCGGGCACGCTGGTCGACAATGGCGCGGAGCACGTTGTGTGCGGCCGCATCCAGGCCGGCGTCCCAGGTCGCATCGGGCACGACCCGGGCCAGGCGGGCATCCTCGCTTCCTTCTTCGGGGGGCAGAGGACGAAAGCGCACTTCAGGAGGACGGTCCTTGGCGGCCACGGCGAGCTGGAGGGCGTCGGGCGAGCGGGGACCCCGGTTGGCGCAGGCCTGCAGGAGGCCGCAGGCGAGGGCGAGGCGAGCCTGGAAGCGGGCCACGAGCGGCTACTCCGAGCTCAGGTTGATGACGAGGGTGACCCCATCGACGCGGGTCTGACCTGCGGCGCCGACCAGGCGGAGGCCGGACTCCAGCAAGGCTGCCCGGTCGTCGGCCCGGGACAGCATCTGCTCGATGCAGGCGGGCACATTCGGAGCGGTGCAGGACAGCTGCGCCACGGGGCCGCCGATGAAGCCGGCGCCGCGAAGCCTGCGCTCGCCCTTGTCTGCATCCCAGGTGCCGTCGAGAACCTGCTGCACGGGCGTGCCGGCGAGGGTGGCGAGGGTGGGATCCCACTCCAGGGACGGCAGAGCGAAGGCGGCCCGCACATCGGCGAGGGTGTCTTCGACGTGCTCCGGGATGGCGTCGGGGCCTGGCATCGGCGTGTCGGTGGCCGAAGGGAACATCGGCTGCATGGGTGTCTTGGTGGCCACATAGATGGGCAGCGACAGCAGCTGCTCGCCCTGGTGGGAGCCCTTGAACTCCAGCAGCCACTCGCCGGGCTCGTCGAGCGCGACCTGCACCGGAAGGCGTCCGGTGGTCTGCTTGCCAGTGGGCGACACCACCGCCCAGCTCGCGAGGCCCGAGGAGGTGACCTCCAGGTCGGCGCCGAGGGGGTACTCCCGGGCGAAGGGGTCGAGATCGACCTGAGGGCGGGCGATGAGGGCCACCCAGCGGTCCCCCAGTGCCGTGCGCGCCCGGATGAGGCCGACGTGGTCGCCGATGGTCATGAGCGGACGAATCGCGTCGAGCAGCTCGGTGGGCAGTGCTCCCGGCGGTTCGGTGCCCGTGATGATGTGGTGGATGGGATGCGGGTAGCCGGCGCGGACGGCGGCCCAGCGGGCGGCAGAGAGGCTGAACAGCTCGTCGTCGTTGAGGGCGAGGGCGGTGGCGGCGCCGGACAGGCTCTCCACCCAGGGCAGCATTCCCATGTCGACCAGGCGGGCCACGAGGGGGTCGGCGGGAATGCGCTCGCCGAGGGCGTAGCGGGTGCCTTCGGGGGCCGGCAGGATGGGGGCGGCGGCCGGGTCGCGGGGGGGCGGCTCGGGGGGCTTCTTGCATCCCGCGAGGGTGACCGCGACGAGGGCCAGGCCGACGATGCGCGGAGCGTGCGGAGGCATGGGCGTCCTTGGGTGACGGTCGACCGCGCATTCCTGCGCGTGTGCGAATGGTGAGATGAGCGATGAGGCGTGTCGGCTGGGCGAGGGGTCGGCTAACAATGCGGGTGTGGGCGGGCACCAGCGGGTGCCCATCGACGGAAGGTCTGCACAGTCGTTCGTTCCTTCCGTGTCCCCCTGCACACTCTCGCCGCATGTGTGACGGGTCTCGGTCGATGCAGGTCCGGGGCTCGACGTTCGGCCGACGGTGGCTAGGGTGCCCGCGACCCGCTGCAGGAGCTTGCATGCGAATCGATGCCCATCCCCTGGTTGTCGCAGCTGCGCTGGGCCTTCTGGGTCCCGCCGCGCTGGCCGAAGACGAAGCCCCCACCGGGCTCGTGGGCGAGTGGGAGCGGTCGGAGGGTGCCGAGGCGGCTGCCCATCCCGAGGCTCTGGGCGAGCGCATCGAGGTGATCCCGGTGGAGGAGCACTTCGTGTTGAACGGTGCAGAGTCCGCCGACCAGGGGTCGTGGACCCGCCTGTCCGACGGCTACGCCCTGCAGGTGGTCGTTCAGGGCGATCTCGAGGTCCGGCGCTCCTTCTCCGCAGACGGCGACACCCTCGTGGTGCGCACCGAGGTGCGGCCCGGCAGCGAAGAGCAGGGTGCCCGCTCGTTCGTGGAGAACTTCAGCCGCCAGGTGTGACGCGGGCGGACGGCGTCGTCAGAGAACGCCGCTCAGGATGCCGGCCAGCTGGTAGTAGAAGGTGTCGAGGCCGTCTTTGAGCACGAAGAGTGCACCGGTGAGCGCCGTGCCCATGAATGCGGCGATGATGGCGTACTCGAGGTGAGACTCTCCGCTCTCGTCCTGGATGAGGCGCTGCAGGAGTGTCATCGGGGTCTCCCTGAATCGGGTGCGAACGCGTGGTGGGCCACGTCAGCGTCAGGTCAAGACTGAGCATATCGGATGGCGAGCGGGCTCGTGCTGCAACATCGGCCTGCGCGCGGTCAGCTTCAGACGATTGGTGGACCCGTGCTGCGGCGGGTTGGTGCGTAACACGCCTCAGTGGAAGTCTCGACTGCGGGTCTTCACCTTGGGGACCAGCGACAGCTTCGAGAAGCGCAGACAGAGGAGGCTCACACTGTCGCCGTCCCGCTGTACCCGGGCCCGCACCCGCAGCATGTTCTCGCTGAGAATGAGGGCCCTCTGGCGGTCGAAGAGTTTTGGTTTGACCACCAGGTTGAGCATGCCGGTCTCGTCTTCGAGGGTCATGAACACGACTCCACTCGCGGTGCCTGGACGCTGGCGATTGCTCACGATGCCGGCTGCATCGATGATGGCGTGGGCGGGCTTCTGGAGGACGACCGCAGCGGACAGCACCCCGGATCGCTCGAGGTCCTCGCGTACGAGGCCGGTGGGGTCGTGACGGACGCTGAGGCCGACCACCCGGAAGTCCTCCCGCAGCTCATCCACGGGCCCTGGACGGGGCAGGCCGGCGGTGGGCTCCTGGCGCAACAGTCCGCGGAACAGCGGCAGGTCGACCAGCCCCTCCGCGGCCCACACCGCCTGACGCCGGTCGTCTGCGAAGGCGTCGAGGGCGCCGGCTCGGGCGAGCAGCACCACCTCTCGACGCTCCAGGCAGGTGCGCCGGAACAGGTCGCCGATGTCGCTGAATGCACGCTCTGACCTGGCTTCCACCAGCGACTCGATGTGCTCCTCGCGCAGTCCCTTGACCAGCCGCATGCCCAGGCGCAGGGCCCGCTCGGGGGTGTCGGGCCGAAATGGCGCCGGGCCGGGACGCGCGGGCAGCTCCAGGGTGCAGTCCCAGTCGCTCCAGCGCACGTCGATGCTCCGCACGTCGACGCCGTGACGGCGGGCATCCCCGATGATGGAGCGCGGCGAGTAGAAGCCCATCGGCTGGCTGTTGATGAGCGCGGCGGCGAAGACCTCGGGGTGGTGGCACTTCAGCCAGCTCGACACATACACA
>ENA-OWNT01000736-OWNT01000736.1-seawater-metagenome-genome-assembly--contig:-NODE-736-length-60178-cov-6.093809_pt1 | contig 60178 bp, 62 predicted proteins | sample MGYA00238136_ERZ651165 | MGnify/ENA primary metagenome ERZ651165 (study PRJEB26861, sample SAMN08777766) | seawater metagenome | isolation source: coastal seawater | place: USA: Florida | collected... | reverse complement strand
TTGTGAACCGGACTGGCTAATCCACTCAGACTAGCGCCGCTTCCACCTTTCGTTGCGTGTTTGTTTGTTAACTGTGTTGTTTTTGTTCTCAACAACGTGCCGAATTATACATGCACCATAAGTGATTGCAAGGGCAATTTCACATGGATTTAAAGATTACCCTCTTATTAAACATTATAACCACTAATGACCCTTAGATACGTTCGAATCCGGTTGGAAAATCTCTCAATCCCGTTAACATTTATGGATTTTCGTTCGTGATATTCAATTTTGTCGGGTTTCCTCCGGCTAAAATATCGACAATTCGGGCAACATCATTGAGTAAATCACCTGTTCCGGTGATGTATTGGCGACGCCGTAAACGGAATGACATATCACATTCTTTATAGATAAAGGGAAAAACTGGCTTGCCTTCTTCTAAAAAATAACTCCATTCGTCATGGACATTTTCGGACTTCATGGAATCCGGTGAGACAATTAGCAACATTTTTGCAGAATCTTTGAGTGCCTGTTCAATGCTTTCATCCCAGCTTGTACCGGGGTCAATGTTCTGGTCTATCCATATATCAAGACCGATGCGACGTAATTCACGGGCTAAAGTAAAGACATAATCGCTATTCCGGCGCGAGTAGCTAATGAAGACCTGCCCTTCTACCGTACTTTGACCGGAATAGAAGGCATTAAATAAGTCATCAATTGCTGAGGTAGCGGATTGATAACGCTGTGCGGGGTTACTATGAAGTAATCGACTGACCACCAGATCAACACCAATAGGTAAATCCGGGCGAAAGTCACGAACTTTGCTGATTATCTGATTATATTCCTGTTCCGGTTCACGTTCTCCGGTGAATAGACTATAAAGAAGCAAACCAAAGGCATAGACATCTGCGGGAATATCCACTGACTCCCCGGACTTTTCTTCAGGACTGAGGACAGCATATTGTTGAGCATCTTCTATAGGGGTTTCGACACCGAGGCGTTTGGCAACTGTAAAGTTAATCAGGTAGGGTTGGGCTTCTTCATCCATGATAACTGTATTAGCAGAGATCGCACGATGCACGATATTGCGTTGATGGATAAAATCAAGTGCCGATGCAATTTGCCCGGCAATCCGTAACAGTATAGAAGAAGCAATCGGTTTGTCCTGCTTGAAATACCAGTTGAGTAATGAATCAACTCCAACAAGTCGCTGAACCTGAAATGGGCGTTCCTTATGTACACCATAATCATAAATGGGAATAATATGCGGGTGTTCCAGTCCGGCGACGAATTGTGCTTCCTGTTCAAAACGCTTGAGATAATGCCGATTGTCTAATAATTCTGGCTTGACGATACGCAGGGCAATGCGACGTTTGAGGATACGGTCATATGCCGCCCATAATTCACTGACACTCCCCTTACGGTATAATTCTTCAACCTGATAACGATTTCCTAAGACTTCCCCTATTTCCAGTGACATAAATTTTCCCGATGATTTGTCCGATGATGATAGTTATAACCCGGGATGCTCACTTTCCCCACTTTCATCAAAGAGGAAACATAGTCACTATATGGAAAGACACCCAAAACAAAACCGGATGAGCCTGTATCGACACATCCGGTAGAAATAGCATTTATCTGTCATTGTGATAGGTATCACTCTGCGCTCACATCACCTTCTAAAATGTCGATGCGTGCAAACTGCAAGCCGAAATCAGGAATTTGATCGAGACCGCATTCGCCCTCAAAGGCATCTTTAATACCGTTCTCATTCAAATCAACCCCGGTGGTCAGTTGTTCGGTCAGTACGGTTGATTGTGTCGTCTGTTCCAGCACTTCTTCCAGAGATTCGCCGGCAATCATCTCAATTTCGAGTTCAACCACCTGATTTGCCCAATCGCGAACATTCTGTGTACAGACACGGATGAATTCAGCGTTACTCTGTAATTCGGTTGTCGCTCCTTCTGCCGACGTTGTAGAGGTCAGAATATTATCAATGGCATCGAGGAAGAAGAAAACTCCGACCTGCCGACCGGGATTCGAGCCTGAACCACTGCTATCATAATCGTCTACTGTGCCGAGTAAAATATTGATGGTGTGTTCGGCATGTGTGCGTAAACCACCGACATTACTCGCTCCGGCTGCTAGTCCGGCGTGTTGTACTGCGAATGAGGCTTCAGTTCGTGCGCCATCTAAGAGGCTGCCTTCATTCAGACCGTCTGCCGAGGTGACAAAGATTTCATTTAATCCGTTGCTGACTTCAATCGGTAATGCGCCGCTGTAGACTATATCTTCTGATGGGGCATCGCCTATTTCAGTTTCGCGGGTGATGATGACACTATTGTATAGCGCCGCTAACATACTGCCCTCAGCATCGGTGAATGTCACTGTGCCATCTCCGACACCATCAACGATGACCCGCCCGATACCGAGTACCTCACCGGTTTCGGTATTCATCAACCAAGCAGCATAAATGTCCTCGCCCTGCGGCGGTATCACACCACGCAAGCGGACTTCTACACGGTCGCCCAATGTATTTTCTGTACTAAAGCGAACTTCTCCAAAGGTATCGTCGGGATCAACCACCACAAGCGGGATTTCTGTCGCTTCGTCAGTGGCATTATCGACTATAGGTGTTTCATTCACCGTGTTCGTATTGTTATTCTGGTTAATCAATAAGACTGCGACGACGACAATTACCAGAGCGATCAAACCAAATCCACCCATCAAGACAAGCGGATTCACGCTATCCCGTACAATTACCTGTGTGGGTTGTGCATTTGTGAGATTGGGATCACTGCTTCTAACGGCTGCGGTAGCGTTTCCATCAAAGGCAATCGTCTCTTCTAATCCAGATGATCGGCGTTGCACAATGCTATCGTCAGCGCCGATAGGAAATTGTTTTTGTACCTCTGCAAGAGTTTCATCATTTTTGTGAATAGCACGCGAGAAGGCTTCGGCAAAATCTCCGGCTGATTGATAACGATTTTCAGGGCGTTTTGCTAATCCGCGCCGGATGACATTGGCAACTTCTTCGGAAACATCCGGTCGCAGCTTACGCACATCAGGAATGTCATCATTGATATGCGCGAGAATCATCTGCATCGGGGTAGACCCTTTAAACGGTTGTTGACCTGTCAGCATCTCATACGCCATTGCAGCTAAAGCATAAACATCAACCAGATGAGTCACATCCATCCCCTGTCCCTGTTCGGGAGCCATGTAAGATGGTGTTCCAACAATAGATGTGCCTGTTAGGTTGCTATCGCCAGCAACCATCTTGACCATGCCAAAATCAGCTAAGAGAGGATGTCCCTCGTGCATGAGGATATTACCGGGCTTAATATCGCGATGAACAATGCCCCGGTTATGCGCATAATCAAGACCACTGGCTATTGAGCGCACAATTTTTTCTGCTGTTTTGATGTTCATGGGCCCCATTTCAATCAGGTCTTCCAGTGTGCCATCTTCAACATATTGCATCACCAGATAAATCACATCATCCATCGTGCCAAAATCATAGAGTGGCAAAATATTCGGGTTTTGTAGATTCCCGATCGTGCGTGCTTCAAGCTGGAAGCGTTCTTTAAATGCCTCGTCCAGACCCGGATGTGGAGGCAACACTTTAACAGCGACAAGTCTATCTATAGACTCCTGGCGTCCAAGATAAACAGTAGCCATGCCTCCTCTACCGATGACATCGACGATTTCATATTGTCCCAATCTGCGTCCTACCAGTGACGACACAGCATCCTCCTATAATTCGCTTCACGGCTCTATTGTGCCATGAATCCTTAATTCAAGCTACTTCGCTCTACGTTCATTGCTTATGAAGTAGATGATTCACCCGAAACTTCTAACAGCCTCCTAACAATTAGTAGACGATATACGTTTCTTTCAGTTCTTCGCGTAGCTCAATGAAATTATCATAACGCCGTTGACTGATTTCACCATTTTCCACTGCTTCCAGAACAGCACAGGCAGGTTCCTGTGTATGGGTACAATTGCGGAATTTACAGTGCGGTACAACTTCACTGATTTCAAGGAAATAGGCATCCAGTTCATCGGGTTCAACATCCCAGACACTCATCTGACGAATTCCCGGTGTATCTGCGAGATAACCGCCAGATTCAAGTTTAATCAGGGCACTATCGCGGGTGGTGTGCATCCCTTCCTGACTGTATTCACTGATGGAATTGGTTACACGACCCAGTTCCGGCTGAATTTGATTCAGCAAGCTGGTTTTACCAACACCGGAGGGTCCCGTCAGGACTGAGATTTTATTCTGTAAACGGGTTTTCAATTCTTCGATACCCGTCCCATCATGAGCGCTGGTGAAAATGATGTCATAACCCATTTTGAGATAGGGTTCTAAATATTCATCCATCATCCCCGGCGCAACCAGGTCAATTTTGTTGATGACGATGACAACATCATCCACAAAGTTCGCTTCGGCTGTTACCAGTAAGCGATCTAACAATTTCCAATTCGGGGTGGGTTGTGCTGCTGAGAAAGCAAATAATGCCTGGTCAGGATTGGCAATCAGCACATGTTCTCGTTCAGCCTGCCCTGCACCACGTTTCCCTGTGGTACGAACAGCGCGTGATAATACGGTGTGACGTTCCTGTACGTCTTCGATAATTCCTCTATGTTCATCAATTCCGTCTTCATGTTCACTAACGCTGATGAACACCCTATCTCCGATTGCGGCAATATCAGATAATTTCGCTTCTTCTTTCAGTCGCCCTCTTAAACGACAGACATACACCGTACCATCTGTAGTTTCTACATGGTAGAAGCCACTCTGGTCTTTGACAACGAGACCTTCTAACTGATTACTCAAATCATGTCCTCCGGCAAACCTTTCTCCAGTTGATTAAATAGAATCCATTGTACACAGAGGTATTTTTTAACACCCATAAGTTCTGTGTATTGTTTATTATAAGCCATTTTTGACAATTGGTCTGTTCGTTTTGTGCTAGAATTTAGGAAATCGTAATTTATATGTGCCCTAATCAAGCAGTAGTGACGATTATCGGGCTATGATATGCTATATGCGAGTGTAGCCGAATAAGGAAAATGCTGTGAGTGAAATCCCTGAAACTCCTGAAAATGATATAGAAAATACTTCCGAAGCTCCGGTAATTACACCAGCCGGAACAGACATCCCGCCCGTAGAGCCTGTTGTGCCCTCAAAAACAGATGATGATAATGTGGTCATCTCACGGACAACAGTAAACAATGTTGTTATTGCTGTCGTATTCTTTGCTCTCGGTATGTTGATTAGCGGTCTGACCTCGTCGGGTTCAACTGTAGATGAAGCAGCGATTGAAGCGGCTGTCGAAAGTGTGCTGATTGATGCGGGTATTATCCAGCCACCTGCTGATATGGCTATTCTGGTAGATGATGATCCCTTTATCGGACCCGAAAATGCACCGATTATCATTGTGGAATTCAGTGCTTATGCTTGTCCGTATTGTGGACGGCACTATAACGAAACACTTGTGCCTCTACTTGAAAATTACGGTCAATACATCCGCTATGTTTACCGTGATTTCCCATCCATTAACCCCGATGTTTCCTATCCTGCATCACTTGCAGCGAATTGTGCGCGTGAACAGGGTATGTTCTGGGAATATCATGAACAGCTCTTTGTCAATCAATCAGCGGTCGCGCAGGCAGGTGAAGCCTATATGACCCAGCTTGCAAGCCAGGTCGGACTGGAAATGGATGCCTTTAGCACGTGTGTGGTCGAACAACGTTATCTGCAAGAAGTTAATGATGACTTCAACACAGGCGTTGCAATGGGTGTCACAGGTACACCATCATTCTATATCAACGGACAACAACACAGTGGTGCGCGTCCGTATGCTTACTTCGAAACTGTCATTCAGCGTGAATTAGATCGCGCAGGAATCGACTATTGATGTAGTGGCACACCGACGGTATGCAGCTACAATATCCTGATTTTTTTCAGGAAATCAGCAATGAGATGATAAAATCCCGTTACCGATTGGCGGGATTTTATGTTTATGGAGGAAATATGATTCACTACACTGATTCACCCGACGGGATAAGTGCTTCACAGTTAAATGGTGGATTTTTTGTGGGATGGTTGAATCCACCTGATACAGATGCCCATTTACGGGTTTTACAGGGCAGCTACAGAATCTGGCTGGCACTCGATGACGATAAGGTTGTCGGTTTCATCAATGCGATTAGTGATGGGGTGCTGGCAGCATTCATTCCGCTACTGGAAGTTTTACCGGAGTATCAGGGACAGGGTATCGGTCTGGAATTAACGCGGCGAATGCTGGAAAGTCTCGACCATCTCTATAGTATTGACCTGATGTGTGATGACGATGTTGTGCCGTTTTATGAAAAACTGGGGATGAAACGCGCCGGAGGAATGCTTACCCGCAATTATCAGAATCAATCAGGATACAAGCCCGGATAATCAGGCGTTACAAGATTATGGATTTGCGGTATTCTTGTAGGTATTCGTGACAGCAATTACTTGAAAGCAGAATTTCATGAGTGATGCCATTGCCCGATGGATACGTGCTACTTTTGCGATGGTTCCCGATGTAAATAGAGCGTCTACCGAGCCTGACCCGGCAGTTATTTTCAAAAATCATCAAGCGGATATTGTTGTTTCCACATGGATGGGCTCACGTCTGTATGTGTATTTACTGGCAAAAACGCCGAAAGTTCGTGACATCAAAAACATCCTGAAAGACAACAGTCGCAATAGTATCGGAACACTCTTCCTGGTCGATAAAAAGTTATTTCCTGCTGAAGATGACCAGATCAAATTGCAGGATTGGCAGGAAGCTCTGATGTTGCTCAATGACGAATTCATCTATACCTACTATATTGCAGATGATGAAGTCAAAATTACCCAGGCACATTTCAGCCCTATCAACGGAAAAGATGCCTTTCATGTGTGGTCTTTGCCGGAATTCGACATTGAAAAAGTGACCGTTCGTCGCAAAGAGGTTGAAAAAGGCAATGTCAAAGGGCGCTGGCATGTCGCGGATATTTCGTCCCCTGATTATAAGCGACAGGTGGGCGATAAACGGGCAAATCAGCGTTTTCACTATCGCACCAAATACACGCAGGATATTCCTCATAATAAGAAAAATGGGCGAAACAAAAATGGTACACGGGATGTCCAACTCGACCGCTATTATCAATTGATCGGTGTGGAAAAAGGGGCATCCGAAAAAGAAATCAAAGCCGCGTTTCGTCAGATGGCGCTCAAAGTACATCCTGATGTAAGTGCTTTGCCACGTCAGGAAGCAAACGAACGCATCAAGCAACTCAACGAAGCCTACGAATATATCAAATCCTATCATGGTTGGGCATAGATTTTTCAGCGCGTTATAATTGCCCCGACACTTAGCTAAGTCCGGGGTAAGCCAATGCCAGAAACAATCTCGCTCAAGATAAACGGTAAGACGTATCAAGCAACAGTCGAGCCGGATACATCCCTTCTCTATGTCTTGCGAAATGACATTGGTCTATATTCCCCGAAATTTGGTTGCGGCTCAGAGCAATGCGGGTCGTGTAAAGTTCTGGTCGATGGGAATGACGTGCCATCCTGTGATTTGCCTGTGAGAAATGTACAGGGACTGGAAATCACGACAGTTGAAGGACTTGCCTCCGGTGATGAACTACACCCTCTACAGGAAACTTTCATTGAACTACAGGCAGCACAGTGCGGGTATTGCTCTGCGGGAATGATGATTGCCGCACAGGGCTTGCTCAATCGAATCCGTTACCCTTCCGATGATGACATCCAGCAAGCGCTTGAATTAAATTTGTGTCGATGTGGTGTTTATGACCGTGTACGACGGGCAATTAAATTACGAATCGGACAGGAAGAGTCGCCAGCAATTGAACTGGTTAATCCTGCTCCTCTCGAAAACGATAGTGCATCTACTGAATTACCCCGCTCCATTGTACGAACACCGGATTTAGACTCATGGATTCGTATCAATGACAATCACACTGTGACTATTTTTTCCGGCAAAGCTGAACTCGGACAGGGTATTAGAACGGCGCTGGCTCAAATTGCATCCGAAGAACTTGATATTTCAGTTGAACGGGTTGAGGTCATCATGGCTGATACAGGTCAAACACCGGATGAAGGCGGCACAACAGGCAGTATGTCTCTGGAAATGAGCGGAAATGCTATCCGGGTTGCAGCAGCGGAAGCACGGCATCACATGCTCGGGATGGCATTTGAACATCTGGATTCCCTCACTCCGATGACTGATTTAATGGTAGTTGATGGCAGAGTCAGCGACCCTGAAACCGGACGTGAGGTCACATATTCCGAATTAATGGGTGGCAAGCCATTCGGCAAAAAAATCACTGGAAACTCCCCTATCAAAAAGCCGGATACCTATAAAGTTGTCGGGAAATCGACTCAACGCATTGATATACCTGCAAAAATGACCGGTAAAGCGAGTTATGTTCAGGATATGACTCTGCCGGATATGCTTCATGCGCGGGTATTGCGTCCACCGGGTTATCATGCGCGGATTCAATCATTTGATGCTGATGCGATTCGAGCGATGTCCGGTGTCGTAGAAGTGATTCAGGATGGGAGTTTTATCGCAATTGTTGCCAATCACGAAGCAGAGGTTGTTCGTGCGCTGGAAAAAGCCCGTGAAATCGCAACATGGCACTATACAGACTCTATCCCGCCACAGGAGCAATTGTTTGATGACCTGTTCACTAAACCCGCAGAATCACATTTGATTGTCGATGGAACTGGCACAGATGACCCGATTCCAGAAATTCAAGCGCCAGAATCCGCACAACAAACATTGAATGCGACCTATTTACGTCCCTATCATATGCACGCATCACTTGCACCATCGGCAGCAGTTGCCATCTGGCAAGATAATGTCCTCACAGTCTGGTCTCATACCCAGGCAGCATTTAATCTGCAAATGGGAATTTCACAGGTGCTGAATTTAGACCTTGAGCAGGTGCGGGTGATTCATCGTGAAGGTGCAGGGTGCTATGGTCATAATGGCGCGGATGATGCCGGGTTCGATGCAGCATTTATCGCCTACAACATGCCCGGAAAAGCTATCTCACTGAAATGGATGCGCTCTGATGAACATGGATGGGAACCATATGGCTCTGCGATGGGAATCAAGATGCAAGCCAGTCTGGATGCAGAAGGAAACGTTATCGACTGGAATCATGATGTCTGGAGTTATGGTCATTCGACACGTCCGCGTGCCACAGGCAATGTATCGGGATTGTTGGGCGCGTGGCATCTGGAAAAGGGATTTACACGGCAACAACCATCTGTGATTGGAGGTTATCACTTTGGCAGTCATCGCAATGCCGACCCGCTCTATCATTTTCCTCAAAAACGGGTTGTCCGGCATGAAGTTGCTGATAGTCCATTGCGTGTTTCTGCCTTACGCAGCCTCGGGGCATATGCCAATGTGTTCGCAATTGAATCGTTTATGGATGAACTGGCTCATGCAGCAAATATTGACCCGCTAGATTTTCGCTTGAATCATTTGCAGGATGAACGGGCAAAAGCAGTTTTACAAGCAGCAGCGAACAAAGCAGGATGGCAATCACGCACGTCAGGCGGAAACGAAGGATGGGGGCTTGCCTTTGCAGAATATAAAAATCGACAATGTTATGCAGCAGTTATCGTTAAATTGCATGTCGAACCGGACACAGGCAAAATCAAGATCGACCATGCAGTGATTTCAGGTGACGCAGGACAGGTAGTCAATCCTGATGGCTTGAGCAATCAATTAGAAGGTGGATTCGTTCAAGCGGCAAGCTGGACACTGTTTGAAGAGGTCAAATTCGATGAACACGGTGTGACATCGCTCGATTGGGATAGTTATCCGATTATGCGCTTTCCCGATGCACCAAAAGTCGAAACAGTGATTCTCAATCGTGCCGGATTCCCTTATCTGGGTGCAGGAGAAGCCACACAGAATCCAACTCCGGCAGCAATTGCCAATGCAGTGTTTGATGCGACAGGAATTCGATTGAGAGAAATTCCTTTTACGCCGGAAAAAGTGAAATCACAGCTTAAAAGGTAGAAGCGCTGGCACATCCTGTTGATAAGCTGGAAATGTATCAGGATAGTGATTCATGAGCATCCGGTCTTCAAGTTTGATGCGGATGATAACAATCGGAAGTACAAGAAAAATAGCTATCGCCAACCCTATCCAACTCCCGGGCAAAAATGCCGCGCCTGATGCAATGCACAGATTACCCGCTTCGGAAGGATGACGCAATCGACTGTAGATGCCTGTTGTGATAAGTGGTTGTCCTGAAATAACAGTGACATCATCGAGAAAATAATTTCCGAGTGTGCGGATTGCAAAATATCGCAGGAGTACTCCGGCTATCATCATTATTGCGCCGATGATTGAAAGTATGGTGAAGGGTGTTATCTCAGAGAGAGCGCGTTCTGTCAGGGATGTGAGGAATAAGCACAACATGGATGCACTCATCACATACGGCAACCATGTGTGTTGTCTTTGTTCATTATGAAGCATCACCTGATTAGACCCTCTGGCTTCAAGTACAACCCATAGAGCCATAATTACCAGAAAAACTTGTAGTCTATGGTCAATCAGGATGAGATGCGGCTTACCCGATAAAATTGATGGCAGGAGCATGAGACCTGTTGTCAACATGCCTCCTGTGATTGCAGAGATTATATAGAGCGTTTTACTCATTCGTATCAGGTAATTCAGCGGGAGGCTGGCTCGTGACCTGTTGAAGTACCCCGCTAATATGTGCGGGAGTCATCTGGAGCGATTTGCCAATTGATTCCAGCATGGCAACCTCTTCCTTCTGAAATTCTCCATCGGCGGCGGCAATAAAAAATGCAGCCTGTAGCACCAATTCTTTACCGGAGGCATTAAGCGTACCTGCCATTTTGGTCAAAAACTGGTTCACGCCCCGTTTATCATTACGGGCAACTTCTATTTCAGAATTTATTTCAGTGAGGGTGATTTCACTACTGGTGACTTTTGTGTAAATGGATTGAATCATCTCAGTTTCTTTGTCATCAATCACGCCATCTGCCAGCGCCATAAGTACCAGAACCCGTTTAACTGCAATCTGGAATTCGGCTTCAAAGCGTTTTTGTTCAGCGCCCGGGTCAAAAGACAGCACGCGACTGTTAAATGATGAACGACAGGTCTGACATTCGACGTAATCTCCGAGTTTATCAAGCGGAATGAGCGGGATGAAAAAGAGTGTGAAGAAGCGCCGCACATTTTTATGAGCATAGCTGCGTCGCCCGTTACATTGCGGACAGTGAAATTGTCCGGATTCTGCTGTACTCGTCACCCCGCGTGTGCCCCAGATAATAAATGGCATGTGTTCTCTCTCCAGAATTATTTTTCGATGGCAGTCAAAAAATCAAAATGATCTCCCTACCATAAAAAGTATAGTCCAGATGGGGATTTTGGAAAGCAGGTCAAACAAAAAAAGCCAGCATACGCCGGCAAATCTTTGAAGAAAAGTATTTTGTGGGTCTACCAGGGGTCGAACCTGGAACCAATCGATTATGAGTCGACTGCTCTGACCATTGAGCTATAGACCCTTACCTGTTTTACAGGTCATGATGGTTCATATTTTCCTACAGGAGCGTCATTATGTCAAGTATGATGAATGCAATCAGCAAGACTAATGCGATAATTGCGACAGGAAAGTATTGCCATTTACGTTTGTAATTGATGCGCCAGAAACGCCGCAGACTATAGATAATCGCGCCGATTGCAATCGTGTTAATCACAAGGTCAATCCAGATACCGAAATCACCCGCGATACCGATTAATGGCAGGACGAAGGGTAAAATCGCATACATCAACACACAACGCACACCACTAAAAATGAGTGCAAAACTAAAAGCATTCTCGGCTTGTGTGGTTGTTCCTTCTTCATAAACCTCTTTTGAAGGGGTAACAAAGAGTAAACGGGCAATAATGCTATCAATGTGATTGAGCGTATTCTGCATAATATTCTCCTGAAAAACGACATTGTGTATTATATCACAATCACATAGTAGATTGCGACCTGTCGATTAATCCAAATATAGATTACTTTTTACAGGTCTTAACGGGAATCACATAGTCATGCTTGCTTATAAGAGCGATAATATCAGCATTTGACACAACAATTTGAAAGAGATGCTATGTTCTCATTTAAGCAATTTCCCGTGATTTATACCGAACGCCTGATTCTACGGGAGCTTGTTCCAGCAGATGCTGAGGGTGTATTTGCCATTCGCAGTGATTACGACGTGACAAAATACAATATCGGTGCGGCATACACCGGGATGAATCAGGCAGAAAAACTGATAGATGGCATCAGTGAAGAATATCGAATGGAATCGGCTGTACGCTGGGGCATCACGCTCAAAGAAAAAAATTGTGTAATCGGTATGGTAGGCTTCAATTACTGGAATCGCACTGATAATCGTGGCTCGATTGGCTTTGACCTTGCACAATCCCACTGGCGTAAAGGCATTATGCGCGAAGCTGTGCGGGCAATGCTCAATTTCGGATTCATCAATATGGGATTACATCGCATCGAAGCGGATGCCAGCATCTACAATGAAGCGTCGATTGGATTGCTCACATCACTCGGGTTTCAACATGAAGGGATTCAGCGTGACCAGTATTATGAAGATGGGCTGTATCATGACCTTGTGATGATGGCTTTGTTAGAGGATAACTGGCAGCACATTAAATAAAAAAGACGACTGTGTTGTCGTCTGCTTGAGCGAGTAAGGGGACTCGAACCCCTGCTAAGACCTTGGAAGGGTCGTGTGCTACCACTACACCATACTCGCCTGCCTCTTATGAACCGTTGTGGTTCTTAGAAAGTCGGAGCGGCGGGATTCGAACCCACGACCTTTCGGACCCAAACCGAACGCGCTCCCGGACTGCGCCACGCTCCGAACTGTGATGAATAGTATCATTAGTGACTGAATCTGTCTACCCACAATTTTTTTAAATAATCCATCCAGGCTTCTAATCGCTGACGAAAATAGGTATCGCCCACCCGGATGGTCAGAACGCCATAGGTTGAATTGAATTTGCGCCCGCTTGACTGATCCATTGTCGATACCCTGCTGGTTTTGATTTCTGCGGGGTCAATATTCAAGAATTTGCCCCAGAATGCTTTGAGTGCAGTTTCATCTTGCTCGATATGTATCTGAATGTCATAAAAAATCGTATTATCTGGATTTGCGAGTTTGTGTATGAAATGCTGTGTCATAAGCATGATGTTCGGATCAGAATTGGCGATAGCAACTTCATTGACAGTTTTTTTGTACCCTTCTCCGATATACATGGCAACAAAATCACGATATTCCGGGTTGTTGAGTAATTCAGGTGCTTCTTGCAAGCCGATAGTATAAGCCTCGTCACGCAAGCGCTGGTATTTTTCTTTCATCGTTTGCGACAGGCGTTTATATTGTCCGGGGCGATTCTTAATGGTGTAAGGCTTTAACCAGGCATCAACAGTTGCACGGGGAATTTCCATTGAATTAGCAATTTCTGTCACTGTCATTTCTCGCTCAACATAGAGTTGAACTGCTTTTTCTTTAGCCTGATCTGAATATTTTCTTCGCATGATATTTACCTATCTCAAGTTTGCTCAACAAATCTATCCAGCCAGAATGTCCGCCGATAATTCATCCACGCTTCCAGGCGTTGCCTGAAATAGGTATCCCCGATACGGATTGTCAATACACCGGATAACGATTGACTTTTCCTGCCGGACAAATTACCGCTATTCGATTTTTGTAAAATGATAATTTCTTCCGGTGATACGCCTATCCAGTTTGACCAATATGCTTGAATTTGTACTGGATTCTGATCGTCATGAATTTGCACTTCGTAGGTTAGCGTGTTTTCAGGATTGGCATATTTCAGCATATAATGCCGTGCCATTACAATAACAGCCGGGTCGGAGTTAGAAATAGATACCTCATGTCTGGTTTTCTTGTATCCTTCTGCCAGATACATATTCACAAAATCACGAAAGAAGAGGTCTTTGAATAGTTCCGGTGCTTCATCCCATCCCCTATCATAAGCTGTTTCACGTTTTTTCTTATGGAGAGCTTTGTTCGCCATTGAAGCGTTATATTGAGCATTTTTCTGTTTCTCAGTCCGTTCTTTAAGTGGATAATCTTTCAACCATCCATGAACGGTAGAACGTGCGACTTCTAATTGTTCAGCAATGTCGGGAACAGTCATTTGCTTTTCGAGGCGCAGTTGAATCGCTTTCTCTTTGACATGAGGAGGAATTTTTTTGGGCATGAGGAATTACCTGAGTCAGATTAGCATTAATACTATGATACACTAAGCCGACTCATCCGTAAACAAATGTTCGAGGATTGTTGTACGTGAAATTTAGTCCTCGTCATCGACGCCGAAAACATCCATCCAGGCATCGACTTCCCCTTCATTGAGGTAAATTTCATCGGAGGTTGCCATATTTTTATGCACGGATGGTTCGCGTTTCCCCTGTGCATTGCGATAACGTCCCTGTTTGGAGGGGTCATTACGCTGGAAGGCTTCATCTGTGGGCTTGCGGTCAGCTTCCGGTTCTCCAAAGACTTCTAACCAGGCTTCGACACTATTTTCACTGACGGTCAGATTTCCACCTTTGACTTCTTCATTGATTTCGTCGGTTGAGTTATCCGGTTCTTGCACGCGGTCTTTTTTGCCGCGAATCTTGATTTTCTGTGGCTTATCTGTGACTTCGCGCTGTGGATTTTCCCCAAACACATCGAGCCATTGTGCAACTTCCTGTTCCGCATTTTTGATTTTAGATAAATCGCGTTTTTCAGGCTTTGACTTCTTCACAGGTTTAGCAGGTTCTTCTATAACAACATGCGGATGTTCCGGCTTGATGTATTCCGGGCGATTTGCGGCTTTACGTTGTGTTACTTCATCAATGAAAGTTTCATCAGCATCCACACCGAATAATTCAAGCCATTCTTCGACTTCCTGCGGGGAAACCATCACATTCGGATTTGCCCCTTTGTGGAGTTTTTCCTGCGGTGAGCGGGTCATGATTTCTGCAAAATCAACACATTTCATGCCTCTCATACCGACCATTCGCGCCGAATCTAGCACTTCATTATCCGATGACACAACACACCAGCCCTTAATATCACGGATATTGCTGATGCGTTCACGGATGATGTTATCCGCATTTGTTTGTGATGCACTGGCAAAAACCACTGTGACAGAGGGTGTACTCAATTGAGAGTAACCACCGGGTAAGCCATGATCGAAGACGACAACGACTTTTTTGCGGACACGCGCACAAAATCCTCGCAATTTAATCACAAGTTTGGCTTCATCATGAGGATCATCAAGACGAATATCGTCCAGATAATGAATGAGGTTATGTCCATCAATTAAATACGGCATGGGCGTTTTCTCTCACACTAACGATACTGCATCCACTATAACACAGCAGACCGTCATCGACTGCACGCTGATGGGAATTTTAACATCTCTCATATGCAAGTCCCGTAGGACTGTCGTTTATTGCCCCTGTTTACGCCCTGTGCTATAGTCACATCAATTAAGGAAATTACAATTACACTCAGGAAGACTCTATGTCCTTACGCAAAATATTCTTGCTATTGATGCTCTTGAGCCTCATGATGAGCCTGGTGATTGTCGGCTGCACGATTCCGGTATCCAATGACGGGGTACGCACCGAACTGATTACGGTTGAGGTAATCATCACGGCAACACCTGATCCGAATGTCTCACCGGAAGTGATTATTATCACAGCAACGCTAGACCGCACCCAGGTCGCTGTCCCCGATGGCATTGTGCCCGCAACCAGCAGTAACAGCACAGCACAACCTGGAACAACTCAAATACCGGATAGCGATGTCGCAGCAGCATCAAGTGGCAGTGATGTACCGGATGGATGCTTGATTCATATTGTCGATGAAGGAGATACGGTTTTCGGTATCGCCGAAGAATATGAAGTAAATCCATTCATTATGCTGGATGTCAATGGATTTACAGAAGATACGGCATTTTTGAATATCGGGGATGAGTTGATTGTGCCGATTGAAGGTTGTCCGATCGAGCAAATCGTGCCAGCGACTGCTGTTCCTCTGGAAATCGAAACCGAGGAAACTGCCGAAGTCACGCCAGAAGTCACTGCCGAGGCAACCGAAGAAGCCAATCTCACGCCCTCCCCCACGCCGACCGTCACACTCGCGCCAACCGCTACAGATTCGGAAATTGAAATTGTGGAAGTTGTACGTCCGGGTGATGTCACAGCCGAGGGTGTCCGCATTCGCAATAACGGTCGTCTGCTGGATTTAGAAGGTTGGACGCTATCCGATGCAGATGGCAATGAATTTGTCTTCTCAGATTTCCTGCTTTTCTCGAATGCTGAACACACAGTTTATACCCGTGCCAGCGAGAATACCCCGATTGCGAGTTTCTGGGGATTGGAAGAACCGGTCTGGCAACCTGGCGATGTCGTCACACTCAGCGATGCTGATGGTGATGTACAAGCCACATATCGCATTCCGGTTGATGTTGCACCGTAAATTAACCATTCAGGGGTAAGCTAGTTTGCCCCTGATTCCTCTTCTTCCGTTGGAATAATCGTATCGTCCGGCGTGATGATTGCTTTGTGTTCCTGTGTTTTCGCCCGGGGATCAACAGGCGCAATATTATCTTCCACCATTGTATCATCAGGGCTTAAAACTGATGGCGGATTGGTTTTCGGCGCTTCGTCGGCTGCTTCTTCCTGAGTATCATCCAGATGAGGCACTTTCTGAGTTTCAGCCTGATGGGTACGCTTGCCATCTGCTCCCCGTAACAGTGATTTTGCCAGTTCCTGCAATTCTTTCATTCCGATTGGCTTGATACGCAGATAATCGTTTGGCGCGGCATCAGGACGAATCTGGTTGAGCATCAGGCTATTCGCTGTCAGGATGATAACCGGTGTGTCAATATATTTGTCCGATGTGCGGATATGCTTGTGAATATCCCGCCCGGATAATCCTGGCAAATTAACATCGAGTATCACAAGATCAGGAGGTTCATGGGTTGCCAGATGATTGAGAGCGTCCAACCCGTTGTTGATAGCTTTAATATCATAGCCAATCAAACGTAGCGCATCTTCATACAGCATGGCTAAATTGGGCTGGTCTTCGATTATCAATGCGAATGCTTTTGCCATTTATAATATCCTGTAACAAATCATAATATATATCCTACACCTTGCTGGCACAGAATGCCAATTACGAATATCAAACTTTGCAAATTTGACTCATTTCGCATAATATGTGAAAATATGCACAAATGCTATCGAGGGGCAAACATTATGCAAGACAATCATCGCAAAATTGAAGAAAACAATTCCTGGGATCATTTGAGCAAATGGGATGCGCTGGTCGAACGACGCATCCAGAAAATCATCGGAGATGGCAATATGTCCTGGCATCCAAAAGCCGGGCAGCCGCTTGAATTTGATGATGATCATGTCCCGGACGATCTCAAATTAGCTTACAAAATCATGAAAGACAATGAGGCAGTGCCAGCCTGGATGTCGCTGGGATTTACCCTTCGTGATAAACATGACAAAATGCAAAAACGTGTCCGGCAATACGCACGGGATTATGTGGCACGCCGTAAAAAAGCGATGGAAATGGGTAGTTTCATTTTACATCGGGAAGCTGATGAACGCTGGCAAAAAGCCGTTCGCCAGTTAAAAGTGGATATTGGCAATTACAACAGCGAATTGCTCAACTATAACTTGCAAGTCCCGCAGAGTATCGGGCAAATGATTCCTCTTGAAGCAGATACCCTGATTGAGACTGCCTTACAATCCGCAGAAAAATAATTGAAACTGAATCTAAAAAGGACATGGATGTGCATGTCCTTTTTATGTTTTAAGCCTCATCAACTTTGGCTTTTTCATCATTTTCTGTTGTGGATTGTACGCCCTTGCGGAAGTTGCCAATTGCTTCTCCCAATTCCCGCCCGATACCGGAGATACGTCCAGCACCGAAAAGAATGACGACAATCACCAGGATGATGATGAGTTCTGTAGGTCCGAGATTCATCTCAAAATCCTTCACATTAGTATTGGTTGCTGCTTGATTATAACATATAAGATCTCAAAGTTATTAAGAATTCGTGCAGTAGACGTAAAAAAAGAACAAACCTTCGCATTTGTGCTTGCCGACTCATCATGATAATGCTAGACTTCTTAGTGATAAATCGAGGAGACACAATGCCAGAACAAGCACTTTACCTCAAATGGCGACCTCTTTCATTTGATGATGTTGTTGGACAGGAACATATCACACGAACATTGCGAAATTCGATCAAAACAGGTCGAATCCGTCATGCCTATTTGTTCAGTGGTCCGCGTGGTACAGGTAAAACCACCTCGGCACGTCTACTTGCGAAGGCGGTCAATTGCACGAACGAAAACGAAGACAATCGCCCCTGCAATGAGTGTTCACACTGTATTGCGGTTAATGAAGGGCGCTTTCTTGACTTGATTGAAATTGATGCGGCATCGCACACAGGTGTTGATGATGTGCGCGATTTGCGTGACCGGATTGCCTTTGCTCCCAATGAAGGACGCTATAAAGTCTATATCATTGATGAGGTGCATCGTTTCAGTGGTAACGCATTCGACGCATTACTAAAAACACTGGAAGAACCCCCTGACCATGCACTCTTTGTGCTGGCAACGACTGAAATTGATAAAGTTCCGGCGACAATTAAAAGTCGGTGTTTGCCCTTTGAGTTCCGGCGACTATCTTTGCAGGAAGTAACTGATAGACTGGCTTTCATTGCAGAAGAAGAAGGCTTAGAGATTGAACGTGCGGCACTGGAACTGGTTGCACGCGAAGGCACGGGTAGTGTCCGTGATAGTATCAGTCTCTTAGACCAGATTGTTGCTGACCCCGAAGAAACGATCACACTGGACTTGACACAGCGTATTTTAGGTACGGCAAGCGCAATTGCAGTCCGTGATTTAGTGGATGCGATGGTCAAGCAGGAAATCGCACGCGGCATTCATGTTATCAATCAAGCAATTGACTCCGGCAGTGACCCGCGTCAATTCGGGCAACAGGTGGTCGAACATTTACGCTCGGTGATGTTAGCTCAAACTGCCAGTGCCGATTTATTACAAGCCTCTCAAGATGATAAAGAATTATTCGATGCCCAGGCACAGATGATTGGTCGCAGCAGTTTGCTACGGGCTGTCCGGGCATTTAACGATGCGGTCAATAATTACACCGGAGGCTGGCAACCGCAACTATCGCTAGAACTCGCACTTATTGAGAGTTTGCAAGAACCTGAAGTTCAGGTGCAATATGTTCAGCAAGCAGGTGGTCAAGCACAATCTGTTCCCGAACAGAAAAAAGAACGGGCATCCGACTTTGAACGTGCTGAATTATCTGCACCGGGTACGCCACCTGTGGTTGCGCCATCAGCAGTTCAAGCACAATGGGTTAATGCACAACGACTCATTTTCCAGCATTCACATAATGCAGGGGATTTGATTGTTAATTTGCCAAATTTGATGGAATACGCGAAAGTCGTCAATGTCGATGGCAATCTGGTGACGATGGGTGTGACCAACCAGATTTATTTGAACAAATTGATGGATGAAACCCGTGTTCGCTGGGTTGAACGGGCAATCTCGAACGTGACTGGCGAACAATTGCGGGTGCGCTATGTCCTCATGGATGAAGCCGATAGCATCCAGCATACCAGCGAAGATGACCTGACCGATGACCCTCTGATACAAGAAGGACTGGGATTGGGTGGGCAAATTCGGGAAGATAGTGAATAATGTGATACGATAAACAGGAAACACAAATAACACTTAAGGAGAAAAATCTTATGGCGAAACGTCGTCGTGGTCCAGCAGGTGGTGGTGGTGGAATGCCCGGTGGTATGGGCGGTATGATGGCTCAGATTCAGAAGATGCAAGCCGACATGGAAAAAGCACAGGCTGACCTTGAACACGAAACCGTCGAAGTTTCAGTTGGTGGCGGGGCACTCAAGATTGTGATTACCGGACATCAACGCTTCCAGTCAATTGAAATTAACCCCGATGTTATCGACACCGATGATGAAGAATGGGTTGCTGATTTACAGGATTTATTGCTGGCGGCAGTCAATCAAGCTGTTGAGCAGAGCCAGACAATGGCAGCCGACAAAATGGAAAAAATCACCGGTGGACTCGGCAATATGCCAGGGCTTGGTGGCTTACTCGGTTAGAACGCTACGAAATATAAAAATGAACCATTGTAAGGGCACATCGGCGATGTGCCCCTACTGTTCTGGAAGGTAATCATCATGAGCAGTGCAATCCCTGAACCCGTAACCAAATTGATCGAAGCCTTTAGCGCTCTCCCCGGCGTGGGACCCAAAACTGCATCCCGTCTGACCTACTATCTCTTACGTGCCAATGATGATATTTCACTGAATCTGGCACAGGCACTTAATGACATCAAAAGTAAAACGCAATTTTGCTCGAATTGTGGCAATATCACAGTAGATGACCCCTGCCCGATTTGCAGTGACCCGAAACGTGACCATCGCGTAATTGCTGTGGTAGAAGAACCGCTCGATTTGCTGGCACTGGAACGCACAGGTACATTCGATGGAGCGTATCATGTGTTGCACGGTGCTATCTCTCCTGTGAGTGGAATTGGACCCGATGATTTGAATATCGGCAAGCTGGTCAATCGCGTGGAAGAGGGCGATGTGCTGGAAGTCATCATTGCGACCAATCCCGGTCAGGAAGGCGATGCAACCTCATTCTATCTGCAACGGGCGCTCGAAAATAAAGGCGTGAAAATCACCCGTCTGGCAAGAGGCTTACCCACAGGTGGTGATCTCGAATATGTTGATGCTGTTACTCTCATGCGTGCGTTACAGGGTCGGAGCGAGATGTAAGAATGGATTACATGGAGCTTGATGAACGATACACATTAATTGAAAGCATTTTCACTGACACCTACATGGATTTATGGGCGGCAAATGACAATAAACTCAATCGTTTAGTAATGATAAAGACAATTCCCCCGAATAATTTTAAGCCTATTTTTGAAATGATTTATAGGGAGTCGTTGTTACTTTCAAGGCTTTCCCACCCCCATATTTTGCCAATATATGATTATCGCAAAGGGTTAAATGGCTACCCTTTCATGGTGACACCACATCTTCCAGAAACAGCTTTGTCAAGCTTTGATACCTTGAAAGCCTCTCCCGTACTGGAAATACTCCGGCTTTGTCAGCAAATTGCCAGTGCTATTGATTATATTCATGACAATAAAATCACACATTTTGACATCGCACCACAAAATATACATATGTCAGCCGACGGATTTCCCTTTGTTGGAAATTTTCTTACAGGCTTACATGGATAAAGCATCATTAATGGTATGGTGCTGGGCACTCCGGCATATATCTCACCGGAAATGGCACAGGGGAAAACTAATTATTCAAATCACAGCCCGGGAGTTGATTTGTACTCATTCGGAATTGTTATGTATGAGCTTTTAACGGGACAATTGCCATTTGATGACGATAACATTCAATCGCTCCTCCTACAGCATGTGAACGAAGATTTCCCGAGTTGCCATTCAGTGCGTCCTGAATTGCCTGTTGGTTTGGATCTTGTTTTCCGGCGTCTGTGTGCAAAATTACCGGAAGACCGCTATAAAACAGCCACCGCAGCAGTTGATGATATGTATAAAGTTTTCTACTCCGGTCAATCCAACATCAAAGGCAAAATCTTCATGAGTTATGCGCGGAAAGATAGCGAATACGTACATCAACTGGCGAAAGAATTACGGCGCATCGGTTTAGATATCTGGATAGATCAGGATATTGAGCCGGGGTCAAATTGGGATGAAGCGATCGAAAATGCACTGAATGACTGCGATATGATGTTGCTCATCACAACAGATGCTTCAATGTCCTCGGAATATGTGACGCATGAGTGGAGTTATTTCATGGGTGGTGACAAGCCTGTTTATCCCTTTATCCCGCAAACACCAATTCCACAAAATATCCATCCGAGATTGAGCAGGGTACAGCATGTGGTCGGGACAGATGATATGCTCAATAATGTTGCGCGGATAGTCGATGTATTAGCAGGTGGCACGCCTACGCGCATTGATGGAGAGGGTTAAACAGTTGGAGGCGAAAATCCGGTAAAATATAAGATAGCAGTCCCAACCAGGGTGAGATGCAGAAGGAACATATGGTTCAGGTCGGGGATGTACTACAGGATCGCTATGAAATACTCCAAAACCTCGGAAAAGGCAGACTGGTGGTTGCATGGATAGCTTATGATAAAGTCCTTGAGCGGCGTGTAGTCGTAAAAACACTCCAGGAAAAATACTTCGATAATCCCCGGATGCGTCAGTATTTGCAGAATGGTGCAAGAACTCTTGCGCGTTTCCTGCATCCGAACATTATGCCCGTTTACGATAGGAATGAGGACGATGAGCTTAGTTACACTGTAACAGCGTACATTGAGGATGCAATGTCTATTGTAAGCAAAGCACAGCAAGTTTCACTAATTGACAAACTCCGTTTGTTGCAACAATTAGCAAGTGCTATCGACTACCTTCATTCACATGATAGAGTTCACCGGAATGTCGTTTCAAATAATATTCTTGTCGGAGACGATAATCAGTTATTTCTGTTGGATTTTGACCTTGCCGTTCCTGTAGGTTTCAAAGAGGAAACCGACGTTCTTGTCGGGAAAATGCCATATATTTCTTCTGAAAATATCCAGGTTGATGGTGTACAACCGTCCGAAGATATGTTTGCTTTCGGAATTGTGTGTTTTGAGAGCTTCACTGGCAGGAAACCATCGGGAATTGAGGACAAATTTGAAGCAGCTCGCACAATTATGACAGGTGGTATTCCATCTGTCCGGGAACACAATCCAGAACTTCCGGTCGGGATCGATGTTGTCATTCAACGCCTCTGTGCAAATCAACCGGAAGAACGCTATCAAACTGCCACACAAGCTGTTGATGATATGTATGAAGCCATTTATTCAGGACAATCAGAAATTGAAGGTACTATTTTCATCAGCCATGCCAGCAAAGACAAAGATTATGTTAGCGATCTGGTAGAAGAACTTCAGAGTATAAGACTCAACATCTGGATAGATCACGAGGGTATAAAACCGGCAACAACATGGGCAGAAAGTATTCAGGATGCGCTAAATAGCTGTGAATATATGCTATTGATTGTTACCGACGCTTCGATGGCATCGGATTATGTCACTTATGAATGGAGTTATTTTATGGGAAGAGGAAAGCCCGTTTATCCATTTGTGCCAGGTGATAGACCTCAAAAAATTCATCCTAGATTAGAACATATTCAACATATTAATAGCACGGGTGATTTACACAATGATGTTTTCACAATTGTAGGCGCTTTAGCAGGAGCGGATAATTAAAACGTTGCAGGAGATAGTCCCCTGCAACAGAAATTTTATGCTTCTTCACCGGAGACTTCTACAGTTTCTTCTTCGCCTTCTGTTTCTTCACCGGGTCGCCAGACATTATCGGTGAGGTCAATGAACAAACGTCCGTCGAGGTGGTCAATTTCATGCTGAAAAACACGCGCTAACCAGCCTTTCGCCTTGATACGGAAATCATCACCATTGCGATCTTTCCCGGTGACAACGACCATCTCATGACGCTCGACTTCCCCCAGCAAACTAGGAATCGACAGACAACCTTCAACGCCCATCACCATCTCGCGGCTACTTTTTGTGATTTTGGGATTGGCGACAATAAAGGTTTCTCCCGCTAAATCACCATATTCTTCACGGTCTTCTTCGCTGGAATCGGGCAAACGCACAATAATCAGGCGTGTGCTCTGTGCAATCTGTGGTGCAGCCAATCCAACACCGTTAGCATCCATCATGGTTTCAATCATATCGTCAACCAATTGCTGGAATTTCGCATCTTTGAAGGTCGAATCCTGCACTTTGATTGCTTTCTTACGCAGGACAGGGTTATCAGGCTGAATAATTTCGAGAATTGCCATTAGTACTCTCATTCAATCATTTTGCGGTAATCGTATCCCATATAATAATGCAAAAACGCCCCATCTTTCCAGATAGAGCGTTAATTATCATTTTTGGAATGGTTACTAGACGCCAGCTTTCAAATTTTTGCCTGTATCTACCCGCACCATCGCACGCAGGAAATCAATCGCAGTTTGCGTATCGCGGGACATCTTCACTTTGTCGCGGGTGAGCAATTTCGTCATGTAGGATGAACTGGTCTCGGCTTTGACAATGCCCATCCATTTTGTGTTGGCATGATTGATTACCTGCAACAGAGAGGGCAATGTCAGCATTCCATTAGGGACAGTTACTTCACTAAAATCGAGCAGCAGATAGACTTCCTGTTCCTGAGCCGCACCGAGATATTCAAGCATAATGATATTCAACTCACTGATTGTAGCCAGTGAATTAAATGTTGTTCCTAAGATATAGGGTTCATCGATCCATTCTGTGCGAAAGGTCATACAGTCATCACCTCATTGAAATACTTCTTAATGTCTGTTCATTATAACTGAAAAATAACTATTTGCGCGTAACATTTTTTTAACCATTCCGATTCTTCGGGAATTTCGGTGGACGTGGAATCGGCGGTGGCGGTGGTGGCGGACGATTTTGCGGCTGATTATTTTGCCCGTATTGTCCCTGTTGCTGCTGTTGCGGGAATTGATTATCCGGGTTGTATTGCCCCTGCTGCGGTGGTCGCTGCCCGGGTTGATAAGGTTGCTGTTGCGGAGGCTGATATTGCCCCTGTTGTGGTTGCTGATATTGATTATTCTGTTGATACGGGCGTTGCTGTGGGACTTGATTTCCCTGTTGCGGACGTTGTGAGGGTTGTCCATATTGATTACCCGATTGATAAGGTTGCTGTTGTGGAGACTGATATTGTCCCTGTTGTGGTTGCTGATATTGATTATTCTGCGGATACGGACGTTGTTGCGGGATTTGATTTCCCTGTCTATATTGTTCCTGTTGCGGAGGTTGTGAGGGTTGTCCGTACTGATTTACCTGCGGGAATCGCTGTTCATTTGCAGGATAATATTGCCCCTGCTGATTAGCGGGATATTGTGCCGGATTGGGGTTGTACTGATTTTGTCGCGGAGCAGGCGGTTGATTTCCTGGCACATAGCGGCGACCTTCAGACATAGTCGGACGACGACCAAAAGGAGATGGGGATGGATTATCCTGTGCGAAGCCCTGTCCCTGTGGTTGTGCGGGAGGATAAGGTAAGGGTGTATCCTGCCCGTAAACATCCTGTTGCGAATTCTGGCGAGATTCGTGATAAAGCGAGAGATATTCACCGATTGTTTCCCGTTGGGCGCGTTCTGCATCTTCGACCTCACGTTGTTTCAAGCGCCGTTGACGCCCGGTAATTTCACCCTGTATCTTGAGCGGGTCTGCAACATTATCGAAGAGTTTATGTTTATCTGCTCCGACCAGCGCGACTTTCACATCTCCGTATTTGAATATTTGCTGTAAAAAGCCTTTAGTTTCAGAAACCACATTATCGACCTGTTTCAGAAGAATCTGATCACTCTCATTTTGTAACCAGAGCGGACGTTGATTGATAATCGTGATGTTATTTTCGCTAATCAGGTAATAATCATGCCGCCAATCCCAATCTGCGAGATAAAACCAGACCGTCCCGAAGAGAAATGCAGCAAAGGCAGCCGTCCAGCCGACGAGACCCGATGCACCGAGCGGCGTTAGCAACAGCAGAAGCATAGCGATGAGGCTACCACCAATCCAGATTGCAGGGACAAGAATCGACCGTAACCAGATAAACCAGTGTTTACGATAAACAATGCCGCCATCTTTAGTCGGGAATGACATCACAAAGGGAGATAGGGGACCGTCACCGGGTGAATAAATATCTTTAATTTTGCTGGCACTCGCACCCTCAGCCTGTGTATTCTGAGGATAGGGATTTTGTCCTGGTGCATACGGTTTTTCAATCCAGCGTTCAACCTCGGCTTTCATAGCATCACGATGACGTCCCTGATTTTTGGCTTTGAAATTGCGGGCATCTTCGAGAATTAAATCTTGTAATTTTTCAGGGTCGGGCATGAAATCAAGTACAAAATTCCCTTCCGCGCCAGCCGTTTTGAGTTCGACATCGCCATAACGAAAGATGAGGGCGAACATGTCAAAACGCGGAATTTCAGCATTGGCTTCCTGAATGCTCTCCAGCGCAACTTCGTCACGGACTTCATGGAAAGTAAGAATCGTATGGATAATCCGTATCACACGCTGGTCAGTGACGATAACAGAGTCATTTGCCCATTCGAGCACGATGTAAATTATCCCTGCAACGCCGAAAATAAAGACAGCCGGAACAGTGACAAAGGCAATACGGGGCATGGCGGCGGCAATCATCAGACCGAAAATAATGACAAAAACCGGCGCCCACATCCAGCGCATCATCGCAAACCAATGGCGACGTGTTCGCAGTAAGACCTTCTCATTTTCACGCTGGGTTTTGAAATGCACATCATGTAAATAATGTGTCTGGCTCTGCTGGAGACCAAAAGCCACTTTCAGATCAGGGTGATGGGACAGTAAATTACCCATTGATGCGCGGGTCAGGAGTAAGACTGTTGTTGGCATGACTGCCTGTAAGAATGTCTCCGCAGATACAGGTTCAAAGAGTGCCCTTTCATAAATTGCCTGACCTTCCAGAATAGCGCCATGTGCGGATGCTTTGCCATCCGGTGAGACATGCACACGCTGTAATTGTCCGTTAGCGACCACCACAATACCCGGAACTTCTGTCCCCTGAATCAGCACACGATCACCCGGATTGTAACTACGGGCTTCAAAACTGCGTGCGACCAGTTGAAATTGATAATCCGATAACTGGCTAAACATTGGAATCTGGCGGATGTGGCTTTCCTGGTATCTATCGGGCATAGTTGCCTCTTCATATCTGTTACGGACAAACTCTATTATAACGGATGCTGGATTAGCGACAGGTGAATTTCTACTATCTTAACAGAGTTTGCGGTACAATTTGCCTTACAAAAAAATTTAAATGGAAGGATTTTTCTCTATGGGCGAAGAAAAACGCCGCATCAGTGCTGAGGATGTCGTCAAAATCAAGTATGTTGAAGACCCGCAAATCAGCCCTGATGGAAAATGGATTGCCTATGTGGTAATGTCCGCGAATCCGATGGATAAAGGTTATGACCGTGATATTTACATGGTGGCAGCGGATGGTAGCGAAACTGTTCGCTTAACCCGGGGTGGCAAAAATTCGTCTCCACGCTGGTCGCCCGATGGCTCACAACTGGCATTTGTATCCAGCCGGAATGAACGTCCACAAATTTTTATTTTGCCAGTTGGACATGCCGGGGAAGCACGTACACTCACAGGTCATGAGAACGGGGCATTTGCTCCATCATGGTCGCCCGATGGCACACACATTGCTTATCTGAGTAGTAGCAATGTTGATGAACGCAAAAAAGAAGATTCAGACGAAAAAGACGAGCCTCCAAAAGATAAACTCGACGGCAAACATCGCGGTGAACGCAAAAAAGAAGAAGAGCAAAGTCGCTGGGATCCGCGTCCGATGCACCGCATTCCCTATCGTCAGGGAACATCTTTCATGGATGACCGCAATTCACAGATTTATGTCGTTCCGGTTGATGAAGATTTAGAAGGGGATGATGCAAAACCCCGCCGTTTAACCGATGCCGAAGCCAGCTATAGCCCGCCAGTCTGGTCAAAATCAGGGCGCACCATTGTGACCTCCCGCAACTGGAATATCGGCGCGGATGAAACATTCCAGTACAACAACATCTATCTAATTGATGTGGAAAGCGGTGTCGAACGGCGTTACAAAGATGATGACAACAGTTATTTCGGGGCGATTCCCTCTTATGATGGCGATTGGCTGATTTGTACGCGGCAACCCGGTACATCAACAGACACCTTATCACGTCTGACGCTCGTTCCGCTTGAAGGTGGCAGTGACCCGGTTGAACTCAATCTGGAATTAGACCGTCCTGTTTATGGCTATGATTGGGTCGAAGATGGTTCACTCATCGTACTGGTTGCCAACGAAGGGCGGGTTGAAGTCCATGAGCTTGATCCGAAAACAAAAAGTTTCAACCCGATTGTCACCGAAGAACAGAGTATCTTAGGCTTTGACGTGTTGCGGGATGGTTCATTTGCTTATGTTTCGCGCACAACAGACCGTCTGCACGAATTATTCTTCATGGATGCCAATAGCACAAAGCAATTAACCGATGTCAATCAAGCATTTATTGATGAGGTAGTGGTTCAGGAAACACATGAAATCTGGTTTGAAAATCCTGAAGGGCAAAAAATTCAGGGCTGGTATCTGCTGCCACCCGGTTTTGAAGAAGGAAAACGATATCCACTTGCCCTCAACATTCACGGGGGTCCTCATGTGATGTGGACACCATCATCTCCGGCAATGTGGCATGAATGGCAAACTCACGCAGCAGAAGGCTATGTTGTATTCTATTGTAATCCACGTGGCAGTGATGGCTATGGTCAGGAACATCTGAGTGCAATTCACTCCGATTGGGGTAAGGTCACAATGGATGATGTCATGGCAGGTGTTGACGCGATGATTGCGAAAGGCTTCATTGATGAAAGTCGCATGGCAATCACAGGTGGTTCATTCGGTGGTTATATGACTGCATGGATTATCGGGCATACAGATCGCTTTGCAAGTGCTGTGCCACAACGCGGCGTATATAATATTTCCAGTTTCTACGGGACAAGTGATGTACCACGTTTAATGAGTGCTGAATTTGATACCGAACCCTGGGAAGACCCCGACAAATTCTGGCAACACTCACCGCTGGCATATGCCCATAATGTCAAAACACCGACGCTGATTATCCATAGTGAAAATGATTTTCGTGTGCCGATTGAACAGGCAGAACAACTTTTTGCCTGGATTCGTCGGGCAACGGATAGTCCGGTGAAGATGTTACGCTATCCACGTGAGGGACATGAATTGTCGCGTAGTGGTGAACCCGCACATCGCATCAGCCGTCTGACAGAAATGGTGAAATGGTTCGATACCTATTGCCAGCCGGAAAAATTGCAAGCAGAAGAACCTATTGCGGAGACTCAGGAAGCTCAGGAAGTTGTCCTCGACGACGACTAAACACCTGTTCGCGAGGGCGGTATCATTGTGACCGCCCTTTCGCAATACGAAAACGGTTTATCTAAAACGATACATAACCGATTTTAAGCTGAGGGAGGCTGTATCATTCACATACCAGCGACCTAAAATGTCACCATCACGATTGAACAGCATATAGCCAGGTTTTTCCATGCCAACCGTTTCATAAACAGAAGCATTCGGGTCTGCCAGAAGCGGGAATGGAATATCACGCGGGATACTCATGAAGAAACCATTGAGTTCATAAGTCTGGTTGGGAACGATAAGCGCACTATTGATGCCGTATGTTGAGAGTTTGAAACTCTGACGTTGTAACCAGAGAACATAGCGAACACAACTCACCTGCCACACATCCCCGGTAAAGCCAAGAAGCATACCATGTTCACCCATCAAATTCTCTAAACGATACGGAACATTCTCATGATTTTTTAGTTCAAAATTGATATTTGTTGGTGTTACATGTGCTGTGACCATCATTACCTCTTTTTTCTCGAACAACTTGAAATTAGTATATATCAATCTTTAATTGTTTAAGAATTAAGATTTTTACCAATCTCAATTAATTTTCCCTGTTATAACAGAATTGCAACATATATTACTTTTTATTACGATAATTACTTGCAATTTTCCTGACGTTATCCCTATCGCCAGGAATTCTTAGAAGAAATAGGATGTGAAATCTACAATTTTGCGCTAATATGCCTACAGTTGTGTGAATTTATTATCAGGAGCAGCTTTGTGAAAAAATTAATGCTTGCACTCGTTGCAATTGCTATCATGATTGTCGGGACATCATTTGCCCAGGACGAACCATCATCAACGGTGTTTTTCTTCTTTGCTGCCTGTGAAAATCAAGCAGTCATTGACCTCAATGGCACGATGGAATCCGGCTTTGATGTTTATGTTCAGGTTTTTGACCAGGTTGGCGGCGCAGGTAATCCTCTGACCGCGTTAACCCGTGTCTCTGTTAGCGGCGAGTATCAGGTCAGTCAGGTGCTTCCTTATAACGAAGGACAGACTTTGCTCGTCGGTCAGTTTGCGAGTGCGGTGATTACAATCGCCAGCGAAACCAATGCCAGCAATGTGATTTACACCGATGGCATTGATGATGTGCGTGATACCTGCATTGAACCGGCATTCCCATCAACCGATACATTTACAGGTGAAGGCGTATCCGGCGGTGGCAGCACCCCTCTGGTTGACCCTGTCACAGGCGATATTATCGGCACAGGTGAAGTGATTTCTTCATCCGGTATTTTTACGCCTGATGGTGGTGTGTTGAACGAAGTATTCTCTCAACCGCAGGAAGCCGTTGTTCAGATTGGTGCGCGTCCAAGTGACATCAACCAGCAAAATTTAGAAGGTCGTGTGACGGACCCCGGCTTGATTTTTGCTGAATGTGATGAGTATCCACTCGCTGACCCCGGTGTAGTCTGGGATATTGATAACATCACAATTTTCTGGTCATGGTTTGCTGCAACCCCGGAACTGGTGCAACAGCATATCGACAATGCCGAATACGAAGTCTATCTGAGTAGTCCCTATGTCAATCGTCAGCCCTTCCCCAATGTTCAGGTTAGCCAGATTGTTGAGCGCGAAGATGGCAATTTTTATGTGTTCTATGTTGCCAATCTCGGCAATGGCTTCCGCCCGGGTGAATATCGTGTCGATTACTACCTGACATGGGATGCAGTCATTGATGATGGCTATGATCTCTTCGGACCGGGTCAAGCAACTGAATTTTTCCTCAGTAGCTGCACATTCGATATTGAGATTAATCCTTATGGTATTCAGACCGACCTCAACAACCCGACGATTCCGTTGCAGCAATAAGCATTAGCCAATACGAGTTTAAAGAAGGCAGAGTTCGCTCTGTCTTTTTTGTTTGCTATAATGGCTCAAACGAACATCTGTTTGGAGCAATGCTATGACGATTCACCTGCGGTCTATCCGCTTGCGGGAGGATAAAGATCTACCGTCGGGCTTTCCCTTTGATGTGCCTGTTATCAAAAATCTGAAAGAAATAACGTTCAAATCACCGATTACCTTTTTTGTTGGTGAGAATGGATCGGGGAAATCAACTTTACTGGAAGCGATTGCGGCAACTGCAACATTACCGACAATTGGCAGCAGCGAAACAGACAATGATGGCACACTATCGGATATTCAAAGACTCGGGGATTTCATCAAATGGGTCTGGAATAAGCGGGTGCGCAGTGGATTTTTTATGCGGAGTGAAGATTTTTTCGGCTTTGCAAAACGAATTGCCAGTGAAGTGCGCTATTTAGAGGCAAAACTCAAAGAAGAAGCAGGTCATGACGGCCAATCTCAGTTTGCATTACAATTATCCAAACAGGGTTATGCACGCGATTATTATGAATTGAAAAAATTGTACGGTGAGGGTTTAGATTCACAGTCGCACGGGGAAAGCTATTTCAAGCTCTTTCGCGCACGCTTCCGCCCCGGTGGTCTTTATCTGATGGATGAGCCGGAAGCACCGTTATCACCGAATCGACAATTGACCTTAATTGCCATGCTCAAACAGATGATTGATGAAGATGCCCAATTCATCATTGCAACGCATTCACCGATTTTGTTAGCATATCCTGGCGCGACGATTTACAATTTCTCCGGTGGTCATATCGAAGAAAGTGACTATGAATCACTGGAACATGTACAAATCACACGTGACTTTTTAAATAATCCTGAAAGTTATCTGAGACACCTTATTTATGACAGTTAATCTAAAAGAACTCGCAAAAACACAATTCAACCTCGATTTAACAGCACAACAGGCGGAACAATTTGAAGGTTATCATCGCTTGCTGGATGAATGGGGCAAGCAAATGAACCTCACGACCATCAGCGATCCCGATGAAGTGATTATCCGGCATTTTCTGGATTCGCTGAGTCCGGTGGATGTCATTGGCTTTGATGATGGCGATAAGTTGATTGATGTGGGGACAGGCGCAGGCTTCCCCGGTCTGGCACTGGCAATTGCTTTCCCGCAAATTCAGGTGACATTATTGGATTCCGTTCAGAAAAAGCTCAAATTTTTGCAAGCTGTGATTGATGACCTTAAGCTCCCGAATGTGCAAACATTACATATGCGGGCAGAAGATGCGGGCAATTCGCCCGAACACCGTGAGCAATATGACATCGTGACAGCACGGGCGGTTGCATTGCTGCCTGTTTTGCTGGAATACACCATGCCACTTGTGAAAGTAGGTGGTTTTCTGGTCGCGATGAAAGGCGAAAGCGCTCAACGTGAAGTCGATGAAGCTAAACGGGCATTATTCATCCTCAAAGGAGAAGCAAAACCTGTCTATGATTATCAATTACCACAGACTGAGCGCTCTCATTTTCTGGTGACAATCGAAAAAACAGACAAAACACCCCGTAATTATCCGCGTCAGGCAGGGATTCCGAAAAAGAAGCCCATCGGACAATAAACCTTATCGGAAGCATCCCGTAAATGGGGTTATACTGGACAGGTATTATACAAAAGCGGGTAAGTACGGGATTATATGGTCAAAAAAGTATCACATCTGTGGATCATCGTCGGTTTATTGCTGGTTGTCTGGGGATTTTTGCTTTACAGAGTTGATGCGAAGTTATTCGGGCATCATGATGCGTCGATTGTCTGGATGAGTGCGGCAGTCCGTAATATGAATGACTTCGGTGCTGCGGCAGTTGATTATTTGCCACTACGAATGCCCGAACCCACCACGCCGGATAATCCTGATAATTATTACTATCTGCATCATCCCCCGACGATTATCTGGATTGATGCCATTGCGAGTCAATTATTCGGAGTGAATGACCCGATTCCCTCGCCAAAAGAAATTTCAATGCGGATGGTGGCATATATCGCGACGATGCTATCATTGCCTTTGCTCTATGTTGTCGTTCGTCGCTTGCTCAATGAAAATGCTGCCCTGATAGCCCTGTTTCTATATGCCGCAACGCCGATAACGCTCTATTTTGGCAGACAACCCCATTATGACATTTTGATGATGCCGCTTGCCCTGCTATACATCGCTATATTCATCTCATGGATGCGAAAATATAGTTTTAGCAAGAGTGTGATGTTGTTCGTTGTTGCAGCCGCGATGATGTGGCTGGACTGGCCCGGTGTGTTTTATCTTGCGCCATTGGGAGTTTATGCCCTTATTTTCGGCAATAATAAACATCGTATTGCTATGATTGCTATCGGCGTACTGACGATGATTGCTACCGGACTGATTTTCGTCATGTATGAGATATTGCGTCCTGGAACGTTCACTGATGATATTATGGAGATTGTCGAATTACGTACCAGCACCAGCAGCGACGGTTACACATCGCCATCCTTCACAATTTCCGATTATTTTAAACGCCAGGTACAACATTTTTTCACATCGGCAAGTATAGCCATCTCCATTTTCGGGATAATTGGTATTGTTCGTTTGCTGGTTAGTAAAAAAGACCGCAATATTTATCTTTTGTTGACGGTCATTCTTATACCCATCCTCTTCATGGCGATTGTGCGGAACTCATTCTATATACATGACTGGTATAAAATCCACTTTATGCCCGGATTGACAGCCGCAGCAGGGGCGTTGATATGGGCGGGATGGAACACTGAACCCGACACTATTATCAAGCGCTACATTAAACCTTTCATTGTCGCTATCTGTGTTTCGTCAGTTGGCGTAACAGGATACTGGCTGGTTTCCCTGCATTTGACATCAATCAACAATGTCTTTGAACGTGACCTCGCGGAACAATTAGCGATGCAAACAGAGGTTGATGATCTGATCGCAACCAATTTCGACCAGTTACGCACGATGGTTGAATATTATGCTTATAGAGATGTGCTATGGGGTGTTTCACAGGAAGCGGCTCTGGAATTTATTGAAGAACAGGAACCAGGCACGGTCGATTTGTATTACATGATTTGCGTCGAAGAAGAAACAGTCGATACATATGATGGTATTTTCTCGGAATATGAGTATACCGTCATTGGTGGGCGCTGCCGTCTCATTCATATTGTCCAATAACAGGAATATTATGTCAAAAAAACAGATTAAACATCTATGGATTATGACCTTTGCATTGCTTTTCCTGTGGCTGGCATTGCTTTTCAGGATGGATGAACCTTTTTACGGGCATCATGAAAATCCTCCGGTCTGGATGAGTGCGACTGTCCGCAACATGAATCAGTTCGGTCCACAGGCAGTCAATTTCCTGCCATTACGCAACATTGGACCCGCCGACATCAATAACGAGGATAACTGGTATTACATCAATCATCCGCCGACAATTGTCTGGATTGAGGCGATTGCAACACAGTTATTCGGTGTTAACGAGGGCATCCCGACTCCAAAAGAATCATCTATTCGCATGGTGGCATATATTGCGACGATGCTTACTCTACCGCTTTTTTATGTTCTGCTAAGACGTTTAACGAATGCAGATACAGCGCTTATCGGATTTTTCCTGTATCTGCTGACACCGATTACACTATATTTTGGACGAACCCCGCATTATGACATTCTGCTGATGCCGCTTGTCTATCTGTTCATGGCAATTTTCATCAACTGGATGCGACGTTACACACTTCAACGCACGGTGATGTTAACTGTTACGGCTATTTTCTTGATGTGGATTGATTGGCCCGGAGCATTTTATCTGGCGGGATGCGGTGTGTTCGCGCTGATATTCGGGCAGCAAAAACAGCGCATTGGTATTTTAGCTATCGGGGCAATCGCGATTGTTGCAACAGCACTGATTCCTGTGATGTATACGATTGTTTACCCGGATACCATCAGTGACTTGCGAGAAATTCTGGAATTGCGTACCAGCACACGCAGTACGGGCATCGAAAGTGAAGCTTTGACGGTGCGTGTATTTCTGGAAACTTATTTTGAACACATGCTAACCGCAACCAGTGTCGCCGTATTTATTTTCGGTGGCATCGGGATTGTGCGATTGTTTATTGAGAAGAAAACCCGCAATATCTATTTTATGCTGATGGTGGTGATCACGGCATTCGTGTTTATGGCGATAGTACCGAATGCGTTCAATTTCCATGACTGGTATAAAATTCACTTTTTGCCGGGATTTGCGATGGCAGGTGCAGCTTTAATTTATACGGGATGGCATACCGAACCGGATACCGTGCTCAAACGCTATATCAAACCTTTTATCGTCGGCTTAACTGTCTCGTCTATCGGGGTAACAATATTCTGGATGTATATGCTGCATGACACCTCTACTTCTAATACATTCGAGCGGGAAATGGCGGCAGAAATTCCACTATACACGGATGAAGATGACCTGATTGCGACCAATTTCAACCAGGGCTATATCAAAATTGAATATTACGCCTATCGCAATATCCGATGGGGTGTCCCTGTGGAATACATGGAAGAATGGCTACCCGAACAGGAAAGTGTCGATATGGTTTATATGCTTTGCGTGGACGATGGTTCTGTCGATAGTTATGATGGTTTCCTGTCTGATTATGATTATGTCGTGGTTGGTAATCGTTGCCGCCTGATACATATAGAAGAATAAGCCATGCCAGAAACTGTTATCGAAACAGAGAGTGAAAATCCGCCAAAAATAAGCCTGACGCAGCGCCTGGTGCAGGTAGCGAAGCAATTGTGGATGATCGTAGTTCTAGTCGGGCTGGCTCTGTTTGTCAGCAATAATTTCGACAACATCGTCGAGCAATTACAGGAGGTATCGCTGTTACAACTTGGGCTTTCACTGCTGATGATTGTCGTCGGGCGTATTTTGATGATGATTCTGGCGCATGATGCCCTACTCTCTCTGAAAGCTTCAATTTCACGACAATCAGTTTTGACAATTGTTGCGATAAGTGATCCAGCAAAATATCTTCCCGGAGGTATCTGGCACTTTGTGGGACGTGCCGGATATTATCAAGCTGAGGGAGCAACCCTCAAAACCGCAACTCAAGCCCTTCTGCGGGAAAATTTATGGTTGGTCGTATCGGCACTGTTTTCCGGCGCAATTTTCCTGATTATTGCATATGCTAATCCACAACTATGGTTTTTGTGTATCGTGATTGTGCTGTGCTGGATTGGTGTGTTGAAATTATGGACGCGGCATTTTTCATGGATTCGATTGCTGATTCAGATGACCATGCAATGTGTTATGTGGCTCTTGCTTGCATATAGTTTCATGATCATTTTTCCGGCAATACCAGGCACAATCGAAATGCAAAGTCTGGTATTTGCGGCGTTTACACTTAGCTGGTTGATTGGATTTCTATCCCTTTTCGCGCCGGGTGGACTCGGCATCCGGGAAACGATTCTGGTTGTGCTGCTGATCCCGATTTTGAGTGCGGGTGATAGCTCTGTGCTTGCCATCACCCATCGTTTATTGTGGATTGGCGTTGAGGTGCTCTTCGCGCTTGTTGCCTGGATTTTCCTCAATAAGAACGTTGGATAGCATCGCGTTCTGCTTGAGATGATAGAGGATTTCTTCCTGCAAGCGTCGATTGAAGGCAACTACTTTTCCGATTAAGCCAAATAACACGGAAAGCACACCGATCATAATCAACACACCTCCGACTGTAATCGACTGGATATTCGCGGCGCGTTCCGGGGTAGTCGTTATCAAAATGACCAGGTAACGCAACCAGAAAAATCCTCCCACAGCGAAAAATGGAATCGAGAGATAACTAAAGCTACGCAAAGGCTGATAGAGCAAAAAAAGTTGCAAAATAGTCGATGCCGAGCGCATGACATAGCCTGTAGTGCTTTTCATTAGCCGTGATTCACGCATTTTGGGGTTGGTTTGAACCGGCACACTGGTAATTTTGAGCGCGTGATTGCTCGCCTGAATGATCGTTTCCAGGGTGTAGGTATAACGTGTAAAAATATGAAGGCGCAGGGCTGTCTTGCGGCTCATGGCACGGAAACCACTCGGGGCATCGGGGACACTTGTACCGGAAATAAACCGTACAACCCCGCTACCGAATCCCTGCAAATAACGTTTCACAGGCGAAAAATGCTCAATCGCATGAGTTTGCCTGTCGCCAATTACCATATCCGCTTCGTTAGCTAGAATTGGTTTTACGAGGTCAGGAATCGACTGTCCGGGATACTGATTATCCGCATCGGTGTTGACAATAATATCCGCGCCCAATTGGATACAGGCTGTCAGACCGCTCTGGAAAGCAGTCGCCAAACCCTGATTTGATGGATGCCGAACAATATGATTCACGCCATGTGCGCGGGCAACCTCTGCTGTTCTATCAGCGCTACCGTCATCAATAATCAAAATTTCAATGTCATCAATGCCGTCGATTTGACGGGGGATGTCTGCCAGGGTGATAGGCAGGTTATCTTCTTCGTTAAAACAGGGAATCTGAATGATGAGCTTCATGAATTGCCTTCAAATAAACTTGTATGAGTACCTATCCATGATACCGCAAAAATCGCAAGACAAATGGTAAGATACAGGGGATATAGTGAAGGAAAATCATTTATGACAGTGGTCTATCATTTTGTACCGCGCAATTTAACAGGAAATGTTCTGTATCCGCTCAATCAACTCAAAGAAAAATATCCTGACTTGTATGATGCCCACGCAAAAAAGTACGAAGGCAGGAAATTCTTATTAAAGACACCGGTTCCGATACTGGATTGCCTCTGGAATGATGTGCTTCATTTTTCTCCGATACATCCCGGAAGGATACGCGATGCGATGGTCAAAATCGGGCGGAAATGGCGTCCTACTCAATGGTATGAGGTGGATACTCAAAAACTCAATTTCACAGATGAGAATACTGTATTTTATTTTTCAGGCGATACGCTTAAAGATCGGCATTTTGAAGTGTTTGAGCGTGAGCGACTAGAGACTATGCGGGACATACCGGAAAAAACGCTCGAATACTATCAACAAAGCCTCGCTGAAGGCAAACCTCCTCTGATGTTCGCGCATGTGCCGCATACCCTTCATAAAGGACAAATTAATCTTGAGCAGGTTAAGATCATTCAAGTGGACTAATCTTCATTTTCTTGCGTTATAATCATCCTCATGACAAACCATCACGAAACACACTACGACTATTATCACACTGTACCGGATGCTCTAATTAAGCAACTGAGCGATTTCCGTGAGACACATCGTCTGCAATCAGTAACAATCGCAAAACATAACTGGACATACTATACAGCAGGACGCACTGACCGTGAGGCGCTCTTATTGCTGCATGGCGGTGGTGCGGATGCAGAAGCTATGTTCCGCTATATTCAGACGTTTTCGCAGCATTTTCATGTGATTGCGCCCAATATTCCGCCGGAAATCAAAACTTTGGACGATGTCGTGACCGGATTACGGGCATTACTCTCTCTGGAAAATGTTAATGAAGCGGTCATTGTCGGGCTCTCTTTCGGGGCGATGCTGGCGCAAATGTATATCCGTAAATTTCAAGATACGGTGATTGACCTGGTTATCACGCACAGTCTGATTCCATCGAAACATCTCGCCGAAGCCACCCGCACACAAAAAAACTTGCTGATGATGTATCCTGAATCACTTTTGCTCTGGATGAGCAAGCGCAGTTATCGCGTTCACATTGCAGACAGTAGCACCCCGGCAAACGATGACATCAGAGCATTCTGGCAAGCCTATTTTGAGGAACTCTATTCACATCATATCCGAAAAAAGCATCTGGTCTCACGGGCGCGATTGATGGCACAGTATCACAGCGAGTATGAGTTCAATTCACGCGATTTACTCCAATGGCACGGGGATATGCTCATCATAGAAAGTGAAGAAGACAATGTCATCAGCGGGGGTGATAGAGGTTCATTGAAAGCGATGTATAGCCGCGCCTATGTTCAAACGCTCTACGGTTATGATCATCTTGCCCCATTTTTAGCCGCCGATGAAATGATTAGCAGTATTAGCAACTTTTTGCTGAAAGAGGACAAACCATAATGCACTTCGATGAAATTTACGCCAATGTCCCTGATGAACAGAAAAATGCGCTTAGAAATTTCCGTGAACAGCATCCTCAGAAAACATTGCATGTCTCAGGTACAGATTGGACATATCATACGGCAGGGTCAGGGGACACAACGGTTTTATGGCTGGTCGGGGGTCTCAAAAAAGCCGATGCTGCCTACAAATCCATTCCTCTTTTGCAGGATGATTTCAAAATCATTGCCCCGGACTATCCTGCCCTATCAACGATGACAGATTTAGCCGATGGACTGGCAGCAATTCTAGCCTCTGAAAATGTTGAGAAAGCAGTGGTCTTAGCGGGGTCGTTCGGCGGGATGCTGGCGCAGGTTTTCCTGAGAAAATATCCTTCAAAAGTATCCAAAATTGTTTTATCGACCACGACTGCGCCTGATAAAAATCATGTTGAACGCTACATTCAATTGCTGGAGATGGCGAAACTCGCACTGGATGGTTTACTCAAAGAGACCGCACAATCACAGATGTTCGGGACAATTGCACCGCCGGATAGTGAAGCGGATTTTTACCGCGCTTATCTCAAGGAACTCTACGAGCAACGACTATCTAAAGCGGATATTGTCTCGATCTACGAAGCGATTATTGACTATATGAAACAGGATTTTACGCCGGATGATTTAACAGAATGGGAAGGCGAGATGCTGATCATCAACAGCGATAATGATGCAACATTCGGGGAATCCGTACAAAATAGTCTGGTCGGATTGTATCCCGGTGCGCGGGTTCATACCTTTGAAGGCGCGGGACATTCACCCGGCAGTACACGTCGTGATGAGTTCTTTGCACTGGTACGGGAATTTTTTGGAGGATAAGGTTGCCGTAAGCATTCTGTCCGATTCTTATTAAGATTATGCCCGTAAATGTTGTGCATAATTCAAAATATGCTATGCTATTCGCAACAATTTGTCTAATAAAGATGGAACATGATACCCCTACTAGAAAATCTAATCACGCAGTTTTCGCCCATTTTAGCCATCGGAGGTGGTGGCGGTGACGGCACAGGCACATGGGGCGGACTGATTTTTTATGTCGTTCTCGCCCTCGGAATTTCATTTTTGTGTAGTGTGCTGGAAGCAATTCTCCTTTCTACATCCGTTTCCCATGTCGCAACCGGTGTAGAAAATGGCAAACGCAGCGCCAAACTGATGCAAAAGCATAAAACAGAAGTGGAACGTCCGATTTCCGCAATTTTAACATTGAACACAGTTGCTCACACAGTCGGTGCAGCCGGGGCAGGCGCTCAGGCAGTTGGCATTTTTGGTGAAGCATGGTTCGGTGTGATTAGCGCTGTCTTAACGATACTCATTCTCGTATTTTCAGAAATTATCCCGAAAACCATCGGGGCAACTTATTGGAAACAACTTAATGCCTTTGCTGCCTATTCGATTGAATGGCTCGTATTGGGCTTATTCCCTGCTGTGTGGTTACTCGAAAAAACGACACAACTGCTCAAATCGGATGAAGCTGTCCCGACTGTGAGCCGTCTTGAGATTGAAGCAATGGCACGTATCGGTGCCAGTGAAGGCGCACTGGTCGAACGTGAAGATCGTATTTTACGAAACCTCTTTCACCTGGAAAAAGTACAGGTCGAGACAGTGATGACACCGCGTACTGTTGTGCTGGCATTTCAGCAGGATAAAACTGTGCGTGAAATTCTTGCCGAACATTCTACGATTCCCTATTCACGCCTGCCACTTTATAACGAATCAATGGATGACTGTGACGGATTCGTTCTCAGGAATGAACTCTATAAAACGTATGCGATGCGTAACCCGGATACGCCACTAAATGAACTCAAACGTCCGATTACTGCCGTACCCGAGACGAACAGTATTGCCAGTGTGTTTGATAGTTTCATCAACAAGCAGAATCACATTTTGCTGGTGATTGATGAATACGGCGGTACAGCCGGAGTCCTGACAATGGAAGACGCTATCGAGACCTTACTCGGTATCGAAATTACCGATGAATCCGATGTGGTAGCTGATTTACGTAAAATGGCGGAACAACGCTTCCAGAGTCAGCAACAATTGCTGGAAAGCATCACGACGAAAACAGTTTCTCCAGAGTCAGATGAGGAAGAAACACCTGAGCCTGAACCCGAATCCGGCGACTAGCTGTATAAATCCAGTAGAAAAATCGAAAATACCATCTGATTTAGTATTGTCAGATGGTGTTTTTTGTTATGATAGTGACATAGTCGAAATATGAGGTAAGCACTATGTCTGAGATTCCGAATACTCTGACCCAGCAACAACACCGGGCAGCACTTCGTCAAGCATATGAACAAAATCCTGCCAATGATACACTTCGTAAAGCATTGTTGAAGTCGATGCGTCCAAAATTCATCCAACAGGCGGCAAAACGCGGCGTTTTCATCTGTTATGCGATGCCGGATGGTGTCTTTGCGCTTAACCTGGCGTTAGCCCTGCGTGAAGTCGGGATTCGTGCCTTTTTGGATGAACTCGAAGCCGATGATGATATGGATTGGGGCGATACAGTCAATCAGGCATTGCGGGATTGTGCAGTGCTGGTGATGGTGCTGTCACCGGATGGTGTTGAAGATGCCGAAGTCACCGCCGAATACACCTATTTCATGAAAAAAGGCAAAATCATTATCCCTGTGATTGCTGAAAATTGCTTCATGACAGGTTTCGAAACTGTGCTTGAACCCCTCAATTTTGTCGATGATTACGACGAATCGCTGACACAGCTAAAATCTATGCTGACGACTCAGGAAGCCAATGCGTAAATCAGCGCAAGTTTTCGTGTGCCAATCACAGTAGAATCTGCTATCGTGGGGCGATTATCCGCCCTTTTTTGTTTTTCAGGAAATTATGATGTTTGATGCCCCTTATTCTTTCGAGCTTTTTTATCAGGTTCATACCCGTTATCCCTATCCATCGCTATTTAAATTGATTGATGGCGCATATTATCGTGCATTTCATACCGATTCAGGATTGAGTTTAATCAAGGTGACTGCTGATTTGACCACCGGAGCATTAATCGGAGAGTTGCCACTTGAACGAATTAATCACATTTTGGGAGTGGATACTGATCTCAGTGATTTCTACAGCTTTGCTAATCAACATGAGGCGTTATGGTCGGTGGTCAGTGATTTAGAGGGATTGCCTATCTACTGCAATGAAAATCTCTATGAAGCACTAATTTTTGTGATTATTGAGCAGCATATCTCCTGGAAAAATGCTCAGAAAGCCCAGCGCGTTTTAGTCGAATGGGGTGATAATTTCATTGAATATGAGGGTATCAAACATTATGCGATGCCAACACCGGAACAACTGGCAAATGCCACAATAGATGATCTCAAGCCGACAAAAATCACATTCAAGCGGATGCAACTCTTGATTGATATGGCACAAAAATTTCTGGATGAACCGGATTTCGCGACAATACACCATCGTTTGAATGCAGAGGAACTCTACAAAGAATTGCTCAAAATCAAAGGCATCGGTCACTGGACAGCATCGGTGGTAGTTTCGCGTGCAACCGGGGCTTATCCTTTTGTGCCGCATAACGATGTTGCGCTACAAGCGGCTGTTGCTGAATATTTTGAGGTCGAAAAATCGGCTGACGCGACAAAATCTGTATTTGCTGAATATGGCGACTATGCGGGATTAGCAGCACATTTCACACTGATTAAATGGGTTTTAGATAAATATCCTGTCGTGAATGGATAAGAATTCAATCAATGGATGATATTAGCAAATTACTGAACGATAAAGGCTTTAGACAGGCAAGTTACGCTTTTGTATTGATAGAACTGATCGGCGGATTTTGCATTGCAATGCTGACATCACCAAACGATATTATTCAATTCCTCAGAATAATGGCAGGAGGTATGATGTTTCTTGCTCCATTTGTCCTGATAATCATAGTGATTGTTGCTCTGTTCAAACATAAGAATACACCCCGGCAAAAAGGAATGCGAAAGTCGAAAAAACGTTAATCAGAGTCGTGAGATACAGTTCAAGAAAACCGCAAATTGTGGGATAAGGTATAGTTAAAAACAATGTTTGAGAAACATCTTGAAACAGCAAAACGGGTAACAGAACGGGCATCACAATTTGATTTCGTAGAAGCGGTTGCAGTAGCAGGGTCAATTCGCAACGGATTCGGGACAGAAAGTTCAGATGTGGATATATACATCTACACCACCCGTGATATCACCCTATCAGAACGGGAACAAATCGCGGGAGTTGATTCTTACAACCGGGAGATTATAGATTATTGGGGTCTCTGCGACAATTTTCGCGGTGAGAAAACAGATATCGAAGTGGAGTGCATGTATCTCCCCACTACTTTCATTGAAAGTCAATTACGGCGTGTTCTGGTAGATTATCAGCCACAGATTGGCTACTCAACAGCATTCTGGCATACCGTCAAACAGTCACTTATTCTGTATGACCGGAATGGATGGTTTGAAGCATTACATCAACAGGCACAACAAGCCTATCCACTGGAACTCAAGCAGAATATTGTCGCGCAAAATTTCCCGCTTCTGGCTCAGATACCCGCATCGTACAGGCAACAGATTGCTAAAGCGATGAAACGGCAGGATTTCATCAGCATCAATCACCGGATAACTGTATTTCTAGCCAGCTACTTTGATATTTTGTTTGCAGTCAATGAAATACCACATCCAGGGGAAAAGCGTATTATGGAGTTTGCAGCGCAATTTACGAAAAAACCGGAACAGATGCACGACCATATCAATGCACTGTGGCGAAAATTCAATGACCCGGATTTGATTCAGGTAATTGATTCACTGGTTTGGAATCTTGAAAAATTGCTCAATCGTGAAGGCTTATTCTGAGGATTTCAGCACCGTTTTGAGGCGAAATTCCAGTTCCGATAGCATTCCGGCGGTTGCTCCCCAGACGATATGCCCCTGCACGTCATAGTAAGGCACATCAAAGACCATATCACGGAAGGTCATCTGTGTGGTTTTCTTGGTTTTCTCATCGAACAGTGATTTTAGTGGCATATAGAGAATTTGTGCGACTTCTGATGGACTGGCTTTCAGTTCCGGTTCAAATTGCATGGTCGCTACAACTGGCACAACCTCAAAATTGCTCGGTGGAATCCACATCGTACTCAAACGCCCGACTAAATTAACGCGGGATTGCTCACACAAGCCGATTTCTTCACAGGCTTCCCGTAAGGCAGTGTGTTCATAAGAATGATCGTCTTCATCACGGCTACCACCGGGAAAACTCACCTGTCCGCTATGTCCGCGCAGATGGTCGGTGCGTTTGGTCAACACAAGATGCAAGCCCTCACCGACTTTCGGGTATATCAATATCAGTACAGCCGACTGACGGGGTGGATTTTCAGGGTCGGGTTTCATGTGTTCACGCCCTGAAGGAGCCATACCCATCTGTGCTTCAAGACCGTTAACATCCGGGAGATTTACTGCTTTTTCGATATGTTTGAATGTCAGCACTATTCAACCTCAAACCATGCGTGCAGATAGTGTTCGTGCCGTTCGTAGAGTTTGCCACGTTCGATTTCCGGTTTGCCCTGTGCTTTCGGGATGAGTTTCAACCGCAAATGTTCAATCGTCGGTTCACCGAGAGCCACCCAGCGATCCAGCATATTTTGCATTTCGAGGAAAGCATCCGACCCTGCAAAACAATGTACCAGACCTTTCTCCGCATAACCTGCTAATCCGGCACTGCTACGGGCGAAAAGACCGATACCACGTCCTTCAATGTCATACGTTTTTTGACCATCGAGAACAGCATAGACAAAGAAAATATAGTCTGGAGACGCATTGAGCATCAAGTAAATTTGATACCCGAACCAGTAGTCTCCGGGGTCAAGACCTTTATCAAACTGGCAATATTCATGGTCGTTGGATAATAAGACACTCAGGGCAATCGTATCAATGCGGTCAACACGATCAGCTAAAATGTACATGGGTCCTGTCCCGACCTGTCGCCGGAAATCGGGTCCCGCATTTTGTCCGAGCATGTACACAAAAGCGCAAGGACGATTGCTCTTGCTCAAAAAAGTCCCATCGGATTGTGGACTAAATTTTGCACTGACCTGAATACCATCAATGACAATCGGCGCAACCACATCCCCACGCGGTTTGAGTTGATTAAACCACGACGACGGAATATCCCAGACACCGACAGTTGACACAATATGATCGTAGGCAGCACGCGGAGCATATCCCTGTGCGCCATCAGCATTAACAACTGTCACACGGCTGGCATGGGCATTTTGCAAATGACGTTGTGCCTGTCGTGCGAGGTCGTTATCAATTTCGATTGTGGTGACACTGCCGGAATTGCCCACAATATACTGCATAATTGCGGCGTTATACCCGCTTGCTGTGCCAATTTCCAGCACATTCTCACCGGATTCCAGCCCCATCTGGTCAAGCATGATTGCCATCATCGCAGGCTGACTGGATGACGAGGTTAACAATCCCCCGCTATCTTTTTTAAGCGGGATTGCCTTATCGGAATAAACCTCTTCCAGGGCAATATCCGGTAAAAACAAATGACGCGGAACAGCCGAAAAAGCAGCTTCCACGTCGGGATTTGTAAATGCACCTTCCTGGCGCATTGATTTGAGCATCTGTTGCCAGAGACGATTTATCTTTTGTCTATCTGGCATACCACGCCCGGCGTTTACGTAATGAGACCCCGGTATTGGGACCACTACGGCTGGCGGTACGGACGCGCCCGCGTGAGTCAATGTGAACCTGACCGGCTTTTTGCAAACGGGCAAATTCTTCCGGTGTGATGACAGGAGCAGGCTCACCACCTAAACGTTCAAGGCGATCACCCAGATCATCATTGTTAGATGACACATTGTCTGATTGATCATTTGTTGGTTGGTTGTTTTCTTCAGCCATAGGTAGGTTTCAGCGAGTTTAGAGTCCCGCTATCTCCTTTCCAGATAATACATCCACTCAGTTTACTTAATTAGCATATCACATTTTATGTGTCTATGACCCCAACTTTTGGGGGGTATTTACTGATTTCTGATATTAGTTACGAATTTGACACGGTATTGGTTCTATTTTTTACAAGATTTTTAGAATTTTCTCCGAATATTAATCTTCGGAGTCATCCTGCAAAGTAATTCCGGCAGAACTCATCAGGTCATCCAGCGATAATGCTTCATGGTCATCTTCTGTTGCGAGACGGGTTCTATCGCCACAAACCAGACAGTCCGGGTCACGCGGGATTTCAATCCACAATCCGGTATGCGGGTCATTGACAGCGCCTTCGATAATTTCCATCTCGTTATTGGCGACAATGATCGTATTGGCTGGCATCTCTTCGCTGGTTTCCGAGCCGCGCAATAATTCATTGAGAATGAGGTCAGTTTGAATGCTGGCGACTTTGGTGACATGTACCCATAAGCCCGGTTCAGCTTCCAGAGTGCCCTCTTCACCAATCATGCCATAATCCAGTGCGCCATCTGCACCGGGAACAGGTTGCTGGAATCCGGCACGTAATTCCTGTGACCAGCAAGCATAACAGGGTCCATCATAAGGACGGATAATGACAACATCGCCCCCTTCGCCACGTTCATACACGCCAGCATAGACAGACGTAATCTGACGCTCAAGCATCGCCTCATTGAGAATGTATTTCACCTGTTCGCCATCGACTGCCACGACAACAATGTCAATGTCATCGAAAATATCCATATTGGCTTCGATACGACCTTCGCGAACATCAACGCTGACATTCGGGTTGCGATGTTGAATCAGATCGGCTACAGCTTTTGCCTTATTCCAACCGACATAACGACGGTCAGCCGCGTGACGGACAACATTGCCTTCTTCAAGCACGTCATCATCAACCAGCGCAAAATGTCCGACACCGCTCATCGCGAGACTGAGTGCGACAAAACTGCCGCCCGAGCCTAAACCGATGACACCGACGCGACTCTCAGCCAGACGTTGCATATTATCTTTGCCATAATACTGCTCGACTCGTTTCCAATCGGTGCTCATGAGGGCTCCTCTTCATCCGGTACAGGTTCGGCTACTGTTTCATCATCTTCACTATCATCGGATTCTGCTTCGACTTCTGCGACAACTACTTCATCATCTTCATCGACCACGCCATTATCTTCTGCAACAGGTTCTGCCTCTTCATCATCTTCGGTCTCTACTTCAATAGACACAGGTTGCGGGTGTTCCCGTTCCCAGGGCATTGGCAGATTTTCAGGACGAATACCGAGTGATTTTTCGACGGCGGCAACGTAATCAATAATGTATGATGAGTCAGGATTCCATTTAAAGTCTGCGGGGTCTTCGATACGTTCTGCCTGTTCCCACAGCGCATCAAAAACATCAAAGACATACATGCTCATATCAATACCCGTGAATGGTGCTTTATAGATACGGGGTTTTGTATTCGGATAATCCCAGTGTGTCGCAACAATGAAAACATCAGGATTGCCAGCACGCCCGATCATCAAGCCGATTTCCAGTGGCAATTCGTCATCCAGCTTGAAGGGAATCGCTGTATCATAAAGCAGGAACATGCCATCTTCTTCGATGAGCGCCAGTTCTTCATCCATCAAATCAATATCAAGGATGTGCCAGGGGTACTCCGGCATCTGTGGCAATTCATCGTAATCGACAATTTTTGGTGTAATCGGCTGGAAAACACGCACATCACGATGAATAAACCACCAGTCCATACGGAGACTTGTACCATCACCCATTGGAATAGTGAAATAGTTAACCTGAGCGCCCTCTTCGCTGGTCACAGATGGATGCCCGAGGGTTACGATCGGAACGAGCAAAAACTCGAATTGATTTTCCTCATCTTCCATGAACCGTAGCGCTGTTGCGAGATCGCCGCCGGATGGTTGAATCATGAAGCCCGGTTGTTTATGCCAGTCTCCAAGATGCTTCATAGGAACCTGCCACTCCGGTTTGATAGGATTACCATTCATATCCTTACCATTGGCAAGATAACCATTCCAGTTATCCAGCAACCAGTTAAACAGGTCGGTCTGGAAAATATCGCCCTGCTCAAACATATGAGAGCGACGTTCTGCGGATTGGTCAGGCGAGATCGTATCGAAGATATACAATGTTGGCATCGTCTCCGGTTCATCGGTATCGACAATAATACCGACCATCGACTCACCTGTTTCATCTTCAATGAACCCCTGTGCAGCTTTGACCACACGGTCAACCACACGTTGTGAAATTACCAGATTGGGAACAATTCCCCGTGAAATCATAGCCATACCTCTTAATCGGCGTGACAATAAGCCTAATTCTGCTTGCAGTAAACTGCCAAAATCTTCCATTCAGTTACCTCCGACGACGGCGCGGCAGGGGGGTATCAGGGCGAATGCGCTCTTCGATACCGGGCCATTCACCCGTCGCACGCCATGTATAGTAGGCATACAACCATTGAATTGCCCAACCTGCTACCGTCACCGCAGTTGATTTGCTTGGATTCCAGCCGTATTGTTCGCCATCTTTCGGATTGAATAGGCAAAGTTGCCCATCTTCATACTGATGCTTTTCGCTATAGATACGCGGCTTGATACAATAGGCTTCGGCTGGACGATTCGGATATTCTTTCGGATAAACGATTTTTAAAGTGTGTTCAGGGTTCTCCAAAATAGACATGTTCACATTGACTGTTCCCTGCCAGTAGAGCAATCCACCGAAGGGCGGCACAACCAGCTCAAAGGTATTGCCAAAGGTCGCTCGCATCGCATTGACTTCCCAGATGAGACGCGGTGACACATCTTTTTTTGTTCCCCACCAGTTCGACATAGTTGACTCCGGAAATAGAATACGTCTGTTCGTTCTACTAATGTATGCGGATTTTGCTGCTCTGTCTACTAACACCCCCAATTATAGGGGATATTTGACATTTTTCTCAATTTCCGGCTTATATCTGTGTACGCAGAGGCATACCACAGGTTGCAAAATCAGCAAAAGTTAACCTGTGTAAACTTTGAGCTTATCAGCAGGCTATGATTGTGCAATTTGTCACTTAAAACTAATGACAACATCATCACAATTTATAAATTGACCGATTGCGTAGACATCTTTCGCAAGTATCTGATACAACAGGAATGCAATACGGGGAAATCGCTGCTCAACCATGAACTCATTCCCGTATTACACCTATAAGCCATAATGAATCTTAGTGTGGATTCACAACTAACGCAAGGAGCGTATTTAATGCAGCGTATTCGATCATTTTCGTTAATTATACTCTCAGTTTTATTGATGAGTTTTGCTATTGTCCCTGTAACAGCGCAGGAAGGCAACGAAGTCTTAACCGTTTATGCAGGTCGCAGTGAAAGTCTGCTGGGTCCTATCCTGACACAATTTGCTGAAGAAACAGGCGTCCAGCTTGAAATTCTCTATGGGGATACCGCAGGGCTTGCCAGCCAAATTATTGAAGAAGGTGCAAATAGTCCGGCAGATGTCTATATCTCGCAGGATGGCGGCGCACTCGGCGCACTCGCACAGGCAGGTTTACTGGATACACTACCATCCGATGTATTAGAACGTGTTCCGGCACAATTTCAATCACCGGATGGTGTCTGGGTCGGTCTGAGTGGACGCGCCCGTGTTCTGGTTTACAATCCCGAACAATTAGAAGCACTCGGACTTGAACTCCCCGCAAGCATCCTTGACCTGACCGACCCGCAATACAGTGGTCTGGTTGGATGGGCACCGACAAACGGGTCGTTCCAATCAAATGTCACCGCAATGCGTGAATTACTCGGGGATGATGCTACCGCAGAATGGCTGGCTGGCATGGTGGATAATGGCACGGTTGCTTACAGTGGTAACACAGGTATCAATCAGGCAGTCATTGATGGTGAAGTCGTTTTCGGTATCACCAATCACTACTATATGTTCCGTTTCTTAGCCGATGATCCCGACGCACCGATTGCACAGCATTTCTTCCCTGCTGGCGACCCGGGTTCACTGGTCAATATTGCCGGTGGTGCAGTCCTCTCGAACAGTGACCAGCCCGGTTTATCACAACGTTTGTTGATTTATCTGCTCGGGAACAGCGCACAGAGCTACTTCGCAGATAGCACCTATGAATATCCGATGATTGACGGTGTAGCTATCAATGACCGTTTACGTCCACTTGCAGACATTGAAGCACCGGATATTGATTTGAGCAATCTCTCTGATTTACAGGGCACGATTGACATGATTGAAGAAAGTGGCGCACTCGACGGATAATTTCCTGTCAGGTGAATTATCGAAAGTTTTTAGCCAGGGAATCTCATCTGATGTAGTCGCACACCGACGGCGTGCAGCTACGATGACTAAAGATTTTCAGTAACTTACTCAACTAGTCCATGATAGTCGAAAAGGATGTTTGCTCATTTTGTAGCATGGCATCCTTTTTTGATTCTAATGCTGCATGATTTTGAATTGTCTATCACTGTATAGTACAGTTGATTGAGAACTCACAGTTTACAATCAATTTACAATCCGATTGCAGTTTGATTGTAAGTCTAGCGTAATGTTACCGTAGCGAAATCGAGCAAACATGACTCATGATTTGAAACAACTTGAACAACTTGCGCGGCAGGAAGCCATGGCATTGTCGCATCCCTATATTCGCAGTGAGCATTTGCTATTAGCCTTAGCAAAAATGGATGCGGGTGCTGTGCCTGTTTCTTATGACGCCCTCTTCAGTCGCCTGGATAAACTGGCGAAACCGGGTTGTGGTGCAGAACAGACACTCACTCTGGCAGCCGGAGCAAAGCGTGCGCTGGAGAAAGCAGACAACGACCTTGCAGCAAGCATTATCGCGTCGTCGCCGCTGTTACGCAGACTCATCAGTGAAATACAGGAGGCTAAGAATGCCCCGGCAAATTGAGTATTTCACAGCAAGCGGACGAAAAATTTTACGGATTGCACAGAATATCGCGCTCCGGCAGCAACATGATGAAATCGCAATCGACCATATTTTGCTGGCGATGACCCGCGCAACCGATACCAATGCCTATCATGCTTTGCAGGATGTCGATATTATTGACGGTAAGCTGGCACGGTTTCTATCGGTTTTTCATCCGGCAAACACAGATCATCCCCTGAAATTTAAGGGAGTAGAATTTTCGGATGAGGCACAAACCCTGTTCAATCTGGCGTTGATGGATGCAAAAGTTCGCGGCTATGATTACATTGCGTCGACACATTTATTGGTTGCGATGGCACGCTTGAATAGTCCGATAGTAGATGCGATTCTGGAGCATTTTTCACTGGAACGGAAAGCTGTTATCAAGGCGGTCGAATACTACTTTGAGCATTCGATAGAAGTCGAAAAACACCGGATTCCGATTGATATAGCTGACGATGAAAACATCGGATGCTTGCCAGCATTGCGCGACATTTTGAATGAATTAACACGAAAGAGAAAACACGATGAGTGAGCGAATTCTTATCGTAGATGATGAACAGCGTATCATTGACCTGGCACGGATGTACATCGAAAAAGAAGGATTCAAAGTGGCGAGTGCGACCGATGGACTGGAAGCACTCGATATGATTTTAGATGATGAACCGGGATTAATTGTGCTGGATTTGATGTTGCCAGGGCTGGATGGACTGGAAATTTGTCGCCGGGTTCGTGCTCAATCCGATGTGCCGATCATTATGTTGACTGCCCGTAGCGAAGATATTGATAAAATTGTCGGGCTGGAACTTGGTGCCGATGACTATCTGACAAAACCCTTTAATCCGCGGGAACTGGTCGCACGGATTAAAGCGATTTTACGCCGCAGTGCCCCGAAAATCTCTTCGTCTGGCAAAGCGATTGAAATCGGCAACGTGAAAATCAACCCGCAACATCGCACGGTAGTCATTGATGATGAACCGGTTGATTTGCGGATGAAAGAATTCGATTTGCTGCTCACACTGGCTGAGAATCCCAATATTGTATTCAGCCGTGAAAAATTGCTGAATGTGGTCTGGGGCTATGACTTTGCCGGAGAAACCCGCACGGTCGATGTCCATGTAGCCCATTTACGCCACAAACTGGATGGCATGTCCCCTGAAATAGAAACTGTCTGGGGTGTCGGGTACAAAATGGTGGAATAGCTCATGCTAAAAAATCTCAGGAATCGCCTATTTCTCTCCTATCTTGTTGTCTTGATAGTCGCCCTCGCACTGGTTATCCCGGTGACGCTCACCACCCTGGCAAGCCGTGAAGTTCCGGCTGAATTCACATGGAATCGACTGGAATTACTGCTCACAGGCTTTACTTCACCGGGGGCGATAAGGGGATTATTGGCAGAGGTCGCTGAAGGCACTGTTGATGAAACGCTGGAAGCCTTCGCAACGAATAGCGATGTACGCATCATGTTGCTTTCCCGGGGAGATGAAACAAACCGGATGCTTTACGATTCAGGTGGCGAGTACGGGCAAACATATTTACCCGATTTTGAAATAGAGGAACAACGTTCTCCTCCAGAACGGGATAATAACAACAGCCCTGGTAGCAACAACAGTCCGGGTGGAAGCAATGGTCCTGGTAGCAACAACAGCCCATCATCACGCCGTCCGGCTGAATTAGGTCGATTTTTCGAAAATGATACCGAGTGGTTATATGTCTCAATTTCCTGGGGTGTCGATCGTAACCGTAGTAGAGATCGTGCAAATGAAATCGTTTTTGTGATAGCAGAACCACGCTCAACCGATACTGCACGGGCGGCAGTCAAAAACTTTAATGATTTACTGTTCCGTCCGCTTATTCGCTCAGCCGCAATTGGTGGCTTCATTGCCTTCATTTTCGCGATTTTTCTGTCAAGCAGCATCACCCGTCCCTTACAGGCGCTTGCTAAATCAGCACAGTATGTTGCAAAAGGCGAATTTAGTGAGCAAGTACCGGAAACGGGTCCTGCCGAAATCAAGCAGGTTGCCTCAGCATTCAACCGCATGACAGGCGAAGTGCGGGCGGCACAACTTTCACAACAAGAATTTATGGCGAATGTCTCGCATGATTTGAAAACACCGCTTACCTCGATTCAAGGTTATTCACAGGCAATCATGGATGACGCAAGTGATGACCCGAAAGAATCGGCAAAAATTATCAATGATGAAGCTGAACGCCTCAATCGCATGGTACAGGAACTAACAGATTTAGCACGTTTACAAGCTGGGCGACTCTCCATGAAACTCTCGCCACTGGATGTTAATGAAGTTGTGGAAGCCATCGCCAATCGTCTCTCGCTGGTGGCGGAACAGGCAAATATCGAGATAATAGTCAATACATCTCCCCTGCCTATCATTGCTGCGGATGGAGATCGTCTGGTACAGGTTCTGACCAATTTAGTCGGCAACGCTATCAAATACACACAGTCCGGCGGCAAAATTTGGGTCGAGACCGGAGTGCGAAATGGTGGTGTAGAGATTATCGTTCAGGATAATGGTATGGGCATCCCGGCAGAAGATTTACCACATATTTTTGACCGTTTCTATCAGGTTGATAAATCACGGGGTCCCTCACGCGGAACGGGATTAGGATTGGCGATTACTCAGGAAATCGTTCAGGGGCACGGCGGCACAATCAACATTTTCAGTGCCGGGGTCAATCAGGGAACGAAAGTAACGGTCTGGTTGCCATCACCGAATTCAGTGACAATCGTGACACGTCGTCCAATCGTAGAATAATCGTTGGTGATGGAACGGGTCTCTCTCTGATTGTGTCTGTTACAATAACAGCATAGTCAGGGAGAGACCCATCCACATGAGCGAATTCAAAGAAAAACCGAAACGCAAACGGGGATTCAGCAACCCGTATATGTTCCTCGCAACAGGGATTGTCATCGGCATTATCGTGACTGCCCTTCTCGGCGCAATTTTCCTATTTTTCGGGGTCAGTTCCGTATCAGTTGTCAGTGAAACTGTTGCGACCGCTGTCCCGGTATCAGTCGTAACTGCTCCACCTGTTACGGTCAATGCACAGGGCATTCAACCCACACCAATAGCCAATCGCATTCAATCCGCCGCAATTTCGGGCAACGGACAATATCTGGCATACGTCAGCCAGGAAACTGATGGTACACGCATCTATATCAACCACCTGCGTATCGAAGATAGCCTTTACGGGGAAACCTATGTGCTTTATCAGGGCGGCTATGGTAGCTTTAATGACATCATGTTCAGTCCTGATGGCGCATATCTGATTGCGACGATTGATAATGGCTTTGCGATGCTTTTTGATGTGCAATCCCGCACACTGGTTGAAGAATATCCGCAAATTGGCGGCGCTGGATTCACATCTGATAGCGATTATCTGGTACTGGTCGGGCGTAATACAGGTATCCGTGTGCTGGACATCACCGGGGATACACCAACACTTGCTGCAACACGGGGCATAGAGGGAGACAACACCTACACGATTGGTGCAGTCGCAGTCAGTCGCGATAGGCAACTGGCGATTGGTCGGGATACAGAAATTCAAATTTACAACCTCAATGATTTGAATGCCGCACCACAGATTCTACAGCCGAATCAGGGCTTTGTATCGGATTTGGCATTTCATCCGCAACAGATGAATACGCTGGCAGTGGCACTTGCCGGAGATTATCCCGAAAGTGGAAAAGTACAAATCTATGACCTGAGTAATGGGTCTCGCAATCAATATGATTTTGGCACGCGGGTGTTTGCGATAGCATTCAGCATTAATGGCGAATGGTTAGCTGTCGGTGGTGGTGAATCAGGCTATGCGGAATCACGTTTGATTGCCTTCCGGTGGGATAGCACGAATGACCCGATTCCAAATGACCCGACATTCTATCAGCCGATTGAGTTTGAGGGGCATGAACACACTATTTTTGATGTGGCATTCACCAACGAAGGCTATCTGCTTTCGACAGGTTGGGATGGTAGTGTGCGTCTGTGGGATTTGACCACACCGGATAACGAGTTGTCTGTTTATCGCCCGTGACCTATCTTGAGGAAAATTTGCACATTTCTTTATTGGCATACCGTTGGTGTGCCATTATTTTTTATCCGGTTTGTAGATATGGATGTAAATATCTGTTGGCAGGTCTGATAGATAATTCTCCATGAGCGGTTGTACTTCTGTTTCCCAATTTAATCCACCGAGACCACAACCTAACTGAGGAAATGCGACTGATTCGATGTTTTCACTTTCATAGATTTCAACGAATTTCTGCAAACCTGATTCAACATATTCCAGTTTGGATTTGCTGCGCCAGTGTTTTTTCGTCGGGAAATTGAGAATCCATTTATCGGGTGATTTGTAAATCCACAACATGCCAACATCGAAACGTTCCTGTTTACACAAATCACGATATTGCCGGAACATTTCAGGGTAACGGTCTTTGAAGGCTTTTGCGATGCCTTTTCCCATCACACCGACTGTATTAACTGCATTGACCAGTACCTGTGCTTCACTGTCGAATAGATTGCCATTCACATAGGTAATCATATTATTCCCGTTTTCCCTTGATGGGATACATTTCAAGTATTTGTTCCAACCGGTTTATTGGTTCAGTCAAGAATGTTTGGTCTGTATCCATCTCAAAATTGAGGCGATTAACGCCAAAAACACCATTTTTGACGAAACCGGACATGCTAATCTGCCCCGTTTTATTGACTTCAATTGTAATTTCCAGCCAACGCTCAAGAGTCTTAAAAGTAACTTCGCCCTGGAGGGTGTCATATAGCGTCAAAAGTTCTTTATGAAATTCAACAAATTCTTCAACCCGAATATCACCAGAAACATCTGCATGAAACACACCCATCTGAAGAGTTCCAAGTACCGTTATCCAATTACCATCCCAATAATCGAGGCTATCTGGATGTGCATAACCTATGACCTTCAACTCAAGGAAATCATCATGTTCACCCATAAATTTGAGTATTTGTGACATGCTATACCCCTACCTTAGAATGCCAATAATGGCGCATAGACGCTCACACGGATATTCTGCCCGACGGTGTACATGATTTGTGTATCGGCACGGGCAACCAGTTTTTTGCCATTGTCCAGTTGTAAGCCAATGCGCTGATTATGTCCGTAATATTCGCGCCAGAGAACTTTTGCGGGTGTGCCTTCGTCTGTCGGGAGCAAATGCAACATATCCGGGCGAATCAAAACGTCTACTTCGCCATTTTTCGGGGAGAGCAAACGTACCTGCCCCAATATGGTCTCCGCGACATTTCCGGTGGCATTGGCTTTCAGGAAATTCGCCTCTCCGATAAAAGTTGCAACCTGTCGTGTCGCCGGACGGGTGTATAACTCAAAGGGTGTGCCAATTTGATGCAATTCGCCATCAAAAATGACTGCTACACGGTCGGATAGGCTGAGAGCCTCTTCTTGATCGTGTGTGACGAAAATGGTGGTTGTGCCAGCTTCCCGTAAAATCGAGCGAACCTCACCGCGCACCTGTACCCGCAATGCGGCATCGAGATTGCTGAATGGTTCATCTAAGAGCAAAATATCCGGTTGCGGGGCTAATGCTCTCGCCAGTGCAACACGTTGTTGCTGTCCGCCCGAAAGTTCATAAGGCATCCGGTCAGCATAAGGTTCTAATCCCACTAAGAAGAGCATTTCTACAGCGCGTTTGACTTTGTCTTTCTTCGAACCACCAACACCGAATGCGATATTGTCGCGCACGGTCAAATGCGGGAAGAGTGCATAATCTTGAAACACCATGCCGATTTTGCGTTTTTCGGCGCGTAAAAAGTGTGTTTCATCAGCGACTATTGTATCGCCAATTCGGATTAATCCACTATCCGGTTGCTCAAATCCGGCTAATAAACGTAGTGTTGTTGTTTTGCCGCATCCACTGGGTCCCAATAGTGTGATGAATTCACCTGCTTCAGCTTCCAGCGAAAATTCTTTTACAGCTTCGACTTCACCGAATCGCTTGCTGATTGTATTGACCTGTAAAGTTGTGCCCATTCCTGTTGAATACCTTTGAAATTGCAAATAGTAGGGGCGGAACATGTGTCCCCTACGCATTATTCCAGAAAGGGCGAGGCAACGCCTAGCCCCTACGTATGTTTTTTCTCATTACGCCAGAGGATGATAACCAGCCCCGAGGCACTAATCAGCATCAGGACAATACCGGGCAAGCCGATTAATGGCAAAAATGCTTCCGAGTAAAATTGCCAGATGCGGGTGGAGAATGTTTCATAGCCTATCGGACGCAAAATGAGGGTTGTCGGTAGTTCTTTCATCACACTGAGGAAAACCAGTGCTGCCCCTGCCAGAATACCTGTCCATGCAAGCGGGATAATCACCTGGAATAAGACCTGAATCGAATTTTTACCGAGACTGCGGGCGGCTTCTTCCATGCGCGGATTGATTTGCGTGAGAGCGCTACGGGTCGCACTAATTGAAAATGGCAGGAAGCGGGTTGCATAGCCTAAAATTAGTAGTGGCAGTGTCTGATAAATCGGTGTGGCGTAATTTGAAGCAAAAAAGACCAGTGCCAGCGCAATCACGATGCCGGGAAGAATATTGCCTGTATAAGCGAATCCCACCAGCCAGCGATTCAAGGTTGTATTATGCCGGATGACCAGCAAGGCAAGCGGTAAGGCACAGATTGCGACCACAATTGCTGTGGTGATACTGGCAAAAGAGGTATGCCATGCCAATTCAGTCATCACAATCGGAATCGGGCTTTCGATACCGATATTATTGAAAAACCAGACCGCCATCACACCAACAGGCAAAACGACTCCGACAAAGACCAGAATACCGCAAAATAAGAGTGCCGGATATTTCCACATCCCGAGTTGAACAGGCTTGAGTTCGCGCCTTGCCCCTGTCCCGACACGGTAATTATGCTGTCCCTGATTGACACGCCATTCAATAGAAAACAGGAGCAAAGTAAAGACCACCAGCACCAATGCCAGCAACGCTGCCCTATCCATGTGGAAGCCGTTAATCTGTAAGAAAATAGCCCGTGTGAAGGCGTTATAGCGCATGATAGCAACCGCGCCGAAATCACTCAGCGCATACATCCCGGCTAATAACATTCCACTTGCCATCGCCGGACGGAGTTGTGGAAATGTCACGCGCCAGAAAACCTGCCAGCGATTGAGTCCCATACTCTGTGCGGCTTCTTCTAATGCCGGGTCGGTTTTGAGCAATGCTGCCCGGACAGGTAAAACCACATAAGGATAGGTAAAGAAGGTAATGGATAACCATGCCCCGAAAAATCCGCGAATATCCGGTAATCGTTTGATGCCGAACAAGATGTCCAATAAATCTTGAAGATAGCCAACGGGTCCCAATACAGCTAAATAAGATACTGCTGCCAGGTATGAAGGAATGACCATCGCCAACAAACCGAGAATCAACCAGACCCTACGGAATGGTAAATCGGTGCGGGTTGTCAGCCATGCAAAAGGAATCCCGATTGCCCCTGAACTAAAAGTCACCGCGAGGACAAGTTTCAGGCTATTGAACATGATGTCAATCGTGCGTGAACGGGTTAAATAGTCGATGGCATTCTCATCACCTGTACCTGTCGCCCGCAAAAATAGATAAACTATCGGCAATAGCACAATGGCAACAATGACGATACTGCTGATATGTAACAAAAAGGATGACCATGAAAAGGGTTTATCCGGTTTTTTGTGCTGTAGTGTTTTTTTCGATGATACGACTTTCGATAATTTGGATGTTCCCTGCATGGGTGTCCTGACTTATTTGAACGATAATTCTGTAATTCTATGTAGTTGCAACGAGGGTGCAGCTTACAATCTCTGTAGATTCTACCGGAAGTCCGTCAATTCCAAATCCTAAAATATCGCTTTCCGGTGTTGGCGCAATTGATACCACATGACGATTTTGAATAGTGACTGACCAGTCCGTTAGCTCAAAATTCTGGATTGCGTTGTCTTTAAATAGAAAGTTTTCCAATTGATATTTGTGAATCGCCTCTGAATTGCTATCCGTTGTATCGGGGTAAAATTCACAAATCGCTCTAAACATCTGACTGTTGATGCGTTTCAATTCCTGTAAGAGCTTACCAGCATCTTGAATGTTGCTCAAGCCAACAAAACTTGTCAGATTCGGGATGCTGTCATCTTTAAAGGGCATCAATTTTGCATCACAGGCAATCAAGCTCAAATGCTGATACAAGCCTTCTGCCGTAAAATACTTGCGGTTACGCTCAAGCACAGTCGGGCTGAAATCTGTTGCAACAACTTTTGTGAGACCTTCCCTCAGCATCGCTTCTACAAGATAGCCACGACCCGATGCAATATCGACTATCGGTGTATCGACATTCTTCAGGGCAGCGACAACAAACTCCCGTTGATTTTTCTGTCCTGATAGATAGTCTGCTGTATACAGTCCCTGCATTGCAGCGTTCATCACAGGCTGTGATTCAGCGAAATATCCGTTTTCTTCGAGTATCATCCCCCTGAAAAATTTATCAGCAGGGTTCAATGTTTCGAGCGAATCAGCCATTAAGCGTTGTTTTAAAGCAGGGTTTTCATTCAGATATTTTGATAATCCGCTTTCGACCTGCGACCAGTTGTCATTCCGAAATTTTTTATCTGTGAGAAAATTAGCAATTCCATTGTGGACAGGGAAAGTCTCTTCACAGTGCTGGCAATGAAAGTCGGCTTCTATAATGCGATGTCCACTTTCATTACCGATAGCGACTGTTAAATCCGCATGACAAATGGGACAGGCAAGATAATCCAGTAGATATTTTTGCATGTTGTTTCCTGACTATTTGCTGACATCTATTGACACTTTCGGACAGGAAACGGACTTTGTTCAAATTTTCGTCTGGCATTTGATACAGACAGGTCAATATGTGTACGTCATATGCCAGACCGTTCGATGTTCTCGAAAACGATAGCGTTTTAGTAAATCGCTGATTTCATTATCATCA